>Ga0114934_10000710_pt1 | contig 21169 bp, 14 predicted proteins | sample 4SBtaG_2_FD_99695 | JGI IMG/M metagenome (GOLD analysis project Ga0114934, IMG submission 99695) | Deep subsurface microbial communities from Kolumbo volcano to uncover new lineages of life (NeLLi) - 4SBTROV10_white metaG | ecosystem: Environmental > Aquatic > Marine > Volcanic ...
AAACTACGAAAAAGACAAAGAATGGATAATTTATGCAGAAGAAGCAGATTTGTTAAATGTTGCTCTTTTCAACTGCACCGCAAAAGACTGGAGAATTGCAAATCCTGATTTAGCAAAGAAGTCAATGAATATTCGAGATATTGCGAGCATTAATGAACTTGCAATTTTATCAAATCTTGAGACAATTAACGCTCAAATGATTAAGGATAAAATTGACAAGAATATTCGATTCACCAAATTGAAAGAAATTGCTAAATACCAACTATCGGTTTTGAATGACAAAGACTTTATGAAAGCACTTAAAAAACTGAATGACAACATTTATGTTGAGCAGAAAAACAAACTGAAGAAATAAACAACGAAACCCTCGCTGGTGCGTGATTGCATCGCATACTCTTTCGTAAGCAATATTTGTCATCCTGAATTTAGCTACTGATTTAAATCTCCTGACTTAAATCTTAGAAATTTAAAAGTTTCTAACTTGATAACACTTATAATTTCTCAATTTGTAATACAGATATTAATCAGGAAAAGTTTCTTGCACTACTGTAAAAATAATCATTTATTGAAAAGAACTGTTTTATTCGCAGTTAAAAAACTGCTTTTATTTATCCGGTTTAACCCGAAAAATTCACAAATTTTTCTAATGATTAAGAAATACTACAAATCTGTGCAATTATCATAACCCAAATTTGGGTATTTCTAAATCGGGGTTTCCCGAATTACATCCCACATCCTAACGCTCATTCATGAAAATTTTAATGATTTTTATGAATAATTCAGTTTAAGTTGATAAACTTAAACCAGCGGGCATTGTCAAATTAACAATTAATAATTAACCATTAACAATTACTGCAAATACACATCTAATTGTTTTTCCTCAATCATTTTCCGTAAATTGATTAAGGCATACCGCATTCTCCCTAATGCTGTATTGATACTCACATCAGTTTGGTCGGCAATTTCTTTAAAACTCATACCTGTATAATGACGAAGCATAACAACTTCCTTTTGCTCCTTTGGTAAAAATTGAATCAAATCCTTCACATTCTTATGAATTTGTGAAAGTTCCATTTTATTTTCTATCGTACTTTCGGAAAATATAGCTAAGTTAAATAAATCAAAATCTTTCTGTTCATTGGAAATTGTATTCATTTTGTTCTTCTTTCTGAAATAATCAATAACCAAATTGTGTGCAATGCGAATAATCCATGCTAACAATTTATCCTCATGCGAATATTTTTTATTTCGTAAAGAATTTAATACTTTAATAAAAGTATCCTGAAAAATATCATGGGCTACGGTTTTATTTTTTACCTGAATAGAGATATAGGTAAAAACTTTCTGTTTGTAACGATTTAGAATACTTTCAAATGCCTTTTGTGAACCGGATTGAAATTGATTAACAAGTTCAAAGTCACTTAAACTTTGATGATTCATCACACCTCCTTATTTTATTAGTAATGGTGTAAATTTTTACTCGATAAGCATCCTCCTCTTTATTTTTTTATTTCTTTTGCTTTATTAAACGCAAAAATACTAAAATTGTTTCAAAAATAGTTAATTTTTTTTTAACAATTCTTATACCAAACTTTAGAAAATGTCTGAAATCACTATAACAAATGCTAAAGAACATAATTTAAAAAATATTTCTATTTCATTACCGAGAAATAAATTTATTGTGGTCACCGGGGTATCCGGTTCCGGAAAATCCACTTTAGTATTCGATACTTTATTTGCCGAAGGTCAACGGCGTTATGTTGAAAGTCTTTCAGCCTATGCCCGTCAATTTCTGGGCAAACTGAAAAAACCTAATGTAGAGAATATTTCAGGGATTCCACCTGCCATTGCTATTGAGCAAAAAATTATTTCGGGCAATGCCCGTTCGACAGTAGGAACGATTACTGAGGTATATGATTATTTGCGACTGCTTTACACTAAAATTGGTAGGACATACTCCCCCATTTCCGGACAAGAAGTAAAAAAAGACACCATACAAGATATTATCCATTCTACGGAGAACCTTCCTGAGGAGACTAAATTTTTTGTTTTGGTGCCAATAAACAGCAAGGATGAAAAAGATTTCCGTAAGCAAATAGAACTATTTCAGCAAAAAGGATTGACGCGGATAGAATATCATCAGGAACTTTTTAATATTGCTGACATTCTAAGTAATGAAATAAAATGCAAGCATTTTCAAAAAGTAAACTTATTAATTGATCGCTTAGTTTATCGCAATACAGGGGCATTAATTACACGACTCACCGATTCATTAGAAACTGCTTTTACTATTGGCAAAGGCCTTTGTCAGCTTAAATATTTTACAAATAACAAATGGCAAACAAAGCATTTTTCAAATCAGTTTGAATTAGACGGTATTCAATTTCAAGAACCTTCATTTCATTTTTTTAGTTATAATAATCCACTTGGCGCTTGTCCTGTTTGTGAAGGTTATGGCAAAGTAATGGGGTTTGACGAATCGCTTATTTTTCCCACAAAAAACCTGAGTGTCTTTGAAGATGCCATCGTACCATGGCGTGGTAACATTATGCAAGAATTTAAAGACCAGCTAATTAATAATGCATCAAAATTCAATTTTCCTATTCACCGGCCTATTAAGGATTTGACAAAAAAACAATATAAGCTTTTATGGACAGGCAATAAATATTTCTCCGGATTAAACGATTTCTTTAAAATGTTGGAAGAGAATAAATATAAAATCCAATATAGAGTCCTTTTGTCACGATTCCGCGGAAAAACAATTTGCCCCGAATGTAAAGGCACCCGCCTGCGGAAAGAAACCGGCTATGTCAAAATAAATGGTAAAGCCATCTATGAACTTTTAGACATTGAGATTAAGGAACTTTACGATTTTATTACTCAACTACGGTTAAATAAGTCAGAAAAAGAGATCAGTAACAAGATTATTACTGAAATTACAAACCGGCTAAAAATATTGTTGGATGTAGGACTTAATTATCTAACCCTAAACCGGTTGACAAATACACTTTCAGGCGGAGAAGCACAACGCATCCGATTATCAAATGCTATCGGCAGTTCCTTAGTCGGCTCGCTATATATTTTAGACGAACCCAGTATTGGACTGCATTTACGCGACAATCAGCGGCTCATCAAAGTGTTGAAAAATCTGCGGGATTTAGGTAATACCGTCGTTGTTGTGGAACACGATGAAGAAATTATCCGTAATGCTGATTTTGTAATAGATATGGGACCCCGTGCCGGACAATATGGTGGCGAAATAACTTTTTCCGGCACACAAGAAGAACTATCAAAAGCTGACACGCTTACGGCTAAATATTTATCAGGCAAATTGCAAATTCCAATCCCTCAAAAACGCCGTGCATGGAATAATTATATTGCCGTTACAGGGGCAACGGAACACAATCTGAAATTAGAGGATAAAACCGTTAAATTCCCACTCAATGTTTTGACAGTCATTACCGGTGTTAGTGGTTCAGGTAAAAGCACCTTGCTAAATAATGTATTTTATGCAGGCATGATGAAACAAATGGGAAACCCTGTGCCGGACACAGGAAAATTCAAACAGATAGAAGGTGACCTGCACCTTGTAAAACAGATAGAATATGTTAATCAGAAATCCATTGGTAAATCAAGCCGCTCCAATCCTGCCACTTACCTTAAAGCATGGGACGATATTCGCTTATTGTTTGCCTCGCAGAAAAAAGCCCGTTTCAATGGGCTGAAACCTGCCCATTTTTCGTTTAATGTAGAAGGCGGCAGATGCGAAACCTGTAAGGGTGACGGGGTCATAAAAGTAGATATGCAGTTTATGGCTGATGTCTATCTTATATGTGACGCATGCGAAGGGAAACGATTTAAAGACCATATTTTAGAAATCACTTACCGCAAAAAAAACATTTACGACATTTTGGAGATGACCATAGCAGAAGCTATCCTGTTTTTTGGAGAAGACACACAAAATAAAACCGCTCAGAACATTGTAAAAAAACTAAAATATTTAGAATTGGTAGGGCTAGATTATTTACATATCGGGCAATCGTCAGCAACGCTTAGCGGCGGTGAGTCGCAACGCATCAAGTTAGCGTTTTTTCTGAGTCGTGAAAATAGCGACCATACTGTTTTTCTTTTTGACGAACCCACAACAGGACTGCATTTCCACGACATCAATAAATTGTTAAAAGCATTTGAAAATCTTTTGTCACGCGGCAACACGGTAATGGTCATTGAGCACAACCCGGAAGTTATTGCCCATGCCGACTGGGTTATTGACCTTGGTCCCGAAGGTGGAAACGCCGGTGGCGATATTGTTGTAGAAGGCACCCCCGAAGACATTGCAAAGTGCCAAGCGTCATATACCGGTAAGTTTTTAAAGCCATTCCTGAAGAAAAAAAATAATCAAAAAAGCACTTCATGACAATCACCTATATATGAAGTGTTTACAATTATTCTTTCTTTTTAATTTTCTGCTCCAACTTTTTTATCTTTTTTGTCCGCTTGAAGTGCTTCATACCCTTTTCGCCTCTGGTTAAATTGTGAGTAAGTTTCACTTACTTGTTTTTCCATTTGAACTTTACTTATTGAGCGAGTAAAAAGTTACATTGTATTGTTTGCCTTCGGCAGTTTTATAAATGATTATATTTTGCTGGCTATTGTTGTCCATAGTTACTTTATTGAATTTTCTACAAGGACGATTTCTTCATCAGTTAAATTGTAAAGTTGATAAACCATTTGGTCTATTTCCTTGTCGATTTTGTTAATTTGTGTTTGCAGGGCTTGGGCTTTTTCTTTTTGCTCGTTGAAATATTGCATCCACTCGACTTCTTCAGAAAGACTGAGTTTAACAATGGGCTGCAGCCCATTGTTAGCGTGTTCTTTATTCAATATTTTTATCGCTTTTTGAAGTTCTTTCAGAAAATCTTTGAATTCTAAATAAAACCAATTTTTCAACTTATTGGAAAACTTAACTATTTCAAGCTTTGATTTTAATAGGTCAATGAAATTTTGTCGAATATTAATAAGTTCTGTAAACAATTTTTGTGTTTTATCTACACTTAGAATAAAAGGAATTTGACTAGTTTCATCAATTTCTTTAAATGGAAATAATCTTAAATCTTTTAGAATGACTTTCGGAAATAATTTACGAACCGACTTTGCAGTATTTTTCATAAAGTAGTACGACATTAATGTACTATTAAGAATGGCAACAACATATTTTAAATTGATGCTTTTTCCTTCACGTTCAATTATTGCAATATTGCTTCTGTTATATAAATATAAATCTTCCGAATATGTCGAAATTATGCAGTGAGGAAATTTTCCCGTTATCTCTCTTACAATTATTTTTTTATTAGAAAATAGATTAAAAGACCTTGGGGCTGCCAAATGTTTACCATATTTTAAATAAAGACCAGACCACTCTATGAAGTATCTTCCTACATCCTTACCATCAAGATATTTATAAGTGACTTCATCAAATTTGTAATTATAATCATAAGGTCTGTTTTTAACATCTTCTGCTGATTGTTTTGGATTACCCTTTCCTTTTTCATACGCTTGCAATCCAGCTTTAATTTGAACAATAGAATCTAAATCAACAGAACCAGAAAGTAATTTATTGGTTATTGATGTACTTTCAACATCTGAAAACACTTTGAACTCAAAACCTTCATTAGTCTTAAAATCTTTTTGATTTTTACTATGACTATAAACAAATTCCTTTCCACTGCTCAAAAATACTTGAAAATCATTGTTTTCAATCTTTTGTTTTTCAGATAAAATAATAATTGTTTCTACATTGACACCTTCAAAAGAATAACCTTCAAGATTAATTATTTGATAAAGTCTGCATTGGTCAAGTAAGTATTTTCTTAATCCTTGCCCAGAATAAACCATTAACCAAGCATTCGGAACAATTAATCCATAAATAGCATTAGGTTTTATAATTTTAATAGTTTGTTCTATGAAAAGTAGATATGTATTTACTTGATAGTTTGCTGAATAGTAATTTTTAGTATAAAATTCTTTTTCAACTTGTAAGATTTTTTCTCTCGCAAAAACATACGGCGGATTTCCAATTACCACATCAAAACCACCGGTGTATTCATCACGGAATGCGTGTTGTCGGGTGCAAGTCATTTTTTGTACAAGGGGTTGTGATTGTTTGAGAAACTCCTGCTCCGATTCTGAACGAGGGGTTGCAACCCCTTGTTGATTTTTAGCTGCACGATGTTTTTCTCTATTATTCGTAATATATTTGATGGTATTAGCAAGTTGTTTTTCAGAAGTAATCAATTTTCTGTCAAACTTTTGCGCCCATAAATTAAATGTTTCATCCTTTGCCAACCCCAATTGTTCCTTGAATTTTTGAGCCGATTTTCCTTTCAATTTTCGTACAATATTTGTCAACTCATCTTCATCGCAAACCAACAGCATATGAATGTGGTCTTCGCTAATGCTATAAGCCAGGCAATTGTATTTTTCTTCAACAACGATGTTGGAAATAATTTCAGTTACTTTTAAGGCATCGTTTTCGTTCAAATAGATAGCGCGGTCTATATGCATCTCACCATTTGCCCGCCTTTCCCTTACTTTGTATTTAATCATTCTTGCCGAAGTGCGGGTATCGTGGGCAACCCAAGTTACATGCCAAGCTTTTTTCTTTTTTTTCTGAAAAATACCGGGAAATTCTTTTTGCCAATTAAATGCTTTTTCGCCTGCTACTTCGGGGTCGTCAATTAGTGAATTGCCACATTTAATGTTATTATTTAGGTTCGAGAGTTTTCGCCCTTTTTGTGCGGTACGCAACCACAACGAAAGTTTGGCAATCTCAACACTTTCTTCGTTTATATCTACACCATAAAGATTTTTCTCTAAAATGGTTTTGTCGGTATCGAACAAACGGAGTTTTTCTCCAGTCAGTTCGACAATGATATCGTCGATTTGTTGGTGTTCGTTAATCAGGAAATTGAGCGCCTGATTCAGAAAAGCCCCCGAACCGCAAGCAGGGTCAACAATTTTTAAACTAAACAACCAATCTTTGTAAGCTTGCAGCGTTTCAAAAAGCTTTTTCCCGGTAGCCGATATTTTTCCTTTTTTAGTTTTAATCGATTCGTCAAACTCAATCTCAAGAATGCCCAATTTCTCACGCTTTTCAATACATAGTTTTCCAATGGTGTTCTCAACAATATATTGTGTAATGTATTTTGGGGTATAGAAAACACCGTCTTTTTTGCGTTTTGTTTTGTTTTTATCAGTTGCCTTGCCTTCAATTTCGGATGTAATTTCTTCAATCTCGTTCAACGAATGCTCAAAAATATGCCCCAAAATATTTACATCAACATCGGTGCTAAAATCGTATGACGACAATAGCAAAGCATCGTCTTTTAGAATTTCGTCGTCAATTTTTACATCATCTAAAATTTCATCGGGGGCAAACAGTCCGCCATTATAAGCAGGCAAATCGTAAGTCGTGTATTTGTGCCCTTTGTCGAGATGAATGAAGAATTTCACAAATCGGCTGTACAGCGAGAAATATTCATCGTTGTCGATAAAAAGTTGCCATTGCTCAACAATTTTCGAAATGGCGTTTGGCGGAACCAATCCGGTGTCTTCTGCAAAAAACACAAATAATAATCGGTCGAGAAATTTCTGAGATTTTTTAAAAAGCGTGAGTTTATCGTATTGCGGATTGTTTTTTACAAGGTTGTTGTATATTTTGTACTTGAACGATGAATAGTCTTTGTACAATTTGTCCGAAATGTTCTCCTCGTGAAATTTGGTTTCTGTTTTTAGTTTTAGCGGTAAATCAGTCAGTATGTTGTCTTTTTGCAACAGCAGATACAAAAGCTGAAAATCGTTTTTTTGCAAGTTGAATAAATCAAACTCCTCGTATTCGTTGGAATAGTCGATGTAAAAACGCAATTTCTGAAAATTTGATGTAATGACATATTTACATTCGGGCTGATTGTTTTTATAATTGAATGCTTGTTGAGTAACATTTGTAAGGTCTTTTGTTTTTGTCGATTTTAGTTCGATTACAGCAATGGCTTTGTCATTTTTCAAAATTGCACCATCTGCCTTTTTTCCATCGGTTTGATTTTTATATTCTCGTGCAAGGTTATAATTATCATCCGGTTTTAAAATATATCCAAACACATCTACAAAAATATCCCGAAGAAACCCGTCCTGATATTCTTCCTCTTTCATTTTCTGAATCTCAGCGATTTTGGAGAAGGAATAATTTTCGTTGAATTTTTTAAATGCCTTATCAACTTGGTCTTGGTCAAGCTGCGATAAATGATTATTTATGACTGATTTTTGGAATATACTCATTAGTCGGGTTTAATATCAAGCAATAAAAATAATCATTTCCACCGTGCGAAGGAGAAAAAACTGCTTTTTTGCAATTTTGGATTTGAGTGTCGGCTTGTGCGAATTGCAAATGTGCTGTTTGTAGGTGGGTTGTTCAATTTTGTTTCTCTTTCAATTTTAGTATTCGGTTTCTCTTTTCTTGTTTTAGATACAACCAGTTTATAAGTACACCAAAACTATACAATACATACCATAATGGTTGTATGTATATCGTTTTCCTGTATTTTATATTTTTTCATGCTACAAATATAAACTTTTTTAATTGTAATTTTGAAAACATACGAATATTAGTCCAACATCTGCTTCAATCTCGGTGGCTACGAACCGATTGGAGGCTATTTCTTAATGCCAGTTTTTTATTTTATAATGGTAGTTCATCATCGTAATAATTATTAATACTTTCTATATAGCTCACGGTAGTTTTTCTTCTATGCTTTTCAGGTCTAAATTGAATTCCTATTTGTTTTTCTTTTTGCTCAAGGAAATAATCGTGATTAAATGAGTAAATCTCTATTCTGTCATCTAGAATAACATGTAAATGATTTTCATAATTCATCGAACGAGGATATACTCTCCATCTTGTAATTGGACCTGGAATTGTAAAAACTTCTTTATTACTTTGAATGATTACCAATGCATTCTCACATTCAACAATATTTCCAAAGTATGCTGTACCACCATTTATCACTTCACCTTTCCATGGGTGCAAATTTACACTATGTAATTTTGTGAAAGTCTTTTGTCCTTTTTCAATATTTGCGTAGTTATTAAATTTAATAATATCAAATCCTCTATTAGTTGCTTTGTAGATTTTGTCTTCAATTCCCCAACTAATGAAGTGTTTTTTGGCTTTACTTTCAAATATTTCAGAATCAGAAATATATTTATCATAGTCTCTTGGAGGCGGGATATTATGACTAGATTTTCCCTTATTCAAATTCCACTTAAAAATCGCAATAAAAGAATTTTCAACCAATGAAGAATTGTAAATACTTAAGAAAGAGTAGTTGGAAAATGAAGAGTGTTTTTCACTGACTTGAAATATTGGTTGAGAATTTTCAACTATTTTTAGGTTACTTGGCTTGCTCCTTGACATATTCAATTCAAATAACCCCTCTTCTCCTGCCGATAATGCGATTTGTGGAAATTTGTTTGCTTTAATAGATAAAAGGTTACAATCCCATAACTTAGTTGGTCTTGAACTTACTGGATATTTTTCTGATATAGACCTATGAGCTGAACCAGCGAATAATCCTTTGTCATTTATAAAGTAAAGTTTATTGCTATATATTTCAGTGTCAGTTGGGAGAATACCAGTTGGTGTTTTTTGTACACCAATCAGAAATTTCTTTGTTTGCTTTTCATTTAGATTAAAATTATTCCGAGTAACATTTTTAATTTTTTTCACCAATAGTTTTTTAAAGTCAGTATCTTTAAAAAGTTCTATTAATGATGAATTATATAAATAGTTTCCATCCATAAAACAGAATGTCAAAGCTATTTTATCTGTTTCTTTTTTAATTAAAGACTGGACTAATTTATTCCAATTGTAAACTTTTAAATCGCCGTTAAAAGTCCATAGATAAAGTCGACCACGATATATCTGACAATCAAAGAAGTCTCCTTTAATAGTAATTTTTACAGGTTGCATGTCATTTGCTGTTTTAATTTTCTTACATCACTTTTCCCTATAAGTCCTTTATCTTTCCAGATAACAAGAATTTCAGTATCAGGAATATCTTTTTTCTTTCGCCTACAATCTGCTGGGTAACCATGCCAAATATTCTTTTTGTCACCATCAACAAATTTCGCAATTTTTATATCTTCTTGGACACTATTCCTTCCAATAACATCCAAGCGATTATCAATTGGCTTTAATCCCCAACAAACAGAACCACTAATCCATTTTGAAGTTTTTGAAAGTATAAAGCAATCAATTTCTTCCTCATGTGAAATTGTCCAAATGCTTTTATTTGGATTGCCTAATTGCCGATGTTGTGATGAAATAAAATATGTACTTTTTGTCCTTGGAGCTAAATAATATGGAATGTCTTGTTGATATGGCATATTTTTAATAATGGAGTATTGCTAATGGTTTATTATGTTTAAAATTTTAACTGAAATCGACTAAATGTTGTCTTAACCAATTTCCAAATAAAACCAGATGTTTCAGGTGGAAGTCCGAATGTAAATAACAAACTAACGATTGTTCCAATAAATAATGATTTCCAGTCAAATTTACTGAGTTTATTAACTTTTTGGCTTAGTTCGTCAATTTTCCTTTCAAATATTTTAAATACATCTTCCTGAAGTTCAAGCTGTTTTATTTTTGAGATTAGCTCTTCTAAATTTTGTTTTATTGATACTTGTTCTTCTACGCTAAATTTCTTGTTTAAATCAGAAAATTCAGCTTTTAAATAATTTTCACTGTCAAAAGTTTCCCATCCAGTTGGAGTGGATAATTCTTGTTTAATTTCCTTCGCCCATTTTTCAAAATATGACAGAACACTTTCCCATTTAGCTCCAACGGAATAACCATTTTTATTGTCAATGGGATAAATTGAAAGATAATACTCGTTTTGATTTCGTTTATTAATGGAGAATGAAAAATAATCAAATTTGAACTCAATTTTAAATTCTTTGTATTGACCAGAAGTCTTAAAGTCATTGATATTGAGTTTCAATTCTTGAAAAATATTCGATAACTCTTTTTTCTGTAAATTGGTTATTCTCATCCTTTTAAAATTGGTATTAAGTAGTCATAAGTACACCAAAACTATGCAATACATACCATAATAGTTGTATATATATCGTTTTTCTGTATTTTATATTTTTTCATGCTACAAATATAAACTTTTTAAATTAAAATAATGATTTTCTAAACTATAATTTTGAAGGCAGTTTAGTTTTACCTGTTTTCAAAAATCGGTAACCAATTCCCCATTCTACAAACTCCGCTTTAAAAAAATGGGTTTTCACGGCAACACTCAGCAAAAATCTATTGGATAAATATTGTTTAATAGCCACACGATGATAAAAAAGTCCCTCAGCATTTAATTTATCGAAAAAATACACCCCCATTTGAATGGCAATAGCGGTTTTTCCAAATTGTGGTTCATAACCTACATGAAACCCTGCACGGTATAAATAGCCGGTATCGTAATCAGGATTTTCCATAATCATCATCGATGTTTTTACCGACCTGTCATAAAAGCCATCAATTCCGGCATCAAAAGCATTCTTAAAATTGGAACGATAAATGGCATTCAGCGTCATGCTTGCATCAAAAAAATTCTTTTTAATAAAATGAGCAATGGACTTGACACCACCATTCATTAAAATTTCAGCAGAATATTTAGAAAAGTCTTTATCAATCATTTTATCTTTTAAAGATGGTGTGTTATTAATTGCTTGCTGTAACCTCAAACCCAATCCCAAACTGACAACATTAATGCCGGCATTGGGTTCATAAAAATTGCCATTGGAGCAATGCGAAAAATTAAAATCTGAAAATAAAACGAAGTGATTACCAATATTTTTTTGAGCACCAAGGCCTAATTTAAAAAATACATTCACATGCGAACCAATAACTGTATTGAAGTAATTAGCATCCACATCAAATCTTTTTGTCAAATAAGAAACACCGCCATTTATTTGGTAATAAAGATGCCGGTTTGACAACAATGGGGCTTGGATTTTTTTGTAAAGTGCAAGGACATGACCGAGTTGCTCAGGGTTACCAAGATTAGCATAGTATATGCCCCATCCCACAAAAGGGTGCTTATAGGCAAGATGCCAGTATTTATGGTCCCGCGAAAAACCGTTACGATTAAGCCATTCAAAATTAGCGGAAAAAACATGTCCTTTAATAAGGTAAGCCATATACCGGTGATGTGGCATAACAAAACCATCAGCAGCAAAAAAAATAGGAACCCCTCCTTTTATTATTTGAGCATTTGAGGAATGCCCTATCAAAAAAAAGACAAGAATAAAACCCCACGCCTTAAAAAATGTTAAAACACAATTCAAACCAAAATTTCCTTTATTTTTGTGGCAAAATAATTAAAATGTTCACACTACTAAAAAAAGAACTCAACTTTTTTTTTAATTCGTTGATTGGCTACATTGTAGTGGGTGTTTTTTTAGTAAGTATGGGATTGTTTCTATGGTTCTTCAACGGACAGTTTAATATTTTGGATATGGGGTATGCTAACCTCGACCCTTTATTTTTGCTATCACCGTGGATTTTTCTTTTTTTGATTCCTGCCGTTACCATGCGTATTTTTTCCGAAGAAAAACGCACCGGCACTTTTGAACTGTTACTTACACGCCCCATTAGTGATTTAACAATTATTCTTGCCAAATTCTTTGCCGCCATCATCATTGTATTAGTTGCCATTTTACCAACACTTGTCTATTTTTTAACAATTTATCTTTTATCTATTCCAATGGGTAATATCGATGTAGCAGGTATCGTAGGGTCATTTATCGGTTTATTCTTTTTAGCCTCAGTTTATGTATCCATAGGCATTTTCTCATCTTCGCTTACAGAAAATCAAATTATTGCTTTTATCCTCGCGGTCCTTTTATCCTTTTTCTTCTACTCCGGATTTGCGTCTATCGGCGCTTTGAAATTCATTGGTGAAACCGGTAACTTTATTAATAATCTCGGCATTTCGGAACACTATCAGTCTATTAGCCGCGGCGTTATTGATTCCCGTGACATCATTTATTTTCTAAGTGTTATCAGCCTCTTTATTTTCTTTACACGGTTAAAACTTCAAAGCAGAAAATGGGCATAGCATGACTAAGAGAAACAACATAAAACAGAAAAATCTTATCGAATTAACTTTCTTGGTAGTTATTATCGTATTACTAAACATCATTTCTAATTATGAGTCATTTCGTTGGGATTTAACCTCTGAAAAGCGATTTACCCTTAACAACACAACAAAAAATATTTTATCCAATATGGATGATGTCGTTTACCTAAAAGTTTATCTTGACGGAGAAATGCCACCGGGTTTCAAACGATTACAGAATTCTCTAAAAGATATGCTGGATGAGTTCCGCATATATGCTAAAGATAATATTCAATATGATTTCATCAATTTAGATAAAATCAAAGATAAAAAGAAAAAAAACAATATATACAAGCAACTCTATCAAGAAGGATTAAACCCTATAAATGTTTATAATAAAGACAATAAAGGCGCCAATACACAACAGATTTTATTTCCGGGTGCCATCATGTCATTCAAAAACAAAGAATTACCCATTAACTTCTTAGATCAAAGCCTCAATAATACGCCGGAAGAAAACCTAAATAACTCCGTTCAGGATTTGGAATATAATCTAATCAATACCCTGCATAAACTTCAAACGGAGCATTCCAAAACAATTGCCTTTATTGAAGGTCACGGAGAATGGCCTGCCGATGATGTCGCCGACTTAATGACTACCTTATCTCAAAATTATGTTATTAAACGCGTCACCATCAACAAGCAACTAAAAGCCCTTGACGATTACGATGCCATTGTTATTGCTCGTCCCGACTCTGTTTTTAACAAATACGATTTATTTATTATTGACCAATACATCATGAATGGTGGCAAATCGCTGTGGGTTGTTGACGGCACCTCTGCTACAATGGACAGCTTGTCTTATAGGAATACGACCATTGCGCTTGACCGTATTGATAATACCAATATTGGTAAAATGCTATTCCATTACGGTGTCAGGGTTAATGCCACCTTGATTCAGGATTTGCAATGTGCTTATATTCCGGTTAACACAGCTGTTGCCGGAGCACCACCTCATTTTGAACCGCGTCCTTGGAATTATTCGCCTTTAACAGTGCCTTCCAACGCTAATCCGATCACGAGAAATTTAAATTTAATAAAAGGGGAATTTACCAGTAATATTGATACTGTAGGTGACAATCCAAATATCAAAAAAACGGTTTTACTTACCACTTCAAAATATGCCAGGGTTCTCAATGCCCCTGTTCAAGTTGATTTATCTATTGTAGATAAAAAGCCTGACCCGAATTTATTTCAACTTTCTTATGTTCCCGTTGCTGCTTTGCTCGAAGGAAAATTTCGCTCATTCTATGAATTCCATTTAGAACCGGCATTTGAAAACAATAAACTTATCCACTTCAAAAAAGAAAGTAAACCAACAAAAATGATTGTTGTTGGTGATGCCGATATGATACGCAATCAAACCAGAAAAATAGAAGGTAAAACGGTTCCCTATCCACTTGGATATGACCGTTATTCAGGACAAACCTATGGCAATAAGAACTTCTTTTTGAATGCTATCAACTATTTATTAGACGATAAAGGATTGCTAAATACCCGCTCACGGGAAGTCAAATTACGGTTGCTTGATAAAACCTATATTGACAAGCACTACTCAACCATAAAATCATTAAATTTGATTCTTCCGTTAATCATTCTTGCCATTTTTGGCATACTTTATTATTTAATTTCAAGAAGAAAATTTAAAATGCGTAAAAATTAAAATACAGTTAAAAACATAGCAATTGCCATGAGCAAATTAAAACACACCCCTTAATAAAGTGGGATTGAGGGGGTTGTAAAAAAGTAATTTTTGAGAACTAAATAAAATATTATACGATGAAATAATTCAACATTTAAATTTTTTAAAAAGATGAAAAAAAACATAATTTATATTCTTTTAATTTTGGCATTGGTTATTATTTCCATTGTTTTAGTTCTCAATAATAAGAAGACAACACTCAAAAAGGAATTAAGAGATTTTGCCATTCCGGACACTTCTATCGTTGATAAAATTTTTATGGTAGATAAAGAGAATAATAAAGTTGAACTTACACGCGATCGCGATCATAACCAATGGAAAGTCAATAAAAAATTTGTTGCCCGTAAGGATGCCATTGATGTTTTATTGGAGACCTTAGCCAATATGAGCGTACGCTATCCTGTGCCAAAGTCATCACATAACACCATTGTCAAACGCATGTCAAACCAATCGACTAAAGTTGAGATATATTCCAAAAACAATTTAATCAAAACTTATTATGTGGGCGGTTCCACACAAGATCATGTCGGCACTAACATGCTTTTGGATGGGTCTGATGTCCCTATGGTTGTATTTGTTCCCGGTTTTAACGGTTATTTGTCCTCCCGATTTTTTACACGAGCAATTGAATGGCGAGATAATACAATCTTTAATTATCAATATCCTCAAATATATTCTATCACCTGTGAACATCCGCAGGAACCCGAAAAATCATTCAAAATAACACGGCTTGGCACCAACAAATTTTCTGTTGTAAAATTAATTAACGACTCCGCAATAATACCTTATGACACGCTTGCCGTTAAAACTTATTTCTCTTATTTCAAGCATATCAGTTTTGACCACTTTTTGACTAAAATCCCGAAAAAGAAAAAAGACTCTATTCTTGCTTCTACGCCAATTTATATCTTTACAGTTGAAGATATTAACCATAAAAAGAAAACCATAAAGACTTTCTTAAAAGATCCTGAAAAAGACCCGAGAAAAGCCCCTTTAGAAAAACATTATCCCAAATATGATGTCAATAATATGTATGGTTATATCCCCGGCAATACTTATTTATCAATGGTACAATACTATGTTTTTGACCCGTTAATTCGCGAACCGAAGGATTTTATTTATGGGAACCACTCAAATGTAAAATAAAAGACATTCTATCGCCATAAAATTCTGTTAAAAGATTTTTTAAAATTGTTAATAACTAATTTGACAAACTTACACCAATCAATAAACAGAATTTAAATTTGTATTTTTTAGAAATTTAACAAAAATCAAGCATATGGAATTTATCGTTTCAAGCAGTAAACTCAACCAGCAATTACAAATTATCAGTAAAGTAATTAAAGCAAAACCGACACTGCCGATATTAGAATATTTCTTATTTTCTATTACAGGCAAACAACTTAAATTAACAGCTACAGACCTTGAAACAACAATAGTTTGTTCCCTTGACTTAGACAACGCCAGCGAAGATATCAGTATCGCTATTGAATCAAAACGATTACTAAATATTTTAAAAGAATTTGCTGAACAACCATTGATTTTCAACATTAAGAAAGACGATAATAATGACGGATTGGCCGTTACCATAAAAACGAATTCAGGTGTTTACCAATTAATGGCTGATGCTGCGGATGAATTTCCTAAAGTTCCCGAGATTGACAAAGACTCAGCTAATAAATTTTCTTTAAAATCCGGCACATTTATTAAAGGGATTCAAACATCTATTTTTGCTACAGCTAATGATGAATACCGTCCCGTAATGAATGGCATTTTCTGTGAAATCTTTGAAGATCAAATCAATATGGTTGCCACCGATGCTCATAAATTGGTAAAATATAATTACAAAAATTTAGAGAACGGTTTTTCGGATACATTTATCTTACCACAAAAAACGGCATCATTACTAAAAAACATCAATCCGCCTGCCGAAGAAGATATTCAGGTTATTTTCAATGAAAAAAATATTTTCATTCAAATTGAAAACTTTCAGTTGGTAGCCCAACTTATTGAAGGAAAATTTCCTAACTATCAGGCAGTTATTCCTGAATCTAACAATAAAAAACTGACTATCGACCGGTTAGATTTTCTAAATGCGTTGCGTCGGGTTTCAGTTTTTGCCAACTCATCTACTAATCTCGTCAAATTATCTATCAATGGCGAAAAAGTAGTGATTGAAGGAAAAGATCTTGATTTCTCTATTTCCGGTAGTGAAACACTCAATGCCCAATTTTAAGGCGATCCTATTGAGATTGGATTCAAATCCACCTTTTTAATTGAAATGCTCAACAATTTGGATTCAAAGGAAATTATTATGGAACTGACGGAATCATCACGAGCAGTTATCTTATATCCTATGGAATACGATGATGAAAATGAAGTCATCTTAATGTTATTAATGCCAATGATGGTAAGCTAATTATCAGCTCCCCAATTGAGCAATTTTATTAAATCACTTGGTATAACTAAGAAATTTCATGCATTTCGTAATATTTCTAAGGAGTTATCTTTTTTTTATTATTGTTATGCTGATCCCGCCTAAGGAGGGAGAAGCATCTCTTTCTCACCCTTGTTTGTAATGCGGACAAGAAGGGCGTCATTGCGAGTTGACAGCAAAAAATAAATTTTGCATAAAAATGGAATGACAATAAAAAACTCATGTAAATCTGTAAATCTTTATACATTTTGACCGATTAGCAGTATGGTGTTAAAATACCTGTTTGCGAGTATGGTTCCAAAAAATTGAGTATAAAAGCTATGAAGAACAAATACTGATGCAAAAACAAAAAGCAGTAGAAAGATTAGCTCTTGAGTTAAATGTGCAAATAATTAGAAAATAGTAAGTTAAGGGTAAGTTGTCATAGGTAGGCAGCATGCCGAAGTAATCTTTTTATAATTAGCAGATTGCCACACTCGTACCTCGTTCGCAATGACGGAAAATTTGTTACCTTAATGCATTTGTGTACTCATTACAAACAAGAATCTATTAAGTTACACCCCAATTGATCGATTTTTTTAAAAATTATTTGGGGCGACTAAGAAGAAATTGTAAGCAATTCGCTCAACTTAGAAAGAAGCTACCGGTATCAAATTCTCATAAATATCAAAATTAATTTGGTATGTAAATAATTTTATTTAATTTTGTTATCAAATTAAAACTTCATTATCATGAGAAAAATTTTATTTTTAACAGGCATTTTAATTTCTTTTTTGGGATATTCTCAGCCCACTCCACTTACGGAATCTGATTTTCCAGTTGTTGGTGATTCAGTAACCATCCATAAATGGCTAATGGTTATTACCGAATCTTTTAGTGATACTACATCTGCAAATGATTCATTAACAATTGAACGAGCCCTGCAAAAATCTATGGAAGCCTCTACTGATCCTGCTGCCGCATATATTCTTGATTCAGGGAATGTAAACACAACAGCCACTGTTTTTTATTATCAAGAAGGTGAAACCGTCGGTAAAAAATGGATGCAAATTTTTCCATATCTTCCCGGAGCAGCTGACTTTCCGGACGCTAACATGGCTTATGAACAATTGATTCAATCAACACAGGTCATTAATTATTATAAAAAAGATTCTTCCGGTTTTTATAATCTCGGTAGCCGAACCCAAGCATCAAATCCCTATTCTATTGTTTGGAACCCGCCAAAGCCCGATGTACTCTTCCCTGTAGATGTTAATATTCCCGCAAATATTTCAAATTTTTATTCTACCGAAAATCACTCTGACCCTAATGGTACCTATCAAACAAATTCACACTATAATGTAACCGTTGACCAGTGGGGTGATTTAGATATTGTTTCAGGAACTTATTCTAATCCGATTACCACATCTTATCAAAATTGTATCCGAACAAAAATGATTTCAACTGATACACTTACAGTAGATGCCAGTGGCATGCTAATGCACTTTTATGTCAAATCTATTTATTTAGCATGGTATGCTCCGGGTATCAGTGATGCCGTATTGTTATTTTCTTTTGCACAAGTAAGGAATGATTTGGATCCATCACTTTGGCAATATGACCCTGCCTATGCATGGCACGATGAAGGTGAGTGGTATTATGCCGTTCCTTATGTGCCAACAAATGTTGAAAACAATGGTGCAATTGAAAATCATATCTTTGTCTATCCAAATCCGGCTAATGATAAAATAACGATTGCAGGAAACAGCATTGATAAAATAACTATTCTGAATATGGCCGGACAAAAATTAATTGAAAAGGAATGTAATAACCACCATATTACAACCATTAATATCAGTAGTTTACCTGCAGGAAATTATGTTGCTAAGATTACCGGTAACGGAAAGGTAATTACTAAAAAAATCAATAAACTTTAAGGAGACTTTTCCTTAAAACAGCTTATAAAAACAACTTTTTTAAAGGGGATAAAAAATTATCCCCTCTTTTTGTTTGCTTGAAAATTTATCGGTTCTCTGATAATTAGTATCTTTTAAAGGAAAAAATAATATTTATTATACTTTTGTAACTCATTTTTCGTTTCCATTTGAAAGTTTTTAAATGAAGATTTCCATTATTATATTGGTTGGATTATTCTCTTTTTCAACTTATGCTCAAGATAATACAGCTATCTTATATGGGAAAGTTACAGACAGTAAAAATAAACCGTTAGAATTAGTTAATATTATAGTGCTCAATAAAAAAACGGGCACCACAACCAATAAAAGCGGAAGTTATAAATTAAAGATACCTGCCAATCAAACCATTACAGTACAATATTCCATTTTAGGGTATCAAACTGTAAAAAAACAATTTAACTTAAATAAAGGCAGTTCTAAAAATGTAGAAATAAAATTGTCAGAGACAACGAAAACCCTCAACGAAGTCTCCGTATCTGACATATATCAACGCAATAATAATTTAGTTCGTATCAATCCCAGATTAGTACAAACTATCCCTTCGCCTGATGCCGGTATAGAATCTATCATAAAGACCTTACCCGGCGTTCATTCTAATAATGAGCTGTCGTCACAGTATTCAGTGAGAGGTGGTAACTATGACGAAAACCTTGTCTATGTCAACGACATAGAAGTATATCGCCCTTTTTTAGTCCGTTCGGGACAACAAGAAGGCTTAAGCTTTGTAAATTCCGATATGGTGGGCTCCATACTATTTTCTGCCGGTGGCTTTGATGCTAAATATGGTGACAAGATGTCGTCTGTATTGGATATTAAATATAAAAAACCATATCAATTTGGCGGTAGCTTTTATGCCTCCTTGCTGGGTGCGGGAGCACATTTGGAAGGCTCTGCTGCCAATTCTTTGTTTACCTACAATGTCGGCATCCGCTATAAAACCAATAGCTATCTGTTAGGCAGCTTAGATACCAAAGGTGATTACAAACCTAAATTTTTCGACTATCAGGGATTTTTCTCCTATGATTTTTCCGAAAAAGTATCGCTCAATATGTTGACCAATATTTCACAGAACGACTATTTCTTTATCCCTCAAACGAGGGAGACTTCATTTGGTACCGTCAATGAGGCTTTAAAACTAAAAATCTATTTCGATGGTCAGGAATTAGACCGTTTTACCAGCGGTACAGAAGCGTTATCACTGGTTATCAAACCCAAATCGAACCTGACACTAAAGTTTATCACCTCTACTTTTCAATCGTATGAACGGGAGAATTACGACATCATGGGACAATATTTTCTGAATGAATTAGATAAAGACCTCGGCTCCGATAATCTGGGCGACAGTTTGATGAATATTGGTATCGGCACCTTTTTAAATCATTCAAGGAATTTTTTAGATGCCAATATTTACAATATTTACCACAAAGGCAATTTAAAAGTAGAAAAACAAAAATTTGAATGGGGTGTCAAGTGGCAATATGAAGACATTTCGAATCAACTCAGTGAATGGCAAATGATGGATTCTGCCGGTTATTCACTACCCTATTCCGATACTGTTGTTAATTTGTATTATGTCCTAAAATCAAATAACCAAGCTATCTCACAAAGAATTTCCGGATACATTCAAGATAGCTATAACAATTCGTTCAATAAATTTAATCTAAAACTGATTGGTGGCATACGCTCACAATATTGGTCATTTAACAATCAAACAATCTGGAGTCCTCGCGGTGCCGTCATTGTCAGTCCATTTTGGAAAAAAGACATTCAATTCCGCTTGGCATCAGGCTATTACTATCAGATGCCATTTTTCAAAGAGATGTTAATGATGAATGGTGAG
>Ga0114934_10000711_pt1 | contig 21144 bp, 22 predicted proteins | sample 4SBtaG_2_FD_99695 | JGI IMG/M metagenome (GOLD analysis project Ga0114934, IMG submission 99695) | Deep subsurface microbial communities from Kolumbo volcano to uncover new lineages of life (NeLLi) - 4SBTROV10_white metaG | ecosystem: Environmental > Aquatic > Marine > Volcanic ...
GTTATATCTGCGAGAAAGCTTGAATCACCTTCATAAGGTGTATAGTTCTTTTGAATAAAATTTCTAACGTCAATTCTTTCTTGCCAATTTCCTGCAATAAATCCATTCCATTGTTTGAACATAATTGTATACCTCCTAATTGAATTTATCACAGCTCAGGTTGCAAAAAAATAAAAATCACCTGAGCTTAAATTGCCCAGGCGGCCGGCGTTTATTTAATGTCACACTTCATGTGGTTAATTCCACTAAAATCCGCCAGTTATGCGACATTATATTTAATATATCTGAAAATTATAATAGCATATAACGAATCATATGTCAACAAAATTAATAAATATTCGTTATATAACGAACTATATCATTAGAATAAGAACGGTGATCACGTTTTGTTAAATAAAAACATTATAAAATTTAATAATTGTTAATAATTAAATTATATTTTTACTTTATTATATAATAATTGATAAGATAATTTCAAAAGATAAGTATGAGGAGATATTATTATGAAAATATTAGGAGATGACAAATATATGAATAAACACTTAAATATATTTAAAGAATTCGATGAGCACTTATTAAATGATGAAAAGCCATCAAAATATTTCAATGAAATAAAGAAAATAGGGATTTTTTACAATATATATCCTTTTACTCTTTTAGGAGACTTAATAGGTGTTCCTCAATCGCCTAAGCATCATCCAGAAGGAGACGTTTGGAATCATACAATGTTAGTTGTTGACTATGCTTCAAAAAAGAAAAAAGAAAGCAAAGAACCTAGAGCTTTTATGTGGGCTGCATTGCTTCATGATTTAGGGAAAGCACGTACCACAAGATTGAGAAAAGGAAAAATTACATCATACAATCATGATAAGGTTGGTAAAGAATTAGTGATAAATTTTTTAGCATATTTTGATGAAAATAAAAATTTCATAAAAAAGGTTTCTGCACTAGTCAGATGGCATATGCAGTCGCTTTTTGTTGTAAAAAATATGCCATATGCAGAAATAGAGAATATGCTAAAAGATGTAGAACCTAGGGAGATTGCGTTGCTTACTGAATGCGATAGATTAGGTAGAGGAGGACTAACAGAAGAAAAAATAAATTCTGAGAAAAAAAATATAGATTTGTTTTTATATAAAATTACAAAATACCAAATTTAAACAATATCAACATGGTCACTGAAAAAAAGATTTCAGATGGAATAGAATTTTCATCTGAAATCTTGATATTTTGGTTTAGTAAAACGAGTTTAGTTTATTACAACCTTATTTTGGTACATAGATAGTTATTGTTTTAAACCAAAATTTTCATTGAGTGTTTTTACATTCACAACAAAATACTTTCCGGTTTGAAGATTTTCAACTCTGACAGTATCACTCTTATTATCAACTTCTTTTATATGCACAGGTGTATTTTTATAATATACTGTTTCTTTTTTCTTAGAATCTATAATTTGCTGTGCTCTTTTAGAATCCATAATTACCTCCTCGGCGTTTCAAACTTGTTTACATGATTATTTTTTACGTATATAATTCATATTATACATGTTTTTTTCGATGTTTTGCTATAGCAAAATGAATTCACTTAAGAGTTATGAGAGGAGTGATATTATTGAATACTATAGATATAATAATTATTTCTATTGTAGTTATTGGAGCATTATTTGGATTGATTAGAGGGTTTATGCTATCTTTATTTAGTTTTGCTAGTTATATTGTGGCGGTGGTTTGTATTAAAATGTATTCAGGAAGATTAGCAGAATTTTTTGTTTCTAATACAACTGTATTAAATAGAGTCACAGACTTTGTAGCAAGAAAATTGAGTTCAATGGCTGAGCCATCTTCGAGTATTCTTGTTTCGAATACTGTCTTATCAGTGGGAAATGGAAATAGGGGTGTTTTTTCTTTAGTAGAAAATGCTATTAAGAGTGGTTTAACATCAAGTAAAAATACAATTGCTGAATTTTTAGTACATATTATACTGGTAACAATAAGTGCTATATTGATTTTTGTTGCTGTTAAAGCTATATTTTCTTTAATAGGATTATTTGTTAATAGTTTACTAAAAAAGAGTTCCATACTTAATGCTATGAATAGGATATTAGGAATGCTTTTGGGAATAGTGACATCAGTAATAATTATTTCTTTTATATTGATTATTGCTATGCCATTTGTATTTATGACACCAGATTCGCATATAGCACAAATGTTTAATAAATCTATAATTTTGGTTTATATGTATAAAAGTGGAATGCTTTCAAATATATTAAATGGAATATTGATTAAATAATAAGAACATGTCAAAAGACATGTTCTTATTATTTAAAGGTTGATATGTCTATTAAAATAACCTTCATATATGTTTAATTTTCTTTCATATTCTTCATTCATAAGAGGAGAAGATATTATAAAATCTGCTGTTGCTTTGTTTGTTGCTACTGGTATATTATATAGTGCAGCAATTCTAAGCAAAGCTTTTACATCAGGATCATGAGGTTGAGATTCTAATGGATCCCAAAAGAATATCAAACAATCTATTTCGCAATCGACAATTTTTGCACCTAATTGCTGATCTCCTCCCAAAGGTCCACTTTTATATTTTGTTATAATAAGATTTGTTTTATCAGCAATAATTGAGCCTGTTGTTCCAGTAGCACATAGTCTGTGATTTGTTAATTTTTCAGAATTATTCGTTACCCATTCTAAAAGTTCTTTTTTCATATTATCATGAGCAACTAAAGCTATAGTTTTTCTTTTATTCATTGTTTGTTTTTTATTTATCACAATGCTCACCTCTTTTTAAGTCTAAATATATTATATATATATTTTGTTTTATATATTCTATAGTCTATATTCTATCAGAAAGTAATTTATCCTTCAATTTAGTGAATTTTTTTATCGATTCTATAAGTAGAAGATTTAAGCTTTTGCTTCAGATGGAGTAGAGTCTTCACCTGAAGTACCGATGTTTTGCTTTAGAAAAACGAGTTCACTATATTTTTATTTATGTTAAATTGAGGAGTTTTGTGTGTTCGACAATTTTTGTATTCGCAATGTTTAAAAATCATCAAAACAACTGCAATATTCGTACTATTTGCTTAAATGATTTTTTTATTAAATATTATTTCATATGCAAATGTTTTAATCCACATATCAAAATTCTAATATAATATAAACGATATTATTAATTATTTTTACCATATAAAAATAATTTCATATATAGTTTATTAAAATTATTTAGAAATTTAAATATTATATTAAATATAAACAGCAAATACGGGTTGTATGGCAGGGTATATGCGAATTAATATCGTCAATTCAACATAAAAACTGTAATATGAATAAAGTTGACAAATCGTAATGTATGTGATAACATTATTTTGAATTTATGGAATATAAATCTTGTTAAGAATTAATTGAAAATTTAATAATTTGAAATTATTAAATTCAATTTTTTTATTACGTATATTTAGAGTGGGGGGAATGAAATGACAATTTACATTTTAAAGAGACTTGTAGCAAGTATTGTTACATTGTTTATCGTAGTGACTGCGACGTTTTTTTTAATGCATCAAATGCCAGGTGGACCATTTGATAGCGATAAACCTCTTCCGCCAAAGATTAAGGCAAACATGGAAAGAAAATATGGTTTGGATAAACCTATTGGTCAGCAGTATGCTTTGTATATGAAAGGTATCTTACATGGAGACCTAGGTGATTCAATGAAGTATGAGGGTATGACTGTAAATTACGTTATTGGGTATTCATTTAAGGCATCAGCGAAACTTGGAGCTGCATGTGTAGTATTTGCCCTTTTATTTGGATTGTTTTTGGGCGTAAATGCTGCATTAAATCAAGGTAAATGGCCCGATGGAGTAAATATGGTTTTATCAACTATAGGAGTTGTAGTACCAAGTTTTGTTTTAGCTACTTTTTTGATATATGTTTTTGCGGTTAAGCTTCACATATTCAATGCTATTGGATTTAGTAGCCCTAAAGATTATGTGTTGCCAGTTATTTCTCTAGCAGGGTTTCCTCTAGCAACAATTGCAAGGCTTTCTAGATCTTCAATGCTTGATGTGATTAGGCAAGATTATATAAGAACTGCTAAAGCAAAAGGTCTTTCTAGAAATATGGTCATATATAAACATGCATTGAGAAACGCACTAATACCAGTTGTAACATATCTTGGACCGTTGATCGCGGCGATATTAACAGGTAGTTTTATTGTTGAGTCGTTATTTGGTATTCCTGGTTTAGGTAGAGAATTTGTAACAAGTATTAGCAATAGGGATTTTCCTACTATTTTAGGTGTTACAGTATTTTATAGTGCATTTTTGGTTTTTTGCAATCTTATAGTGGATATATTATATGTTTATATTGATCCTAGAATTAAGCTTGAAGGTTAGGAGGAATACGCATATGAGTACTGGAGTTATGGATAAGTCATTAGAATTAGAATTAGACGATAGTATGTTTGAACTGGTGCCAAAAGAGCAAAAGAAATTAAATGAAATGGTTAGGCCGAGTATGTCATATTGGCAAGATGTTTGGAGACGATTAAAGAAAAATAAATTGGCTATGTTTGGATTGATAGTTGTTATTTTGATGACGGTGATAGCCATTTTAGGGCCTATGTTTTCAAAATATAATTATTTTGCGAATGATTTTACTATAGCAAATCAGAGACCGAGTTTAGAGCATTGGTTTGGAACAGATCAATTTGGTAGAGACATATTTGTAAGGATTCTTTATGGAGCTAGAATATCATTAATTGTTGGATATGCAGCAGCATTTATAAGTTTTGTAATTGGAACTCTTTATGGAAGCATTTCAGGATATGTTGGTGGTGTGGTCGATAATATAATGATGAGAATTGTTGATATCCTTCTATCAATACCGATGATGATTTATGTAATACTTTTAATGGTAGTAATAGAAGCAGGATTAAAGAGTATTATAATTGCACTGGCTATTACTCAATGGTTAGGTATGGCAAGGATAGTTAGAGGGCAGATAATGCAGTTAAAGAATCAAGAATTTGTATTGGCAGCTAAAACACTAGGTGCTTCTAGAAATAGAATATTATTGAGACATTTAGTGCCTAATAGCATGGGACCTATAATAGTTACGTTGACTCTAGCAGTTCCTTCTGCGATATTTACAGAAGCGTTTTTGAGCTTTATAGGTTTAGGGATTTCTGCACCTAAAGCATCATGGGGTACTTTGGTTTCGGAAGCTCAGCAGCTTTACATGATTTATCCTTATCAGCTGTTCTTCCCAGCGATTGCTATTTGTATTACTATTCTTGCATTTAATTTGCTAGGTGATGGATTGAGAGATGCACTTGATCCTAAAATGAGAAGATAGTTAGGAGGATAGATATGGATAATTTACTTGAGATATGCAATTTGCAAACATCTTTTTTTACTTATGTTGGTGAGGTACAAGCTGTTAGAAATATATCTATCGATTTGAGAGTTGGTGAAGCAATAGGAATTGTTGGCGAGTCTGGTAGCGGTAAGAGCATTACTATGATGTCATTGATGAAACTTTTAGATGATAATGGAAAAATAAAAAATGGTAAACTATTGTTTAATGGTAGTGATTTATTAGGTGTTTCTGAAAAAGGTATGCAGAGAATAAGAGGAAATGAGATAGGAATGATATTTCAGGATCCTATGACATGCTTAAATCCCGTATTTACTATAGGTAATCAATTGATGGAGCCAATAATAAAACATAAAAAGGTTAGCAAACAGGAGGCTTTTAAGAGAGCTATTCATATGTTGTCTTTGGTAGGAATTCCAAGCCCTGAAGAAAGAATGAAGCAATACCCTCATGAATTTTCCGGTGGTATGAGGCAGAGGGTCATGATAGCTATGGCACTTTCGTGTGATCCAAAATTATTAATAGCAGATGAGCCTACAACTGCATTAGATGTAACAATACAGGCTCAGATATTGGAATTGATGAAAGATTTAAGAGAAAAATTAGGTACATCAATAATTCTTATTACACATGATTTAGGGGTTGTTGCTGATGTCTGTTCTAGAATAAATGTTATGTATGGAGGCACAATAGTCGAAACTGGCACAACTAGAGATATTTTTTACAAATCAAAACATCCGTATACATGGGGGTTATTGAGGAGTGTACCAAATCCAAAAACTTTAGTTAAAGAAAGACTTATTCCTATTGATGGTACTCCGCCTGATTTAATTAAACCACCTTTAGGATGTCCTTTTGCACCAAGATGTGATTATGCAATGAAAGTGTGCATGACAAAGAGACCTCTATTATTTGAGATAGAAGGACAACATAAATCAGCGTGTTGGTTAAATCATCCTAAGGCACCAAAGGTTGAATCACCACTTGTAAGGAGGGATAGCTAATGCAGAATAATGAAAACTTTATTGAAATTAAAAACTTAAAGAAATGGTTTCCAGTAAAGAAAAAGTTATTTGGTGGACATAGAAGTTTTGTTAAGGCTGTTGATGATATGTCTTTTTCTATAAATAAAGGTGAAACGTTGGGGCTTGTAGGAGAGTCAGGATGTGGAAAAACTACAACAGGAAGAACAATAATTAAGTTATATGAACCGACTGGTGGTAATATTATATATAATGGGGAAGATATTTCAAGACTTACATCTAGGCATATGTTACCTTATAGAAGAAAAATGCAGATGATCTTCCAAGACCCTTATGCATCTTTGAATGCTAGAATGACTGTTGGAGATATTATTGGAGAAGCGATAGATATTCACAATCTAGCAAAGGGAAAGGAAAGATTAGAAAGAATACAGTATTTGTTGAGGAGAGTTGGATTGAATTCTGAACATGCAAATAGATATCCGCATGAGTTTTCAGGTGGTCAAAGGCAGAGAGTAGGCATAGCGAGAGCACTGGCTGTAGAACCAGAATTTATTGTGTGTGATGAACCAATTTCAGCACTTGATGTATCAATACAGGCACAGGTTGTTAACATGCTTGAAGATTTACAGGAAGATTTAGGACTAACGTATTTGTTTATTGCTCATGACCTTTCAATGGTTAAGCATATATCTGATAGAATTGGAGTTATGTATTTAGGTAAGATGGTTGAAATTGCAGAAAGCAATGAACTATATATCCATCCAGTACATCCTTATACGCAAGCTTTGTTATCAGCGATACCTATACCAGATCCTGATGAGGCAGCTGCAAGTCAGAGAATAGTGCTAGAAGGAGATATACCTTCACCTATAGATCCACCACCGGGATGCAGATTTAAAAACAGGTGTAGGTTTACCAAACCTATTTGTTCTGAGGAAGAACCTGAATTAAAGGATGTAGGAGGTGGACATTTAGCGGCATGTCATTTATTATAAATTAATTAATTATTATAAGGTTTATTTACATATGATTGAATATTTTTGATGTTCCATCATGTGAAATTATAAATAAAGGGGGATTATTAATGTTAAAAAGTAAAAAAACTAAACTTGGAGCAATTATTTTAACGGTTGCTATGAGTTTAACTATGTTGGCTGGTTGTGGAGGAACAAGCGTCGATAAAGCTGAAGAGCAAATTATTACTTACAATCTCGGTGCAGAACCTAAGACATTAGATCCTGGAACAAACGAAGCAGTAGACGGTGCTACCGTTATTGTTAATGCTTTTGATGGATTAACTAGACTTGATGCACATGATAACCCTGTACCAGCAGTTGCAAAAAAATGGGATGTATCTTCGGATGGTAAAAAATATACTTTTCATTTAAAGAAAGGTATACTTTGGTCAGATGGAAAAGAAGTTACAGCTAAAGATTTTGAATATGCTTGGAAGAGGGCATTGGATCCTAAGACGGCTTCAGAGTATGCATATCAACTTTATTATTTAAAAAATGGTGAAGCGTATAATGCAGGAAAAGTTACTAATTCAAATGAAGTTGGAGTAAAAGCTATCGATGATTATACATTAGAAGTTGAATTGGATTATCCAACAGCTTATTTCTTATCACTAACTGCATTTCCAACTTATATGCCATTAAGAAAAGATGTTGTTGATGCTAATCCTGATAGTTGGTTTAGAAATCCTGATACTTATATTTGTAATGGTCCATTTAAAATGAAAGAATGGAAGCCAAAAGATCAGATTACATTTGTTAAGAATGATAAGTATTGGAATGCTAAAAAAATTAAATTGCAAGAAATACATTATAAGATGATTGTAGAAGAAACTAGTGCACTAGCTGCATTCAAAACTGGTCAAATTGATTTTATAGAAGGACCACCATCTCAAGAGATACCAACTCTATTAAAAGATGGAACTGCAAAAATATATCCATATTTAGGAACTTATTTCTATTGTGTTAATGTTTCGGATAAAGCTGCAGAGGTAAATGCAGATGTTGCTAAAGTACTTAAAGACAAGAGAGTAAGAAGAGCTTTAGCATTGGCTATTAATAGGAAAGACATAGTAGAAAAGATTACGAAAGGTGGACAGATTCCAGCAACAAGTTTTGTACCACCTTCAATAGCAGAAAACAAGGAAGGAAAGGATTTTAAAGACAAAGATTACTATCCATCGGAAGGTAATATAGAAGAAGCTAAGAAGCTTCTTGCGGATGCTGGTTATGCAGATGGTAAAGGAGTTCCAACAATAACTCTTATTTATAATACCAATCAAGGACATCAAAATATTGCCATGGCTGTGCAAGATATGTGGAGAAAGAATTTGGGTATAAATGTTGAACTTCAGAACCAAGAGTGGAAAGTATTCCAAGTTACGAGAAGCAATAAAGACTATGAAATTGCTAGACATGGTTGGATTGGTGACTATGTTGATCCAATGACTTTCTTAGATATGTGGACTAGTACTTCAGGTCAAAATGATGCTGGTTGGTCAAATTCAAAGTATGATGAATTGATAAAAAAAGCTAAAATGGAAAGCAAACAAGCAGTTAGAATGAAGTATATGCACGAAGCAGAAGATATATTAATGGATGAAATGCCTATAATTCCGATTTATTACTATACAAATGTAGTTTGTATAAAAGATTATGTTAAGAATGTTCATAAGTCTCCATTAGGAATGGTTTACTTCGATGACACTTATATAGCTAAACATTAATAAAAATAGAAGTGTTTTGCTTTTCGGCAAAACACTTCTATTTTTATATGGAAACAAATCGATGTATGTGATATAGTAGTAATGAAAACTATTTGTTGTGATGAGGTGATATGGTGGAATTTAGTGAAAAATTAAATAGTATTATCAATGATATATCTTTTTTTGATGAAATTGAAATCAGTGAGATACCTTGTGTTGATTTGTATATGGATCAGGTTACAACGTTTTTTGATGATAAGTTAAACCATTATAAGAGAAATGATAAAGATAAAATATTGACCAAAACTATGATTAACAATTATTCTAAGGCTAGAATATTACCTCCGGCTAGAAAGAAGAAGTATTCTAAGGAACATATTATTTTATTAATACTTATATACAATCTTAAACAAGTTTTGTCAATTAATGATATTAAAACTATAATGGAACCATTATTAGAAAAAGTGAGTAATGAAAGCAAAAATGTGAGTTTGGAAAATCTTTATTCAATATTTTTGGATATTAAAGAAAAAGAATTCAAGAATTTTAAAGAATCATTTCAGTTTCAGCAAAATCAGATAAAATATAAACTAGATGAATTTAGTGAAGAATCGAAAGAAATGGTTCAAGTTATATTATTGATAGTAACATTAATAAATAATGCTTGTATTCAAAAAAGGATGGCTGAGAAGTTAATAGATGGTTTTTTTGATAAAAAATAGCCACACGTATTTTTAGTGTGGCTATTTTTTTCTCTTTCTCTGTTTCTTAGTGACTGAAAATCCAAATTTACCTATAGATTTTTGAGGTAATGAATAATATTCGCCATGGCAGTATGAAATCAAATTTGCTTTTTCAAAGTGTATTTTGCCTTTGGAGTCTATTAATTCATCATCAACATGTATGGATAAAACATCTGCAAGGAATAAGCTGTGGCTTCCTAGAGGAATTATATCTCTTACTTTACATTCCAATGATATTGGGCAATCGTTGATTATTGGGACATTTATATTTTGTGATGGAATTAAATCGAATTTGAATTTTTTAATCTTATCTTCTTTTTTACCAGAAACAACACCGCAATAATCAACTATTTTAACCATATCTTTCTTAGGTAAATTGACTACAAATTCTCCTGTTTGTTTAATATATTCATATGATAGTCGTTCGGGTCTAATTCCTAATGAAATAATTGGAGGTTTGGTTGAAACAGTTCCTATCCATCCAACAGTAAAAACATTAATTTCATTATTTTTATTTTTAGATGTAACTAATACTGCTGGAACGGGATTGAGCATAGCGCTTCCTTTGAATGTTTTTTTACTCATAAAATACCTCTTTTCATTTAATATTTTTCAGAATGTAGTTTTGGAGTATATATAAATAGTGTTTATATATAGGATTATAATGGTTTATGTGTTATATTGTAAAGAAAGAATCGAGTATTTAATTTTTAAAATTTAATATTGACAAATAATTTTACGTGTGATAGTATCATTAGGAAATATATTTTTAGTTTTGGAGGAAATTTAAATGAAAAAAGGAACAGTTAAATGGTTTAATAATCAAAAAGGATATGGATTTATCACAGTAGAAGGTGGAGAAGATGTATTTGTACATTTTTCTGCTATACAAGATGAAGGATTTAAAACTTTAGAAGAGGGTCAGAAAGTTCAATTTGATATAGTTGAAGGTGAAAGAGGACCTCAAGCTGCTAATGTTGTTAAATTATAATCCGTATTTAAAATAGATTATAATATAGTTTTGGATTTAAGCTACTGACTTAGTCGGTAGCTTTTACTTTTATAATCATATTCAAAAATATGTTATAATATATATTATAACATATTTTTGGGAGTAACTGTTTTTATGCAATTTTAAGTTTAATATCTTGTTAAGGGTGATTATATGAATAAAATAGAAAAGATATTTTTGTGTTTAATAGATAACTTGGAAGAGGGAATTCATATAGTTGATAGTGAAGGTAAAACAATATACTATAATGAAACAATGGCTAGAATGGAAGGACAGAATAAGAAGAATATTATAGGTAAAAAAATTGATGAATATCTTGATGGTGTTGAGGAAGAATCATCAACTCTAATGAATGCACTAAAAAGTAAACAGAAGATTGTTGATGTTCTCCAGCATTATAATAATCACTACAAAAAGGATATAGTAACAATAAATACAACAATACCTGTTAATATAGATGGAAATACTATAGCTGCACTTGAAATTGCAAGGGATATGACGCAGTTGAAGGAGCTAAATGAAAGGATTTGTAAATTAGAGGAAATAAGTAATTCAAAAAAAAGAAACTATAAATTTAGTGATATTATTGGTAATAGCGAAGTAATAAGGAAAGCAATTAATAAAGCAATGAGGTCTAGTTTGTCGAATTCTTCGGTATTGATATATGGTGAAACGGGTTCAGGAAAAGAGGTTTTTGCACAGAGTATTCATTATAATGGTATAAGAAAAGATAAGCCTTTTATTGCGGTTAATTGTGCAGCTATACCAAGTGCACTACTTGAGGGTATGTTCTTTGGAACTGTGAAAGGAAGTTATACAGGTGCTGAAAATAAAAAGGGTATATTTGAAGAAGCTAATAGAGGTACATTGCTTTTAGATGAAGTTAATTCATTAGAACCATATCTTCAGTCTAAGTTGCTTAGGGTGTTGCAAGACGGGTATATTAGGCCATTGGGTAGTGATAAAATAATCGATGTAGATGTAAGGGTTATTGCTACATTGAATGAGAAGCCAGAAAAATTGATTGAAGAAGGAAGGCTTAGAAAGGATTTTTATTACAGATTAAGTGTGATACGAATAGATATTCCACCATTAAGAGAAAGAAAAGAAGATATTACAGAATTTTCAAATTATTTTATTGAGTATTACAATGCTATTCTTGGTAAAAATATACAAGGTATAGATAAGTGTGTTTTAGAGAATTTTTACGAATATGATTGGCCTGGAAATATAAGAGAATTAAAAAATGTAATTGAGGCTGCTGTTAATATGGCAGATAGTAATGCTGTGTTGACGAGAGAGTACTTTGAAAGTAAATTAATTAATAAAACTTACAATGATTTTAATATTAAAGATGAATCATTGACGCATTATTTGGAAAGAGTTGAAAAGAATATTATTGAGCTAGCATTAAATGAAAATGGGAATAATATCAGCAAAGCTGCAAGAAAATTAAAAATATCAAGACAAAAATTGCAGTATAAAATAAAAAAGTATAACTTGAACATAGAATAATGAAATATTTTGTATATATATGCCTAATATCCAGCATATATATGCAAAATATTTTGCTATTAGCAAGAAAAGTAGATGATGTTTTGTTATATATACTTTTTTCGAAGCATAAAAGTGCAAAATTATTTGCACTTTTATGCTTCGAAAAAGAAACAATAGTTAGAATTGTACCTAAATTCAAAAATATATGTCAAAATTATAGTTTGATTTTGATAATTCACAATATTTAATAAAATTTTTATATGTAAATTTTGGCATGGAATTTGCGTGTATTTAATAAATGATGAAGTTAATTTTTGGGAGGTATTGAATATGAGGGAAAAAGTTAAAGTAATTTTATGGGGACTAGGTTTAATGGGACAAGGAATGGGAAATATGATACTAAAGAAGAAAGGATTTAAAATTGTAGGAGCAATTGATATAGATACCAATAAAGTTGGTAAAAAGTTATATGAAGTTTTAGGTGTTGAAAAAACTGAAGATAATGATGTAACTATAGTTGATAATCCTGATGATGTTATTAAGAAAGGTGCAGCTGATATTGTATTACTTGCTACAGCATCATTTACAAAAGTAGTTTATCCTCAAATAATGAAAGTTGTTGAAAATGGTATTAATATTATAACTACAGCTGAAGAAATGTCTTATCCAAAGGCATTAGATACAGAGCTGGCAGAAAAAATGGATAAAGCAGCTAAAGAGAATAATGTTGCAATTTTGGGTACGGGTATTAATCCTGGGTTTGTGATGGATTATTTAGTAATTGCGTTAACTGGTGTATGTGAAGAAGTTAATAAGATAAAAGTTTCAAGAGTGAATGATTTATCATGTTTTGGTAAAGCTGTTATGGAGGAACAAGGAATAGGTTTAACAAAGGAAGAATTTATTAAAGGTGTTGAGGAAGAGACAATAGCCGGACATGTTGGATTTGCACAATCTTTTGGTATGTTTGAAGAAGCATTTAATATTAAATTTGATAATATTAAACAAACAAAAGAGCCTATTATTACGAATGTTCCAAGGAGTACAGACTTAGTTGATGTCAAGGCTGGTGATGTTGCTGGCTGTAAGCAGATGGGATATGGATACATTGGTGAAGATGTTTTTATTGAAATGGCACATCCACAACAAATAAAACCTGAAATGGAGAATCAAGGTACAGGAGATTATATTAAAATTGAAGGTATACCAAATATAAATTTAGCTAATACTCCAGAAATAGCAGGTGGAGTTGGTACTTATGCCATATGCGTTAACATGATTCCTCATGTACTAAATGCAGTACCAGGGTTAAAAACAATGCTTGATTTACCTATTCCAGCAGCTATTTTAGGTGATGTTAGAGATTTAATAAAGAAATAAAGGATGGTGATTGGAATGATTAGTAAAGGTACATGGGTTGAAATTGAAAGAATTGTTCTATCATCTGAGGAGAGAACTAATAACCTTCCAGAAGATACAAAAAAGACGCCTTTAGTTATGTGGGTGAAGGGATTTTGTTTAGATAATTGTAAAATTGGTGAAGAAGTTGAAGTTGAAACAATTACGGGAAGAATTGAAAAGGGTATAGTTACTCGAGTGGAACCTAATTACACTCACAGTTTTGGCAAATATATAAGTGAAATTGCTTATATAGGATTACAAGCTAGAGAAATATTGTTTGGTAATAATAAGTAATGCTAAAATGGGGGTGTATATAATGAATAAGTATGATGAATTGATGAATAGAAAAAATGAAATTATGCTAAAGTCTGTAGGAATCAATTTTGAAAAATACAAAAAAGGGACGATTGCATTTGACTATGAATATATGATGAGAGATGTAGGATATTCAATTAGTGATATTATGAAAATTCAATCTGAAACGGGAGTTGGGAACACACCATTAATTGAATTGAAGAATCTTACGCAGTTGGCAAGAAAAGTTTCTAAAACAGGTAGAGCGGCACGTATATTTGTTAAAGATGAGCAGTGTAATCCTTCGGGAAGCTTTAAGGATAGAAGAGCTGCAGTATCGGTATATGATGCAAAGAAAAAGGGATATGTTGGAGTTGTATCAGCTACATCAGGTAATTATGGTGCAGCTGTGGCATCGCAGGCAGCAATAAGGGGGTTAAAATGTATTATAGTTCAAGAATGCTATGATTCAAAAAAAGTTGGTCAACCTGAAATTATAGAAAAAGCTAGAAAATGTGAATGTTTTGGTGCAGAGGTAATTCAATTAACTGTTGGACCAGAACTATTTTATACATTTTTGAAAGTGCTTGATAATACAGGCTACTTTAATGCTTCATTATATTCACCGTATGGTATTGCAGGGGTTGAAACGCTTGGATATGAAATAGCAACTCAATGCAGAGAAAAACTCGGTAAAGATCCAGATGTTGTTGTTGCTACTCATGCTGGAGGAGGAAATTTAACAGGTACAGCAAGAGGACTAAAAAAAGCAGGAGCTGATAGTACAAAAGTTATTGGAGCTTCTGTTGATTTAACTGGACTTCATATGGCATCTGATTATGATTTTAATAGGAAATCATTTACTACTGGTCATACTGGCTTTGGAATTCCTTTTATGACATGGCCAGATAGATCTGATGTTCCAAGAAGTGCTGCAAGACCTTTAAGATATATGGATAGATATGTTACAGTTTCTCAAGGACAGGTATTTTATATGACTGAATTACTTGCTCAGATAGAAGGATTAGAAAGAGGACCTGCTGGAAATACATCACTTGCAGCAGCATTTGTAATAGCTCAAGAGATGGATAATGATCAAATAATAATTGTTCAAGAAACTGAGTATACTGGTGCAGGCAAACATGTTATGCCTCAGTTATCATTTGCTAAGGATAATGGTATAAAGATTATAAAAGGGAATCCACTTGATGAAATACCAGGAAAGAATATTATTCTTCCTGACCATCCTTCAAAATTAGCAGTTAATGAAAAGGATTTAGATGTATATAGAAAATCATTAATAAGAAATTCAATCAGAGGATTAAAATGCAATACAATAAGTATTATTGATGTTGATTACTTATGTGAGGAAACAAGGTTAGATAAAGTTAATGTTATAAAAATAATAGAAGGATTAGGTGTATATATAAAATAATTTGATTTGGGGGTAGTGTAATGAAGAGAGATGATGATTTTGAAAAGAGAAGAACTCACTTAAAAGATTTATCAGATGAAGAGTTGAGTAAGAGGTTTTGGCAACTTACAACTGAAGTAGTGAAACCACTGGTCGAATTAGCATATTCACATACATCTGCATCTATTGAACGTTCTGTACTTTTAAGAATGGGCTTTTCGAGTATTGAGGCTGCTGATATAGTTAAAGAAGGATTAGCATGGAATCTTTTAGGAAAGGGTATGGGTAATGTAGTGCTTACATATGCTAAACTAAAAGATATGGAATATTTAAATGCTGGTAGAGAATTAGCCTCTGGTAAGGGTTGGAGTGAAGTTAATAAAGTAATGAGAGGTGATAATTAATGCTAGATAAGAATAAAAAAATAGATGTAGAGGAAATATTGAAGGATTTAGATAAATATGAACCTAAGAGAAAAGGGTGGCACTGGAGAGAAAAACACGATACAGGTGATATAGGTGAATTTCATTATTCTGAAGTATCGAAAGATTTAGTTCAAAGTGAAGGTTTACCTGCATCTCCTAGTTTTGGGAATATCGATCCACAACCTATGCCTGTTATTACTTCTGAAATTGCATCGGGAAGATTTGAAGATGATATTAGAAGAATGAGAATGGCTGCATGGCATGGTGCAGATCATTTGATGGTAATAAGAACAGCTGGTCAAAGCCATTTTGATGGTTTGATTGAAGGTACTCCTGAAGGTGTTGGAGGAGTGCCTATAACGAGAAAGCAGGTTAGAGCAACAAGGAAAGCGCTTGACATGATTGAAGAAGAAGTTGGAAGACCCATTAATTTTCACTCATATGTGTCTGGAGTAGCGGGGCCTGATATCGCTGTAATGTTTGCTGAAGAAGGTGTAAATGGTGCACATCAGGATCCACAGTATAATGTACTTTATAGAAATATAAATATGGTACGTTCTTTTGTTGATGCGGCTGTTGCAAAGAGTATTATGGCAGCAGCCGATATGGCACAAATCGATGGAGCACATAATGCGAATGCTACTGCAATGAAGGGATATGCAGTAATGCCTGAATTAATGGTTCAGCACGCAATTAATTGTAAATTTTCAGAGATGGTTGGAATGAAAAAGGAGAATATTTGTCTTTCAACTGTACCACCTTCTGCTCCTCCAGCTCCATGTATGAAACTTGATTTACCTTATGCGGTTGCACTAAGAGAGGTATTTAAAGAATATAAAATGAGGGCGCAGATGAATACAAAATATATGACTTCATGTACAAGAGAAGCAACTGTTACTCATGTATTAAATCTCTTGATTTCTGAGCTTACTTCTGCTGATATACAAAGTACAATTACTCCTGATGAAGGAAGAAATGTACCATGGCATTACAATAATATACATGCAATAAATACTGCTAAACAGGCTTTGATAGGCATGGATGGACTTAATGAAATGGTAGAGCTTAAGAAGGATGGTTATTTAAGAAGCAAAGTAAGAGAGTTGAAGGAAAGAGCTATATTGTTTCTTGAAGAGATACTAGAAGTTGGCGGATATTTTAAAGCGGTTGAAGATGGTTTCTTTGTTGACTCAGGAGAGTATCCTGCAAGAAATGGTGATGGAATAGCTAGATTTATAGATAAAGGTGTTGCTGCAGGAACTGTAGTCGAAAGAGAAGAGGATTATTTTGCACCAGTTTGTGCACATTTTGGTTATAATAATGTTCCTAGGGAATACAATAAGCCTTGCGATGCAATAAATGGATGTACTCTGTGTGTTCATTCAAAGATTAAGTATATTGATGAATTAGATGAAGAAGATAATGTGTATAAGAGATTAGAAAGAGTAAAAGATGATGGTACTATTACTCCAGAGGTTGAATGGAAAAAAGATGGTTATGTTACTGTTACACTCATGATTCCTGAGGAAGAAAATGTTGCAGAGGCGGCAGCTTTGGCGATGGGTAAGAGAATGAATTTAACCGATGTTGAGGTAATTCATAAACAGGTTATGCAAGCAGCAGAAGGAACTTTAGTTGAAATTAAGGGAAGGGTTAATTTTAAAATAGATAAGTCTAATTTAGTGATTCCAAAGAAACAGAAACTTTTAGATGAACAATTTATGAAAGATTGGGTAGCTGAGCATCCTGTTAAAGTTGTTTGTGCCACGGTTGGACAAGATGAACATTCTGTTGGTTTAAGAGAAGTAATAGATATTAAACATGGAGGAATTGAAAAATATGGTATAAAATATATATATCTTGGAACGTCCTGTCCTGTCGAGAAATTGATTGATGCTGCAATAGAAAGTAAAGCTGATGCAATAATTGCAAGTACCATAATTACTCATAATGATGTTCATACAAAGAATATGGACAAATTAAATAATATTTGTATTGAAAAAGGTGTAAGAGATAAGTTTATACTTATTTCAGGTGGTACTCAAGTTACAGATGAGATAGCTAAAGCACATGGTATGGATGCTGGATTTGGAAGAGGAACTCATGGTATTCATGTAGCTTCATTTTTGATAGAAACTCTTATTAAGAAAAGAGGTAACACTAATGAAAGCTGATTATATAATAGCTGAAATTGGAAGTACTACAACTGTTGTAACTGCATTTGATTTTTCAGAAGAGAAACCTAAAGTATTAGCTCAGGGTAAGGGTTATACAACTGTTTTAGAAGGTGATGTTACTATAGGCTTGAAAAAAGCTATTAATGATATAGAAAATCAAATCAACCAAAAATTGATATGGGGTAAAATGCTTGCAACGAGTAGTGCAGCAGGAGGACTTAAAATGACTGTTCATGGTCTTGTACATGATATGACAGTAAAAGCTGCTAGGGAAGCTGCACTTGGTGCAGGTGGAATTATCAAAATGGTTACATCAGGTAAATTAAGGGAAAATGATATTAAAAAAATAAGAGAAATTAACCCAAATTTAATAATGATTGCTGGTGGTACAGATTATGGAGAGAGAGATACTGCTCTTTACAATGCAAATGTAATAAGAAAAGCTGATTTTAATATTCCTGTTATATACTGTGGTAATGTAGCAAATGATGATGAAATACGAGAGATATTTTTTGAAAAAGAGATTTATGTTGTTGAGAATGTATATCCTAGAATTGATGAATTAAATGTTGAACCTGCAAGAAAAATAATACAAGAAGCATTTGAAAATAACATAATAAAAGCTCCGGGTATGGATAAAATAAGGTCTATGGTAGATGGCACTATAATGCCAACACCTGGTGCAGTAATGCAAAGTACAAAATTATTATATGAATTAATTGGAGATGTTGTAGTTTTTGATGTTGGTGGTGCGACCACGGATGTTCATTCTGTAACTGAAGGTAGTTCTGATGTTCTTGATATATTAGTAAATCCAGAACCTAAAGCTAAAAGAACTGTTGAAGGAGATTTAGGTGTTTATATTAATAGTAAAAATGTAATAGATATATTGAATGAAAGGGATATAGGGAATTTGAATAAGGAATATATAAGGCAGCATATTGAACCTATACCAACCAAAAAAGAGGATATTAATTGCAGTCTTATTCTTACCAAAAAAGCTGTGGAAACAGCAATAAGCAGGCATGTTGGCTACATCAAAAGGTTGTATACGGGTGGCAAAAATTTTGTAGCATATGGAAAAGATCTTTCTCAAGTGAAATATATTGTTGGAACTGGTGGTGCATTAACAAGATTGCCTGAAGGAAGGAGTATACTTGAAAATATAAGATATAATGGTGAAGAATTGACTATGCTACCTAGAAAAGAAGCTAAAGTATTAATTGATAAAATGTATATTATGGCTTGTGCAGGAGTTTTAAGCATGGAAAATAAAGAGAGTGCTATAAAACTTTTGAAAGCTAGCATAATGTAGCAAATTTTTGGAGGGAAAATTCATGGGGGAAAAATATCCTTGTATGGAGGTGGACTTAAATAAAATAACTCATAATACTAGATTTATAGTATCAAAGTGTAAAGAAAAAGGAATTGATGTTTTTGGTGTAACAAAGGTATTTTGTGCAAATATTCCTATTGTAAAAGCTATGATTAAAGGTGGAATTGTTGGTGTTGCTGATGCTAGAATAAAAAATCTTATTAAAATGCAGGAGTTACCGATTCCAAAAGTGTTATTAAGAATTCCTGAAATTAGTGAAGCATACAATGTAATAAAATATTCGGATATTAGTTTTAATTCAGAATATAAAACTATTGAAAAGCTATCAGAGGTGGCAGTAAAACAAGGCAGTATTCATAAAATAATATTGATGGTTGATTTAGGAGATTTAAGAGAAGGAATATGGGAAAATAATATAGTGGCGGTTACCAGAAATATAATAAAACTTAGTAATATAGATGTTATTGGAATAGGTACTAATTTGACTTGCTATGGAGGCATTATACCTAATGATCATAATTTAGGTGAATTGGTTAATATTAAAAATATGTTAAGAAATGAAGTTGGATTAGATTTAAAAATTATATCTGGTGGAAACTCGAGTAGTCTATATAAAGTTTTTGATGGCACTATTCCAAATGAAATTAATAATTTAAGAATTGGTGAAGCAATTGTTTTGGGGAGAGAAACAGCTTATGGTAAGCATATAGAAGGTTGCTATTGTGATGCATTTACAATAAAAGGTGAGATAGTAGAGATTAAACAAAAACCATCTTTACCTATAGGAACTATAGGTAAAGATGCATTTGGGAATATTCCTCACTTTGAAGATAAAGGTATTATGAAAAGAGCTATTGTGGCATTGGGAAGACAGGATGTTAATATTGATGGTATGTTTCCTTATGATAATAATATTGAAATACTCGGTGCAAGTTCAGATCATTTGATTTTAGATGTAACTCATAGTTATAAAGAGTATAATGTAGGAGATGTAATTGATTTTAATGTTGATTATAGTTGTTTACTTAGGGCAATGACATCAGAATATGTTAATAAATATTATAAATAAAACATAACTATATGAATAAGCCTATCCATTAATGATAGGCTTATTCATATAACTGAGTTTTTAAATTATAATCATAAGACAATAATGAATGAATATAACTTGAATTTACTATTTTAAGTATTTTGTAACATATTTCATCAAATGAATTATATAGTTCTTTTGATATACTATTGCAAAGATTTATGCTAGATATTTCTATTCCAATTAGAAAACCTGAATTATATTTACTATATGAGTTTACTAGTGTCATTAATACTTGTTCATGCTGTGAATAAAATTGTCTATAAGACATAATATCTTGAATATTCAGCAATGATAAGCTTCCGGGTGATTTGCCCGTACATATTGAGTCTATAATTATTAAGAAATCATTTTTATATACCTCTTCGATACAGTATTTAGTATCTATTTCACCAATAATAAATTTTATATTGTCATATTTAATTTTATTTTTGATAGTTTCTCCTACAAGTATGCCAATGCCATCATCACCCATGTAACGATTACCAATGCATACTATTTTTATTTGAATTTTTCTTAAAATACTACTAATCGTAAACACCTCCTTGTATAATGTAGTCATAACATTCAATAGAAAACTATCTATCATTTTAACGAACATTACGACAAATCTTTTTATTATTGTTCTAATTATTTCTGCCCGTTAAGGCATGTATTCCA
>Ga0114934_10000712_pt1 | contig 21139 bp, 13 predicted proteins | sample 4SBtaG_2_FD_99695 | JGI IMG/M metagenome (GOLD analysis project Ga0114934, IMG submission 99695) | Deep subsurface microbial communities from Kolumbo volcano to uncover new lineages of life (NeLLi) - 4SBTROV10_white metaG | ecosystem: Environmental > Aquatic > Marine > Volcanic ...
AAACGATAATGCTATTGGTATTGACCCAAGTGTTGGTGCTTTAAAACAATATTTAACCAATGTTAAAAAGGGTACTCAAAAACAAGATAACATTTTTGAAGCCTTAAATTTTAATTATTCAGGTCCTATAGATGGTCATGATATTCATACAATAATTACAGAATTAGAACGGTTAAAATCTGTTAAAGGCCCTAAGTTTTTGCATGTTATTACTACCAAAGGTAAAGGTTTAAAGCAAGCCGAAGAAAACCAAGTCACCTATCATGCTCCGGGGAAGTTTGATGCAAAAACAGGAGACATTCTTGTAAAAAGTGAAACCATTGGGCCTCCAAAATATCAAGATGTTTTTGGGAAAACTATTGTAGAACTTGCGAAGCAAAACAAGAACATTGTTGGGATTACTCCTGCAATGCCTACAGGAAGTTCCTTAAAACTAATGATGGACACCTTCCCAGATCGTGCTTTTGATGTTGGTATTGCTGAGCAACATGCTGTAACTCTTGCGGCTGGAATGGCAACTCAAGGCTTAATTCCGTTTTGTAATATTTACTCTACATTTTTACAACGTGCTTACGATCAAGTCATACACGATGTGGCTCTTCAAAACTTACCTGTTATTTTTTGTTTAGATCGATCAGGTTTGGTAGGTAAAGACGGTGCTACACATCATGGTGTTTTTGATTTAGCATATTTAAGATGCATTCCAAACCTTATTATTTTTGCGCCGAGAAATGAAATTGAACTTCGAAATATAATGTACACTGCACAACTTGGCTTGGATCATCCAATAGCAATTCGTTATCCTAGAGGTAGAGGTGTTGCCATAGATTGGAAACAATCTTTTTCTAAAATTGAAATTGGTAAAGCTATACAATTACAAAAAGGCAAAGATGTGGCTGTTTTAAGCATAGGGACTATTGCTACTAATGTTAGTATTGCTATTATAGATTTAAATGTGTCTCATTATGATATGCGTTTTGTAAAACCTATGGATGACATATTACTTCACCACATATTAAAAACATATACCTCGATAATTACAATTGAAGATGGCACGATTAAAGGTGCTTTTGGAAGTGCTGTTTTAGAGTTTGCTGCGAAACACCATTATAAAAACAATATGCAACTTATGGGAATTACAGATTTTTTTATAGAACATGGTAAAATTTCAGACCTGCAAGAATTTGCTGCTCTTGATACTGCAAGCATACGAAAAAAGGTGCTTTTGTTATTAAAAAAATAAAAAGAAGCCATTAAGCTTCTCTTTATAAATTAAAACATATTGGTTAATACTATTTTTTAATAAATTGCTTAACGCCTTTTTTACCATCAACATTAATTTGTAAAAAATACATCCCTGTTTGCAAATGACTAACATCTAAATTACTATTTATTAATTTTCCTTTAGATATAGTCTGCCCTAAAACATTATGTACAATATATAATGGTTCATTCCCTAGGTTTGAAGCTAATTTAACATTTAAATTATTTTTGACTGGGTTTGGGAATATTTTAATACTGTCACTTATATCAAACTCATTTACACTTAAAGTTGACGTTATCGTAGCCATAAACATCCCATTACCATGTGTGCCAATTAATAATTTATTATCTGCAGGTCTATATGCCATTGATCGAACTACAGCAAAACCAATTAAGGCAGGTGCTTCTCTAGTCCAATCCACACTTGTTGGATCTGTAGTGCTGTACAATCCTCTCTCGGTACCCACTAAATACATAACTTCTCCTGAAGCTACTGTAATAGCTGCAGATCTTATGGAATGTGCAGACAAATTACGCTCAACCAAAGTCCAAGTTGGTGTAGCACTTGTTGCGTTAGTTGTTAAATAAATACTCGTAGTGCCATAATTAGAATAGGTTGCTAACACAATATCATTGTTTGTTGGATGAATGGCTAGTCCACTTACATAAGAAGGAAACGTAGTACTAGCACCAACTGGGGTTATATCTACAACACCGGTTACATCTGTAGCATTTTGAGGGTCGTCTAATCTTAGAATATGACCCGTATCTCCTCCCATAAGTAAATAACTTGTTGCGGCACTATACGCGCCTCTTGTGGTAGAAAATGTTTGGAACCATTCCGATGCGTCTCCAAATCCCGTTGGAGCACCTAAAGTAGTCCACGTTGCTGGTGTTACTGCTGTTGCATCATTTGTTCTATACAAGGTGCCTTTCCCAGCATAATATAAGGTCTTATTATTATCAGGATCTAAAAAGAAATACGTTACAAACTGGCTGCTTGAACCTGTAGGTGTTATTGAAGTAAATCCTGCACAGCTCCTAAAAAAAGTCCCAAGTTGAGCACCCATGAATAATGGAATACATACATCGTCTCTTGAAATTGCTGCAGCTACACCATCTCCTCCAAAAACAGAGGCTTGAGTCGTTAAATCTGCAGCTCCGAAAGTAGTCCCTCCAGTATGGGTGCCATTATCTTGTGCGCCACCTAAAACGCCATCAGACCCACTCAAAGGGTCAATGGCGACGTGATAAAATTGATAGGTTTGATAGCTATTATTAAGATTTACCCAGTCTATTGTCCCAGCTGTAATATCAGTAGTTTTATGAACACCGCCATCAGTTCCAGAAAACAAAACGCCAGTACTGAATGGATTAAAAACTAATGCGTGAACATCGGGATGATGTTCTGCTCCTCCAGCAGTATCATAAAGCGCATATCCAGCAGGTGATAAATAACCGCCAATTCTAACAAAAGTTCCAGCTGCAGTAATGTCAGCTTTTTTATAAGCGTTTGTACCTCCAATAACTACAAAATTTTCATCATCGGGTTTTACGCTAACCACCAAATCATAGCCACTTTGTATTGCAAAAGGGTCATTCCCGTCTGAACATCCAGGTTCGTCAGGAAGTTTCCCCGAGTAATCTGTAAAGGTAGTTGTTGATTGTACCCACATCCAAAGATCTGCTTCTACAGCAGGTGTTCCTGCACAACTTGAAGATGTGCCATTATCAAACAATATATACAATTTATCTTCATTGGAAGGCGCCAAAGCTAAAACTACCCGACCAGCAGGTGTAAATGAAGCGGTATTAATTCTGGTCCATCCACCTTCTCCAGTTGCCGAAGTCCAAACGCCTTTTATGGCAACGTCATTAGTTCCAGAAAATCCCGCGTAAACTCTACCACTAGCAGTTATTACAACATCGGTATGTTTACTTGTACTAGCACTACTATTAGCTATTTCAGTTACCCAAGTAGAAGTCCCCAAATCAAATCTTTTAAGTTGTCCCCCTACTGCAGCAAAAAGATCGCCTGTTACTGGGTGCACAGCTAATTTAAAAATAATATCAAAAAAAGAGTCATACGATTCCTGTACTGAAGCAGTACTTGCCATTTGAGTCCAAGTCAATCCACTATCTGTAGATTTCCAAATTCCTCGCCCTAAATAAAATGAGGCTCCTGAACCTGCAGAATTACCAGAGCCTTCTCCAGTCCCAAAATACCATGTACTTTCAAAACCAGACCTTGGGTCTTGTACTATAGTAGTTACATTATGAATATCGTCAAACGGAGAGACTTTGGTCCAAGAGGTGCCTCCATTTGTGGTTCTAAATACCCCTCCACTTACACCACCTGCCAATAATGTCATGCCTGTACCATCGCTTCTATCAACAACAATAGTTCTTGTTCTCCCCCCTAAATTACTAGGGCCTCTAGTTACAAAAGAAGCTTCTGGAGCGAGGACTCTCAAATTATTATCATCAACGGTTAATTTAGCTTTAAGAGATTGTTGTTCTTCTAAAAGTTTTTGATCTCTTGGAATGTCTCCAGTTAAAGGATTTGCCAATCTATAAAATTCATCCAACACCCTTGCTTCATCAAAAAGTGCTCTCTCTTCAGCTGTTTTAGTCTTCCCTTTTTGTGTTGGGGAAATAATTTTCCTTTCAATTTTACTTACTTGTTGTTTCGTTTCTGGCTGATAAAAAACAACTGTATTTGTAACAAAAACTATAAGTAAAAATGCAGCTAATAGTAAAAGTTTTTTCATAATCAATTTGTTTAGTGTTAATACTTTAAGAATAAAGAAGGTTGTAAAGAACTAAAGGTAAAACATTTTGCTTCTAATCCCAAAAATATTTTTCTACTAACTCTCCTTTTTTAGTATTAACTAAATTGTAATCCTTTCAATTTTCTATAAGTTAACACCGCATTACTATCAGATAACAAAGACACATGGTTACAAACACTCAAAAGGCGATTATAAAGTTGGTCATTACCAATATTAATTGTTTTAGGGAGTGTCTTAAGAATTAGTTTATCGTAATTTGAAGCTGTTCCATTGTAATTACTATTTACAGCGCTAATAAATGTACCAAGCAATTTTGTAATGACTTCATATCCTGCAATCTCTTTGTCAACAACTTCTTTAGATTGGTAAATATTTTCAATGCTAATCTTTAATATGTCATTGATTTGTGCTTCGTATTTACTTTTATCTAGTAAAGAGTTATAAAATTTGCCACTTAAAATGGCGTCTTCATGCGTCATAAAAACAGAACCTGCTTCATTAATTAAGGTATTAATAGCCAAAGCTCTTAAATAGCTTACACGGTCTTGAGTATTTGTTAAGGCATTGTATTTGCTCGTATTTATAGTATCTCTTACTAAATTAATAAGATACTCTAAGGCAAATTCTTCTTGAATTAATCCCAAATTAATACCATCCTCAAAATCAATAATGGTATAGCAAATATCATCGGCCGCCTCTACTAAAAAAGTAAGTGGGTGTCTTGCAAAACTTATGTCCTTTCCAATTCTTGTGGGTTGCAATCCAAGTTCATTCGCAATATTTAAAAAGCCTTCTTTTTCACTTTGAAAAAAACCATATTTTTTATCTGATATATGTGATGTTTCTTTTTTGGGCAACGATTCCTTAGGGTATTTTGTAAACGCACCAAGGGTAGCGTAACTTAAACGCAATCCTCCTTCTCTCCCATCTCGGGTTTGTGTTACTATTTTAAAGCCATTGGCGTTCCCTTCAAAATCACATAAATCCTGATATTGCTTTGGGGTTAACTTTTCAGCAAACTGTTTCCCGTTACCCTCTTGAAAATAATGCCCAATAGCCTTTTCTCCTGAATGCCCGAAAGGAGGGTTTCCTATATCATGAGCTAATGCCGCTGAAGCTACAATGGCTCCAAAATCGTTTTCTTGATAGCCATGAACTTCTTTTAAATGCGGATATTTTTGCAGCACCTTCAAGCCTACCTGACGCCCTAAAGAACGTCCAACAACACTTACTTCCAAACTATGTGTTAATCGTGTATGTACAAAATCGGTTTGCGATAATGGGATTACTTGCGTTTTGTCTTGAAGACTTCTAAATTCTGAAGAAAAAATAATGCGGTCGTAATCGACTTCAAAACCTAGCCGTGTTTCATCTTGTTCTTTTCGTAAACGTTTATTAGTATCTCCATAACGTTTTAAGGAGAGGAGTTGTTCCCAGTTCATAGTATACTTAATATGATTGCAAGTTAAATATTTAAACTCTAAAGTTTTCAATGTTAACTTAATGTTTTCAAATTTAAATTTTAGTACAACATAATAACATTATGGTAATCTTAAAATAAATATGGATTAACATGTTTAAATCTAATATTAGATTTATTTGTACAAAATAAATTTATAATATATAAACGTAAAAAATCGATGAAAAAATTACAAATCTCAGTTTTGTTTTTAACAACATTATTCTTTTTAAGCTGCTTTAAAGATGATGATACACCTATAATAATTGAAGAAACTACTATTATTCAAAATGGTGGAGGAGGCAATTCGTCTGGAACAGAAATAGTAGCAATTTCAGGTGCTATAACTCAAGATGTTACCTGGACAAATGATAAAATTTACCAATTAAACCAAAAAGTAGTAGTTGAAGATGGTGTTACACTTACTATTGACCCTGGAACAATTATTAAAGGAGCTCCTGGTTCTGGTTCATTAGCTTCAGCGCTTATCATAGCAAGAGGCGGAAAAATTAATGCTATTGGTACAGCTCAAAGCCCTATAATATTTACTTCTACTAGCGATAATATTGATATAGACCAAACATCAGGCACAAATTTAGATCAAAACAACAGGGGTCTTTGGGGAGGATTAATTATTCTTGGTAAAGCTCCAGGTTCATTTTCAGGAGATGTTACTGAAATACAAATTGAAGGTGTTCCTGCAGATGATACTTTTGGGCTTTATGGTGGCAATGAACCAAACGACAATTCAGGGATTTTACAATATGTTTCTATAAGACATGGTGGAGCTTTAATTGGAGAAGGTAATGAAATTAACGGCTTAACTCTTGGATCTGTTGGTAATGGTACCGTAATAGACAATATTGAAGTTGTAGCAAATGTTGATGATGGTATTGAGTTATTTGGAGGGACGGTAAACCCTACAAACCTATTGGTTTGGGCTCAAGGGGATGATGGTTTAGATATAGATCAGGCTTATGCAGGAACTATTGATAATGCAGTAGTTGTCCTAGGTGATTTTTCTGATCATGCTTTTGAAATTGACGGTCCTGAAGGCTCTGCTACTGGATCTTTTACAATACAAAATGTTACAATTATGGGTAATTTAAATACCGATAATGGAGAATACGCAGACTTTAGAAGTAATGCTATGGGTTCCACACAAAATATTTATGCTTATGGTTTTAAAGCTGAATCTGATATTGAACTTGATAACGATGGTGTTGCAACAAACTATAATGATGGTATTTTAACATTTTCAAACTGGGAAATAGTCTTGCCTAATGGAGTTGCTAGTGTTGAAGATCTTTTTAAAAATAAAGCTCAAAATGTTGTAGTATCAGGATTTGGTTCCGAAGCTACTGCAGTAACACAAGGCTCTCAAACGGTTGGAGCTGATACATCTAAGCTTAGTTGGACATATGCCAACACAAAAGCCAATTTAGGATTTTAAATAAAACTTTTGTTAAACTAAAACAATTAACTCACTTTTTAGGGAGTGATTGTTTTTGTATATAAATTATGAAAAATATATTTAGATTACTTTTATTATTTTTCTTTTCACAGTCTTCGCTTTTATTTGGTCAAACTGGTAAAATAAGTGGTGTTGTAATAGATGGTGAATTTAATGAGCCCATGGCTTTTGCTAATATTTTAGTTAAAGGCAGTACAAAAGGAGTTATAACTGACTTTGATGGTAAATATGACCTTGAGCTGAAAGCAGGAACTTATACTTTGGTGTATTCTTTTGTAGGTTACCAAACTAAAGAAATAAGTGATGTAGTAGTTAAAGCTAACGATATCCAAATTTTGGATGTAGTATTAAATACCAACTCATTAGAGGCTATAGTTATTAAGACTTCTGTAAAGAGAAATACTGAAGAAGCAGTACTTTATTTTCAAAAAAATGCGGTTACTTTACTTGATGGGTTATCTGCACAAAGCATAAAAAAAACAGGTGCAAGTAATTTAGCTAGTGCTGTTAAAAGTATTCCTGGTGTATCAGTTCAAGGTGGGAAATATGTATATGTAAGAGGGTTAGGAGACCGATATACAAAATCTATCTTAAATGGTGTGGATATTCCTGGACTTGACCCTGATAGAAATACCATACAAATGGATATTTTCCCTACTAATATTTTAGATAATGTCATTGTTATAAAATCTGCTTCAGCTGAATATCCTGCAGATTTCACAGGTGGAGTCATAGATATTGTAACTAAAGATTTCCCTTCAAAAAAAGAAGCTTCTATTGCTTTAGGCTTAGGTTATAATCCAGATATGCATTTTAATAAAGATTATCTCACTTATAGTGGTAGCAAAACTGATTTCTTTGGATATGATGATGGCACTAGAGATTTACCAATTAATAGATATCAACCAATCCCTGGTACATTTGAAAATAGATTATTACTTAATTCTCTTACAAACAGATTTGAAAAAGAATTGGCTGCAAAAAAGAAAGCCAGCGGATTAAATTATGATTTTGGTTTTACACTAGGAAATCAATACGATATTGGTAAAAACAAATTAGGTTATCAAGCTTCTTTTTCTTATAAAAACAGAACCACGTTTTATAAAGAACGATTAGATGGTGCCTACGTTAGAGAAACTGGACCTAATTCTTCTTCATTATTTGAATTGAATGATGTTTTAGATTCAAATGGTTCAGAAGGAATTAACAATATCATTTTAAATGGATTAATTGGTGTTGTTTTTAAAACCGATAAATCTAAATATAAATTCAATGCTTTACATATTCAAAACGGAGAATCTACTGCTGGTTTTTATAACCAGATAATCTCTCAAGATGGAACTGGTGGGGCTGATGAGCCTCTAGTTAAACATGCTTTAACTTATACTGAACGCTCTATAACAAACTTTTTGTTAAATGGTAATCATCGTTTGGGAAGTGATGATAATGTATGGTATTTAGATTGGAAATTTTCTCCAACACTTTCAAAAGTATGGGATAAAGATCATCGTATTACTCCTTTACAAATTAGTGAAAACGGTAATTTTTTTATTAGCCCAAGTGCTTCATCATTTCCAATTAGATTATGGCGAACATTACAAGAAGAAAACTGGGTAGCAAAAATAGATTTGAATAAAAAATATACGCTCTTTGGAAAACCTGCAAAAATAAAATTTGGTGGAAGTTTTGTATATAAATTTAGAGATTTTGAGACTGATGACTTTACGTTTGAAATTACAGGAGATGATAGCTATATAGCAGATGGAAATGTAAATAATTTATTACTTGAAGAAAATCTATGGAGTCCTGAAACCCAATCTGGTACTCACTTAAGATTTGGTGATCAATACAATCCTAATGATTCTTATGAGGGTGAAAACTTTATTTACGCTGCATATATTTCAAATGAGTTTAATTTAAGTGATAACTTTAAAACTGTTTTAGGACTTCGTATTGAACAATTCCAATCTAAATATACTGGACAAGACGACGATATTATTTTTAAGGATTTTAAAGTAATTGATCAAACAGATTTCTTCCCATCAGCAAATTTAATTTATGCTGTAGCCGAAAATACAAATCTAAGAGCATCGTATTCACGCACAACAGCACGTCCTTCATTTAAAGAACAATCTAAATCGCAAATTTTCGACCCAATAACAAGTAGATTATTTATTGGTAATCTTGATTTGGTAACCTCATTTATAAACAATTTTGATATAAGATATGAGCATTTTGGAGAGGATGGACAAATGTTTGCGATAAGTGGATTTTATAAAGACTTTACAGACCCGATAGAATTAACTTTTTTTGAATCTGCTCCTACTCAACTAACACCAAGAAATTTAGGAAATGCGAAAGTTTATGGTGCAGAAATAGAATTAAGACAAAATCTTGGATTTATTATGGCAGATCTTGAAAATTTAAAATTTAATCTTAATGCTTCAATAATCACATCAGAATTATCCATGTTTGATGATGAATTTAACAGGCGTGTTTTAGCTCAAAGAGATGGTGAAACCATAAGCAGAAAAAGAAATTTACAGGGCCAATCTCCATATTTAATTAATGCGGGTTTTAATTATACAAATGATGAAACTGCTTTGCAAATAGGATTATTTTATAATATACAAGGAGAAACTTTAGAGGTTGTCGGTACAGGTATAGTACCAGATGTATTTACTAAACCATTTAACAGTTTTAATTTTACTTTAAATAAAGCTTTTGGTGAAAATAAAAACACTGCTCTTGAATTAAAGATTACCAATATTTTTAACGATAAAAAAGAAAGTGTTTACCAATCGTTTAAAGCAAGAGATCAAGTCTATTCTTTTAGAAATCCAGGAACAGAAATTTCGCTTGGTTATTCTATTAAATTTTAATTATAGTTATTTGAAATTAGTTTAGTTAGTTGTTAGAAAAAAATGCGGTTAATAACCGCATTTTTTATATTATCTGTTTCTTATGGCTACTACCTTTTTATCTTTCCACTCCTTTACACCAACTATTCTAGAGTCGACAAAGTCTACTTCTTTAAGTTTATTATCTGTCCAAAAAAACCATTTTCCAACTTTTTTGTTGTTTTCATAGTTTCCTAAAGCAATTTTTTCACCATCAATGTCATAGCTTTTCCATTCGCCATGTACTTCACCTTCGGCATTAAACATTCCTGTTTGGCTTATTTTACCATTGTCATGGTAATAAGTTACAAAAGTAAAATCACCCTCTTTTTCTAATTTAGGCTCTTTTTTTTCTTGAGCATAAGTAAAACTCATGCTTATCATTATAAATAATATTAGTATATTTTTCATATCCATTTGGGCTTTAGTTAATATTTACATTACAAACATAATTATTTTTTTACATTTAAACAACATTTACATAACATTAATTTAACATTGGTTTTAGTTATTTGCAGCGACAAAAACTAATACTAAATGAAATTTAAACTACCACTTACAACTTTAGCTCTTTTTACCCTTACTTTTATAAACGCTCAAGAAACAGCTGCTCCTAAATTTGGAAAGGGGTTAATCTTGTAGATCAAGATAGTTCTTGGACTATGAAAATTGGGGCAAGAATGCAATTTTTAACCATTGCTAACTGGGAAGATGGAGCAACCAATGAGTCTACCTTTTTAGTACGTAGAACACTATTAAAATTTGACGGTTACGCATTTACTCCTAAACTTAAATATAAGTTAGAGCTGGATTTGTCTAACAGAGATATCTCTGGAGCTTCAAAGTTTACAAACAATGCACCAAGATATATTTTGGATGTCGTAGTGAAATGGAACTTCACTGGGAATTTCGAACTTTGGTTCGGACAAACTAAACTACCTGGAAATAGAGAGCGTGTCATATCATCAGCAAATCTGCAACAGGTTGATCGTTCACTTTTAAATAGCAGGTTTAATATTGATCGCAATTTAGGAATTCAACTAAGACATCATTTCAATCTTTCTGATAAATTTGTTGTTAAAGAAGTGTTTTCAATAGCACAAGGCGAAGGCAGAAACATTACCACTGGAAATCTAGGAGGCCATCAATATACAGGATGCATTGAATTGCTCCCTTTTGGAAACTTTACTAGTAAAGGAGATTATAAAGGTGCCGATTTAAAACGTGAATCAACACCTAAATTAGCTTTAGGAACAAGTTATGATTACAATAACAACGCTGTTAAAACAAGAAGTAATCAAGGAAGTTATATGGAAACAGATACGGGTTTTTATGAAACAAATATTACTACTCTTTTTTTAGACGCTATGTTTAAATATAAAGGCTTTTCTTTTATGGCTGAATATACAAATAGAGACGCTAAAGATCCTTTTGCAAAAAATGCTGATGGAAGCCTTGCAGGTGATATTGTTCAGGTTGGAAACGGTCTAAATTTACAAACTGGTTATCTATTAAAAAATGATTGGGAAATTTCTGGGCGATTTACAAATATAGAATTAGACAAAACAATTACAGGAAAAAATCAAGAGCAACAATATACTTTAGGAGTTTCAAAATATATTGTTGGGCACAGTTAAAAGGTGCAATCGGATATTAGCTATTTAGATGTAATTGGCGGAAACAACGAATTAATGTATAGGCTACAATTCGATATACATTTTTAAAACATAACCTTTTGTTAACATGTTACTTAAAAACACTATAGATATTTACAAACTATTATAAATTAAATTATGGACAATATATACTTATTTATGATTGTTGCACTTGCCATTTTAGCTGTTACTGATTTGGTTGTAGGTGTAAGTAATGATGCCGTAAACTTTTTAAACTCGGCTATAGGTTCAAAAGCCATTTCATTTAGAACGATTATGATTGTTGCCAGTTTAGGTATCGCTTTGGGAGCTATCTTTTCGAGTGGCATGATGGAAGTTGCACGTAAAGGGATTTTTAATCCTGGCGAATTTATGTTTGACGAAATCATGTACATCTTTATGGCTGTTATGATTACAGACATCCTCTTACTAGACTTTTTTAATACACTTGGCATGCCAACCTCCACAACGGTTTCTATTGTTTTTGAATTATTAGGAGCGGCTGTGGCTATGGCTTTGATTAAAATTGGTGCCAATGATGGCAATTTTTCAGATTTATTAACTTATATAAATACTTCGAAAGCAGCTACAATAATTTTTGGTATTCTCCTTTCTGTGGTTGTCGCCTTTTCTGTTGGTGCATTTGTACAATGGGTTTCAAGATTGTTATTGTCCTATAACTTCGAAAAGAAAGCCAAATGGGTTGGCGCTTTGTTTGGTGGCATTGCTTTAACTGGAATAGTATATTTTATCTTAATGAAAGGAATTAAAGGAGCAGATATTGCTAAGCAAAACCTTGATATTATTGGAGGCTCTACAATAAAAGACTTTTTAGAAATACAAGTCCTTCCTATTATTGGTGTAAGTTTAATATTCTGGTCCATATTATCTTATGCTTTAATTCATTTTCTTAAAACCAATATCTACAAACTAATTATTATTATAGGAACATTTTCTTTAGCTTTAGCTTTTGCGGGAAACGATTTGGTAAACTTTATTGGTGTCCCCATCGCTGCATGGCAATCTTACGAGGCTTGGGTTGCCGCAGATGTCCCAGCTCATGAATTTAGCATGGGTGTTTTGGCTTCAAAAGTACCTACACCAACTTTGCTCTTATTTATAGCTGGTGTAGTGATGATACTTACTTTATGGTTTTCTAGCAAAGCCAAAGCCGTTGTAAAAACTTCTATTGATTTATCCAGTCAAGGAGATACAAAAGAACGTTTTCAACCCAATTGGTTATCCAGAGGGTTTGTTAGGTTTGCTATGGGCTCTTCAAAAATGACCTCTTATATTTTACCACAGTCATGGCAAAATAAAATTGAACAGCAATTTGAAAAGCCTGTCATATCACTATCCAAAGATAAAACACTTGAACTTCCCGCCTTCGATTTAGTACGTGCTGCAGTAAATTTAATGGTCGCTGGTGTACTTATATCTATAGCAACGTCCTATAAATTACCGCTTTCAACAACTTATGTAACTTTTATGGTGGTCATGGGGACATCCTTAGCGGATCGTGCTTGGGGAAGCGAAAGCGCCGTATATCGTGTAGCTGGTGTGCTGAATGTAATTGGAGGATGGTTTTTTACAGCAATAAGTGCATTTACTGTAGCGGCTATAATAGCTTATCTTATTAATTTAGGTGGTCCAACGGCTATTGCTATTTTATTATTTATTGCAGTATTACTTTTAGGTCGAAACTATGTGTCACACAAGAAAAAATCTAGAGAAGTTAAGGCTGAAGATAGTTTAGAAAAAGCCGAGAGTAGCTCAGTGCAAGGTGTTATTCATGAAAGTGCTAAAAATATTGCTAATGTTGTAAAACGTGGAAATAGAATTTACACCAATGCCATTAAAGGACTTGCAATGCAAGATTTACCACTACTTAAAAAGAATAAAAAGCAAATTGTAAAACTCTCTGACGAAGTTGATGAATTGCGTGATAACATTTTCTATTTTATTAAAAATTTAGACGAATCTAGTATTGGAGCGAGTAACTTTTATATTAATATTTTAGGCTACTTACAAGACATGACACAATCTTTAGAATATATTTCTAAAGTAAGTCATAAGCACGTTAACAATAATCATAAAAAATTAAAGTTTAATCAAATAAAAGAACTTAAACAAGTTGATGATAAACTTGAAGTCTTATTTAATGACACAAAAGCAGCTTTTGATTCTCAATCTTTTGAACAAATTGGTGCCATTATAAATGAGAAGAAAGAAGTTTATGATTTAGTGAAAGAAAAAATTCAGAAGCAGGTAGATCGTACGCGAACTGAAGAATCGAGCCCGAAAAACACAACGCTATATTTTAGTTTGTTATTAGAAACTAAAGATTTGCTAAATGCTACCATGAATTTACTTGAAGAGTATCATAGTGCTCACGATAGCTCAGTAAAACCAGCTACTATTTCGGTTGTTGAAGAGGAAGTTATCACTAATAAAAATGAAGATGATTCCAAAGATAATTCTGATACTAAAGAATAATTTAGTTGGTTAGTTAGAGATTCTTATGTATCTAAAAAGCACCTCGAGAGAGGTGCTTTTTAATTTATCTTCTATATGTCTTCTATAGTTTCTCCAATCATATCAATATCTTGTGCAGCATCTCTTTGAGCATTAAACTTTTTAACATCTACTACATAAGTATCGGATACCGAATCGTGCCAACCTCTTCCTTCACTCCCTAAAAAAGACAAGGCATCAAATGGTATTAATCGACATAAACTCCTTAAGATTATATCCTTGGCTGATGGCTTAGTTCCATCTTTAATAACAACCATAGTTTTAGTAATAAATTTTCCAAGAGATCTTTGAGTAAGTATCTCTAAAACAATAAAATATGTAAGTGTTATAATTATACTTAATACTAGTTCACCCATACTTTCTAAAGTTAATATATAGTTTAGGGGTGCGTCGAAACCTATTAATGATATAAGTCCTATAATATACCCTATTGCTATTGAAAGTATGTAATATCCAACAATATCAATGAGCATATTTATAAAGCGTTTTTCTCTACTTGCAAAAACTTTTGGCGTTACTATAAAATTTTCTTTATTCATTTGGTATATTTAAGTGCATTCAAATATAACTTTCTTTGTTAAATAAAATAATGTAATTTCGTTTTCTAACAAATTCCATTTTTTATGAAAAAGTATTTCCTTTTATGTGCTTGTTTTACAATAATGCTTACCTCTTGTAACCAACCCTTAACTAGCGATCAGCTACTTGATAAAACCATTGCTTTTCATGATCCTAATGGCAATTGGAATACTTTTAATGGCACTTTCTCTGTACGTATGGAAACTCCAAGCAGACCTACTCGGGATAGTAAAGTCACTATTAATCTTCCTGATGATAGCTTTAATCTAGCAGCAACTAGAGATTCAGTAACTACACAGTATTTTATAAACAAAGGCAAATGTGTTATTTCAGCAACCGATTCATTAAGGATTGCAAATCAAACTGAAAAACCAAGACGCTCACATTGTGAAATGACTGAGTTTTTTAAAAATTATTACACCTATTTGTACGGTCTCCCAATGAAACTCAAGGATCCTGGAACTCATATTAGCGATACAATTGAGCACAAAAGTTTTAAAGGGAAACACTATTTGGTACTTAAAGCGAGTTATGATGAAGGTGTAGGTAGTGATATTTGGTATTTTTATTTTGATCCTGAAACTTATGCTATGGAAATCTATCAGTTTTTTAGAACAGATGAAAACGGAAACCAAAAAGATGATACTGGTGAGTATATTTTATTGACTGAGGAAGAAATTATAAATGGTATAAAAATGCCAAAAATTCGTGCTTGGTATACCAATAAGGAAGATACACTTTTAGGGACTGATATTTTGAAGACAGAATAGTCTAAACCTAAACACCAATATCTTCATTCCATAATTCAGGATGGTTGGCTATAAACGATGCCATAAGGTCTTTACATTCTTGGTTATTGGCAATTTCTATGGTGACACCTCTAGATTTTAACAGCGCTTCTTCGCCTAAAAAACTGATATTTTCGCCAATAACAACTTTAGGAATTCTATAGAGTAAAATGGCTCCAGTACACATCGCACAAGGTGATAAGGTAGTATATAGTGTACAGTTTTTATAAACACTTGCAGGTTGGCGTCCAGCATTTTCAAAAGCGTCCATTTCACCATGAAGTACCACACTCCCATCTTGGATTCTTCGGTTATGTCCTCTTCCAATAATTTTTCCTTGGTGTACTAAGACAGAGCCAATAGGGATGCCGCCTTCCTCTAAGCCTTTTCTGGCTTCTTCAATTGCTGCATTTAAAAAATTAGCCATTTCAATTCTATAAATTATTTAGTAATTAAAGGTATTGAAATTATATTTAATTGATAAAAAGAAAGCACCTCTTTCGAGATGCTTCTAAATTAGAAACTATTTTTTTCTAGTCTCTCTAACAGTAGTAGAAGGGTGCTTATCTGCATATCTCTTCGTGACATATTTACCACTCTTCGCACTTCTGTATCTAGTTGTTGTTGCTTTTTTTCGCATAATAACTATTTTTAAATTAAACAATATGAAATTTCATTTTTGCCTAATCATTTTTATATATTTGAAATGTAAATGTCAACTAATAAAAATATTAGGTTCTGGATAGAAATTTCTTTTTTCCAGATTTAAAATTTTGACAGAAGCATCTCAATTGAGATGCTTCTGTTTATTTAAGCTTCATTCCATATTAATTTAATCTCTTCGCAAATTACTTCAATATCAGAAATTGCTTTTGGCAAATTCTTGGGAACAGAAATCACTTTTTCTCCAAACACCTCAATTGATAAACAAAGTTCTTGTAAAACTTTTTCATTTTCACCAGCAACAACTTCAGTCAAATACTTATTAATCAAACTTGATATATATCTTGATTGTTTATTGTCAAAAACATTGTTTTTGGAAATATGAACTTTCACAGCTCCTAAATAAGTTATTCCATCAATCTTTAATTTAAATATTACATCTGGTGAAATAATAATCTCAACGCCATTAAGCATTATTGACTTAGAGCTAACTTTCGTAATAATTTCTTGAGGAGCACTTTTCAACAAACTGGGTAATTTTATTCTCATAAAACGATTTAATGCTTCCAATGAAACCATTCTATCAACAACCTGTCTTTGCTTCATAGGCTTTCTTGCCTTTAATTCTTCTAACCCATTTATAACTGGAGCCAAATCACAATTATTTGCTATTGACTTCTTTATTCTAGCTTTTGGTAATTGATACCATGCAACTAAAAATTCCCTTGGCTCTTTTTGCTGCTTAATAATTCTTTGCTTTTTTAAATCAGTTGCTTTTGAAAAATCAGCCAACTGATTAATTGAGATAACTACATTACCTCTTCTTTTTAAATATTCCATTTTCTATTATATTAAAATGTTAATAAATGATGATAAATTAATTAGCTCGTAATCACTTATGTTATAAGCTTTTTTGATAAATTAATTTAAATGGGAAATATTTTACTTGGCAGAAATAATCTAATTTCGTACTATTGAAGAATGAAATAGGAGATGAGTTAATCTCTGTTTCTGCTATTAATTAGTTCTAAAAAATTGGCCCACACAGCGAATTTTAGAAAAAATTATCAAGAAGGGATATTGGAAATATCCCTTCTTTTATGTCTTTTCTTTACCTCTTTTTATTTTTTATTAAAGTTAATATTCTAAACAAATAAAAAAGCATAGTGTTTCCACTATGCCCTTTTTTAAATTAAGATCCACACATTAGGCAATCATCTCCTTGTCCAGATTTGGCACTCGCTATTAATGCTTTCATTTCTTCAGCAGACATAGGTTCTACCTCTGTAGTTTCAATTTTTTGGGCAAACTTTGCAGCTGTTTTAGCAGCTTTTTCCATTTGTTGTGCAACTACTATTTGGGGAGTGGCGTCTTGAGATACTTCTTTTACAATATCTGTTGGTTCTTCTTTTTCCTTTTTATCTAAAGTAAATTTAATGGCATCAACGGCGCTTTTAGTACGTAAATAATACATACCAGTCTTTAAACCGCTTTTCCAAGCATAAAAATGCATTGAGGTTAATTTTGCCATTGTAGCACCTTCCATAAATAGGTTAAGTGATTGTGATTGATCAATAAAATAGCCTCTTTGACGAGACATATCTATAATGTCTTTCATGCTCAATTCCCAAACAGTTCTATACAGTTCTTTGATATCTTGAGGGATAATATCAATATTTTGTATAGAACCATTTGCTCTCATGATGTCTTGTTTAAGGGTATCATTCCATAGTCCAAGTTCTACTAAATCTTCTAATAGATGTTTGTTAACTACAATAAATTCTCCAGATAATACTCTTCGAGTATAAATATTAGAGGTATATGGTTCAAAACATTCATTATTTCCTAAAATTTGAGACGTACTTGCTGTTGGCATTGGTGCGACTAACAAGGAATTACGGACACCATTTTTATGTATTTGCTTGCGTAGTTTTTCCCAACCCCAATTACCACTTAATTCTTCGTCTTTAATTCCCCAAAGGTTGTGTTGAAATTCTCCTTTGCTTATTGGAGACCCTTCATAAGTTTGATAAGGACCATCTATTTTGGCTTCTTCCATAGATGCTGTAAGTGCCGCAAAATAAAGTGTTTCAAAAATATCTTTATTTAATTGTTTGGCTTGGTCACTTGTAAACGGCAAACGCAGTTTAATAAATGTATCGGCTAATCCTTGCACTCCAAGTCCTATGGGACGATGACGGAAGTTAGAATTTTTAGCTTCTTCTACTGGATAGTAATTTCTGTCTATTACTTTATTTAAATTCTTTGTTACACGCTTGGTAATACGAAACAGTTCCTTATGGTCAAATACGCCATTTTTAATAAACATTGGCAACGCAATAGAAGCTAAATTACAAACTGCTATTTCATCAGGAGAAGTGTACTCCATAATTTCGGTACATAAATTTGAAGAACGGATAGTTCCTAAATTCTTTTGGTTGGATTTTCGGTTTGCTGCATCCTTATACAACATATAAGGCGTTCCTGTTTCAATTTGAGATTCTGTAATTTTCTCCCAAAGTTCACGAGCTTTAATAGTTTTTCGCCCTTTACCTTCAGTTTCATATTTTGTGTACAGTGCTTCAAATTCTTCGCCATGAACATCGCATAATCCTGGACATTCGTTAGGGCACATTAATGTCCACAATCCATCTTCTTGCACACGTTTCATAAAAAGATCTGAAATCCACATAGCATAAAATAAATCACGAGCACGCATTTCTTCTTTTCCATGATTTTTTTTCAGCTCCAAGAAATCAAAAATATCTGCATGCCAAGGCTCCATGTAAATAGCAAAACTTCCTTTGCGTTTTCCGCCGCCTTGATCTACATAACGTGCTGTATCATTAAACACCTGTAACATAGGTACAATACCATTACTAGTGCCATTAGTGCCAGCAATATAGCTGCCTGTGGCTCGTATATTATGAATAGAAAGTCCTATGCCTCCTGCAGATTGTGAAATTTTTGCTGTTTGTTTTAAAGTATCGTAAATCCCTTCAATACTATCGTCCTTCATGGTTAATAGGAAACACGAAGACATTTGTGGTTTTGGTGTTCCAGAGTTAAATAATGTAGGTGTTGCGTGTGTAAAATATTTTTTAGACATGAGTTCATAAGTCTCAATGGCAGCATCCAGATCGTTTAGATGAATCCCTATTGAAACTCTCATGAGCATATGTTGTGGACGTTCGGCAATTTTTCCGTTAAGCTTTAAAAGATACGATCGTTCTAATGTTTTAAACCCGAAGAAATCATAACCAAAATCCCGATTATATATAATTGTAGAATCTAATTTCTCTTTATTTTCCATGATAACATTATACACCTCATCAGATAAAAGTGGTGCATTTTTTCCAGTTCTCGGGTTTACATAAGTATAAAGATCCTCCATAACCTCACTAAAGGTTTTCTTAGTATTTTTATGTAAGTTGGACACTGAAATTCTTGCAGCTAAACGTGCATAATCTGGATGTGCAGTAGTTAAAGTTGCGGCAACCTCTGCAGCTAAATTATCCAATTCGCTTGTTGTTACACCATCGTACAAGCCTTCTATAACTCGCATTGAAATTTTTACAGGATCCACAAGTTCATTTAAACCATAGCATAATTTACGTACTCTTGCTGTAATCTTGTCGAACATCATTGGTTCCTTTCTGCCGTCTCTTTTTACTACATACATATTTTTAGTTCTTTTCTTTATTTTCTGAAATATTTTCAGAAAAATGGTTAGTTAGTTAGTCTAAATTGGTAAACTGATTTGAATCAGATAAAAATTTAGGTTTTTAATTTGGTTTCTAATTAATTAAAGGTTGTTTCTTAGTTACTGAAACATTTCATTAATTATAAAAAAGTTGTTAATTGGTTCTCATTTTCATGAGAGTGACATTTAATTCAAAAAAAATTAAAAATCGGCGTCAAAACTGAATTTGTCTTTTTCCTCTTCCTTATTAAGAATACCTGCTTTTTGGTATTCTGAAACACGTTTTTCAAAGAAGTTGGTTTTTCCTTGTAATGAAATCATGTCCATAAAATCGAAAGGATTAGTTGCATTATATACTTTTTCGCAACCAAATTCCACCAACAATCTGTCGGTAACAAATTCGAGATATTGAGTCATTAATTTTGAGTTCATCCCAATTAAACTCACTGGTAATGACTCTGTAATAAATGAGCGTTCAATATCTAAAGCATTGGTTAATATTTTGGTGATTTTTTCTTTAGGGACTTTATTTATCATGTGGTTATTATGCAAATGCACTGCAAAATCGCAATGTAACCCTTCGTCTCTAGAAATAAGCTCATTCGAGAACGTTAGCCCTGGCATTAAACCCCGTTTTTTAAGCCAAAAAATGGAGCAAAAACTACCTGAGAAAAAGATGCCTTCAACAGCAGCAAAAGCAATTAAACGCTCTGCAAAACTTGGCGAATCTATCCATTTTAAAGCCCATTCTGCCTTTTCTTTAATTGCAGGAAAATGTTCTATAGCCGTAAATAGTTTGTCTTTTTCTGTGTCTTCTTTTACGTAGGTATCTATTAACAACGAATAAACTTCGGAGTGTATGTTTTCCATCATGATTTGGAAACCATAAAAGAATTTTGCTTCGGTATATTGTACTTCAGATACAAAGTTTTCAGCCAAATTTTCATTTACTATACCATCACTAGCTGCAAAAAATGCTAATATGTGTTTTATAAAATAGCGCTCGTCGTCATTTAACTTGTTTTCCCAATCTATTATGTCTTGATGCAGGTCAATTTCTTCGGCTGTCCAAATACTCGCTTCTTGTTTTTTATACCACTCCCAAATATCATGGTGTTGGATAGGAAAAAGAACAAAGCGGTTTTTGTTTTCCTGTAAAATGGGTTCAATTTGTTGCGACATACTGGCTATTTATTACATGAAATTTGACTGAAAATTTTGTTTCAACTCGGGAGTAACAAATATTTAAAAATGAAGTCGAATATGAAAGTCTATTTTATAAACATTGTTAACAAGTTTTTAACAACGAGTATCTTTTTTCCTACAAT
>Ga0114934_10000713_pt1 | contig 21132 bp, 25 predicted proteins | sample 4SBtaG_2_FD_99695 | JGI IMG/M metagenome (GOLD analysis project Ga0114934, IMG submission 99695) | Deep subsurface microbial communities from Kolumbo volcano to uncover new lineages of life (NeLLi) - 4SBTROV10_white metaG | ecosystem: Environmental > Aquatic > Marine > Volcanic ...
GATTAAGGAGTGAGTTATGAAAATTAAAATCAGAAAAAAGGAATATAACATTCCTGCTGAACAATTAAAAATGTTTTTAGAACAGAGAGAAGTAATTATTAAATATGCTAAAGTCACTAAAGGGAAAATTTCATTAAATAAAAAAAATAAAGATTATAAACAATGCTTGGGTTTGTTTAAAATGTTTACTTTACAAAATTCATTACCTGAAAAAACGACAGCTATTTGGGTTGTATGCAATATACCCAACTTATTGAATGAGTTCTTCGAAATGCAAAGACAACATCATTCTGATGATGAAACTTTTAAAATTTTAGAACAATATTATTCTAAAAAAGTGATCAAAAATTTTAAATTTTTCTATAAAAATATGGAAAAAATATTTAAAAAATTGGAGGAATTAAAATGAACCAGCAAGAATTAATTGTAAAAATAAAATTAGAAGCATTAATTACAGAAAGAGAAATGATGATTGTAAAAAATAAAGAAAGAGAAATTAATAATGAAAGTTTAGCCTATGATGAAAAAAGTTTTATAGGTCTTTTATCAGAAATAAAAGATTTAGAAAGAGAATGTTATTAAGGAGTTTATTATGAAAGTGGGTTTATTGTCTTTAGACAGTAAAAACAAAAATTTCGCTTTAGAAAAAGTGAGAAAATATTACAAAAATAAAAAAATAAAAGTTGAGGATTTTGAGCCACTAACTTCTTATAAGGAAGTTTGGATTAGCAAAATATTCACAGAAACCAAAGATTATGATGGTTTTTTATTTGCAGACAAAGTTTTTAGAGGTGGAACAGGTTATGATATCAAATCTAACCTTCCAAAAGAAATAGAAATAATAAAACCTAAACTTAATTTTGGCTTTTTAACTCGTGGTTGTATCAGAAATTGTTCTTTTTGTGTTGTTCCTTCTAAAGAAGGAAAGTTATATATTGAAGCAGAAAATGGGTTGTTGGATTTGTGGGACGGAAAGTCAAAAGAAATAACTGTTATGGATAATAATATAACAGGTAACAAAAAGTATTTCCTTGAAATTTTAAAACAAGCACAAGAATTGAAATTAAAATTAGACTTTAATCAAGGTTTAGATATAAGATTAATTGATGATGAAATGTGTTATGAATTAAAAAAGACAAAAACAAAAGATATTAGATTTGCATTTGATAATATAAAATTATTTCCTTTGATTAAAAAAAAAATGAAAATATTGCACAAATATAAAATAAAAGGTATGTGGTATGTATTATCAGGATTTGACAGCACTATAAAAGAAGATATTTTTAGAGTTAATTATTTAATAGCAAATAAGCAAAGAGCATATTTAATGAGGCATAAAAATTGTAATAAAAGTAAAAAACATATTCTACTTGCTTCTTGGGTAAATAGTCCCCTTTGGGGGAAAGGAAATATTCCTTTTGAAGTTTTTTTGAAAGAAACTGAATATGGTAAAAGATATCAAAAATATTTTGTTGATTCAGATTATAAATAATTAATTACATAGTTGGAGGAGGACTAAATGCAATTAAGACCTTATCAACAAGAGTTGATAGATAAAATAAGAGAAAAATTTGTTGACGGTAAAACTCATATATTAGTTTCTGCTCCGACTGGTGCAGGTAAAACTATTATTTCAAAGTCAATAGTAGAATCAACTGTTTCTAAAGGTAAACGAGTTTTATTTACAGCACACAGAAGAAAGTTAATTGAACAAACATATAATGTGTTTGGTAAAAATTCTTCAGTAGTTATGGGTAACGATAAACGATTTAATGAAGATAGTTTAATTCAAATTGCTACTTTACAATCGTTAAGGACAAGGAAATTAACAACACCTGATTTAATAATTTTTGATGAAGTTCATTATGCACCTAAAATGATTAATACTATAAAAAAAAGATTTCCTAAAGCATATACAATAGGATTATCAGCAACACCAATAGATTCACAAGGTTATTTATTAGAAGGTTGGGACGAAATAATACAAGACATTGATATTAATTATTTAATTAAAAATGGATATTTAGTTGACACGGAAAATTATGCACCAATGAGATTAAATTTAGAAGATGTTAAAATGCAATGTGGAGATTATTCAAATACTGAGCTTGATAAAAAATTAAATAAAGATTATGAATGTAGTAATATAATTGAAAATTGGATTAAGTATGGAGGTGGTAAAAAGACTGTAGTTTTTTGTATTAACATTAAACATTCGGAAAATGTATGTAAATCTTTTTTAAAAGCAGGAATTAAATGTGGAGTTATACACAGTAAAAAAACTGATGAAGAATTAGAAGAAACATACAAACAATTTTATAATGATGAGATAAAAGTATTATGTAATGTAGATGTATTAACAACAGGTTGGGATTGCCCTGATTTAGAATGTATATTATTTGCAAGACCAACAAAAAGTTTAAGATTATATTTACAAATGGTTGGTCGTGGATTAAGACAAAGTATTAATAAAGAAAAATGTTTGATTTTAGATTGTGCTAATGTTATATTTGATAACGGTATTCCTACCGAACATAGAGTTTTTAAAAGAAAACCTTTTATATCAGAAAGAGTTGATAAGTTAGTAGGTATTTCAAGAGATAATCCAAAAACAAGATTAACTGAAGAACGAGAAGTTTATTTATTAAAAATTCAGAAGTATTTAGATTTATATGCTAATAAAAAATATAGAAATGAATCTGAATTACAAACTGATGTAAATAAATATCTTAAAAAAACTGGTTATTTTTGGTGGAGACAAAATTCAGGTAAAGTTTTACATCAGAAACGATGGATTTCATTTACTAATAAAGCAGGGTTACCTGATATAACTTTTATGTATAAAAAATCAAGTGTTTATGTTGGAATAGAATTAAAAATGCCATACGGAAGACTTACACCTAAACAGAATGTAACATTTAGAGAAATGATAGATCAAGGAGTGTTATTATTCTTTGCTTCAAATGTAATGGATATATTTTTAATAATAGAATTTTTAGAAAAGAATATAATAGAAAGTGATGCAGGATATTTTATTAATAAGAATATATACAATTTATTTGAAAGGCAAGATAGTTTTTATTTAAAATTTATGTTAAAAAAAAGGAGCGTTTAATGAATAAAAAACAATTAAAATTATTTATGGATATATTAGAAACGAAATTAGTGTGGAAAAAATAGATATTTTAAAAGTTTTAATTGAAGTTATTTCTGGTTTAAAAAAATAAAATTAATTTAAAGGAGTTTAGTTATGGAAATTAGTATTAAAGAAATGGAAGAAATTGTAAAAAAAAGTTTGGCTACAGAATTTGAAAATGACCGTTTGCAAAAAGAAAATTCAATGTTAGAAGATATTATACAAGATTTGGATAGAGAAAATCTTTTAGAATTGCGTTTTTCCAAAAAAAACGAAGAATATTTAAAAATTTGTGAAATGAGGTTGCAAGTAAGTTTAGATAAAATTGATAAATTACAAAAAAAAATAAAGAGATTAAACAAAAAATTGAAAGGTGGTAAATAAATGAAAATAAAATAATTTTTAGATAAAAAAAATATATAAATTGTTTAAAATAATAAGTAAAAATAAATCAAGTAATGATCATTATTATTACGAGGCTTCTATTGGATTGTATGTAAATACATACACACTATTAAAATATGATTATTTTATTCAATATTTTAAATTGAAAATATTTAATAGTGATAATTTAAAATATCTTTTTTTAATTAAATAAAACGGAGGTGTGAAATTGACTAAAAAAGATAAGATAAAAAGTTTAAAAGAAATAATAAAACAAAAAGGTGATTGTGAAGGAATAAGTTGTAATTTTTGTTTTTATAATAACATAAGTAGTTAAGTATATTTGTAGAGCAAATTTCAAACATTCAGATCCTATTGAAGATTTAAAAAAAGCAAAGGAATATATCAATAGGAAATTGAAATTTTTAAAACAAAAGAAAACTTAATTATTATACATATAAGCACCTGACCAACCTGCTCCCCTGTTTTCTCGTAAAAAATCCTTACAAGCAAAGCAAGCAAGAGTAAATGCGTCAGGTAAATCATCAGGTATTCTTCCATTCTTTTTAACATACGAAAAATAACTTGCTTTTGTAGGCTCTATTTTTACATTACCCATTTGTCTATAAAATTCGTTTGTTTCTTCGTCTGGGACAGGTAATTCTACTTGTCCCTTTTCTAACATAATTTTACTATTTTGAAATATATTATGTTTTACAGGAGCAGAAAACTTTAATGATTGTAAAGGTAATGTTTTATCTTCACTTTTATTAAATACCATTTCCTGAAGTCTGATTAATAATTGGTAACCAAAATCATCAAAATATCCCATTTTAATTTTATATTTATAAAATAATAATTCAAGTTCGTCTAATATCAATTCAACTTTTTCTTTTGCATCCCATATTTTATAATGTGATAATTTTAATTTTTTATTATATGAAGATATTATTATTAAAGCATATTGAGAAATATTACTTCCACCACGACCAGAAACATCAAACCCTAAAAAAGAAAAATCAGGTTCTTCTTTTATTTCAGATAATGAATAAGGTCTTTTTGAATAACAACTTTGTAATAATTTATTAGGATAAAAAGTAAAAGTATCAGCAGTCCATTTACACTCAAAAGCACGAGTGAATTCATCTTCAGTAATTGTATCTTTTATCATTTCAACAGTATCTTTATCTAAACTGTTAAATTCTATTGCTTTTTTATAATCAATAATTGGTAATACTTTAACTCTTTTATTTTCTCCATTTACTATTTTATGAATTGCGTCATCAACAAATTTAGGAACACCAGATAATATAAGTCTGTTACCTAAACCATTGTTTTTTTTACTTGCTAATGTAGGTAAAATTCTTTCATTAATAATACTTTCATCACAATCGGCAAGTTCATCAACATATATAATAGAACTATCGGCACTATCAATTTTACTTCTTAAACCAAAACATTCATATCTACTTCCGTTTTTTAAAAGAATACGAGTTGCTGTTATACCTTTATTGTATCGTTTATCTATGTAATTAGCAAGAAAAGTATTATTGTTAATAATATCACGGATATATTCTAAAGTCCTTTTAGATTGTCCTATTGAAGGGCAAAAAATATTAACTTTTGTGTTAGGATATTTATATGCTAAATATATTAATGTGAATGCCACAGAGAATGAATTATGTGTAACTATATAATCGTGAATCAAATATGTATTATCTTTGTTTTCTACTCCTATGCAATAACCATCTGCATTTTCAATAGGTTCAATATTTGTTATAAACACTTTTTTGTATCTTGAATTTGCTTGTTTACCTTTAGGAACATTAAATAATTTTCTTTTTCTTGGTAAGAAAAAAATATCTTTATCTGTAAATATTTTTATTCTATAACAATCAGCATATCTTTTTTTGCCAATATAAACCTTTTTCATAACAAAATTAGTATATATACCTAAACTTCTTAGCACTTCCATAATATCATCTTTTAATTGTTCAGAAACTGTATAATATTCAGCAACTTTTTTACTTACAGTTCCATCTGTATCCATCAATCCCCTTATTAACTCCAACCTTTGTTCTATAGAAGAATTTTTATATATTTCTGGTATAAATTTATCAAAAGAATTATGTTTTCCTATACCTAATTTATTTAAAATTACATTCCTAAAAGATTTATACTTTTCAGGTTTGTTTTTTTGAATTATACCCCATTTAAACTTATTTTTATGTTTAACTATATCAAATTCTTTTGGTAATAAACTTTTTATTTTTTCTACTATTTCTATATCATTACTTGAAAAAGTAGTTTTTTTTTGTGTAATACAACCATCTCCTAATAAACAACCTAAAATATAAGGGTGTAATAATAATTTTTTTTCAGGTAATTCAACAGGTTTATTCAAAGGTAAGGCATATTGATATTCATTCAAATATTTAATTTCTCCATATTTTTTTTTGTGTGGAGAATTAATTCTTTTTAATTTGAAATCTTTATACATATCTTTTGTTTTATGAACTGTCCATTTTATATCAGGATATTTAGTTCCTCTATTATCGTTTTTTCTAAATACTTTCCAAAGATGGTCTTCACAACATTCAACAGTTCTTCCATCTCTCAATGTAATTTTATACATTTTAACATTTTTTTGCAAAGGTGTTATAAAGTTTATTTTCGCTAATTTCCCATCAGAACCATAAACTTTATCACTCAATTTTAGATTTTGCATTTCAACCCAACCATTTTCAGTCAATATTGGTTCAGTTGATTTTAACAATTTGCCACTTCTTCTACTTGCCACTATCAAAGAAGCAGGAGTTTTTTCTATCATATCAGTCCACAAAGCCTGATATGGATATAATTCCATTTTAACAAAATAAGCAAAATTTATTATATTTTGGAATATAAATTTATTTTCGTTTTTATCTGTAGTAGCCATTATTTTAATATATCCGACATTTTTTTAAGGTTAGCATACATTTTTTTTAGTTGTTTTTTTTCTTTAGCATCTGCTTTAACAGTATTATCATCAGTTATTTCTTTATCTTTAGCAGAAGTGTTTTCTAATAATAATTTAGTGAATATTTTTAAAGCATTACTATATATATCAGACGCAGGATTTTTAACAATTTCAACTCCATAAGCAGTATTTCTTTGTAAAACTATACCAGATTTATCAAGTTCAGTTTTGGCATTATTCATTATTTTATATGTATCAATAAAAATTTCTTTTAATAAATCTACCGAAGCACTATAATCACCGTCTATAGCTTTTTTTATTTCACTATCGTTCATTTCTTAACCTCCGTTCAAATTCTTGTTCAATTTCTTTTTTTGCTTCTTCGTGAGTTTTAGGTTTACCAGATAAAATAATATTTTGCTTTTTTAAATTATTTACATTACCTTTATAATAATTAATTTGTAATGTATAAACTTTTCCACATAAACAGATATGTGTCCACGAGCCTGTTGTTAATTTTTCATTAATTCTAAATCCAATAAATTGTTTACAATCACACATAACATTTAATTCAGTATTACCTTTAACAGCATTATCATAATTATTTATTTTTTTGTTTTTAATAAAATCATCATAATTTGAATAACGATTAAGTTCAAATGTTAAAAACATACCACAATCACATTTTGATATAGCAGTTTTTTGATTTATTGCTTCAAAAACTATCGGATTCTGTAAAATATGTGCTGTGTTACAATTAGGACATATAACTTTACACCCTAATAGTTTTTCTAAATCATCAAAAAAAGTTTTGTCTTCTGTCATTATCAATAAACCTCCTCTCGGCTTGTTTAAATTTTTTATTTATTTTATTAAAATATTCTATTCCATGAATGTCATTATCAACATAAACAATAATGTTTTTATAATTTTTTAATAATTCTATTATTTTACCATCAAATTTTTTATAAAATGAAATACTTTTTTCTAAATGTCCGTAACATATAACATCTAAAATACCTTCATAAATATATAATATATCTGTTTTTGGTAATATACCTTTATAACTAAAATAATAATCAAATGGATTTATGTCTTTCTTTAATGTATCAAAAAAATATCTTCCTTCAGATAATGTTTTTTTTACCATTTTCCTACAATAATAATAAATCAATTCATTATTTTTATATACTGGAATACTAAAATGGTATTTATCCATTTTAATATCCCATATATCTTGAAGTTGTTTATCTGTATAAATATAAAAACATTTTTTACTAAAACAATTCGTCATTACTTTTTAATAATCCTATTTTATCAATTTTTGAAAATGTTTGTTTTAATCTTTCAGTAGCAATTATTCCTGCTCTATCATCATCAAAAAATAAATTTATTTTATCAAATTTATTCAAAAATCTTTTTTGTAAACAAGATAATCTCGTTCCCATTAAACACATTATATTATTTTTGTTTTTTATAAAATTATAATATGCACTAAAACCTTCAACAACAGTTATCTCTGAATAATCTTTATAATCTGCCATAATATATTGATTTTGATTTGGATAAAAACCATTATATAAATATTTTCTTCTGTTGTTATCAACTATATTTTTTATTATAAATCCGTGAATATTATTATTTAAAAATAATGGTATTATAGGACAACCATTTAACGACCCACCACGAATTGTTTTTACACCTTTTTTATTCAATGTTTCTTTGTCTGTATATCTTAAAAACCAATTAAAATTACAATCCCATTCATTATAATTTTCAATCATATATTTATAATTAAAAAACTCACTATTTCTATAATTCATATTTACCGTTTCCCATTTCATTGTATTTAGATGTATGCTCTGGATAATGAGTTGTTAATGGTAAAACATTATTTAAAATAGCATTTTTGTTTAATATTAATGCTTCGTGAAATGTAATTCCATTTAATGTTACTTCCCAACTTTTATTTAATTCAAATCTAACTCCTGCAGACCAAGCATTTCCATATTTTTCAGGTTCATCTCTATAATATCCACAAGGTGCAAAACCAGGATAAAATTCAGAACCATCTCCGTTTATTCTGAAATAATGATATTCTTCAGGTAAACAACATTTATTTTCTGTATTAATGCAACCTTGTTGAGGAAAAGAAGGAAATTTCATTTTAAATGTATTACAATCATCTGTGTTTGTAACAACTGAATGTTCTAATGGAAAAGTTTGTTCTGAAACTGAATTATGAGTTGTAGTAAATGGATAATAAATACCCCAATTACCGCCTTTATTAGCGTAAAATACAGGTATTTTTTTATAGGTATCTTGTAACAACTCATTCATAAAATATCTTAAATATAAAGTCCACAAAGAGCGAGGAATATTCTCTAATTTATAAGTTCCATTTATTCCATCTTCACTTCTTAAATTGTTTGTATTATTAGAAACAAGTTCATTCCATACAAAGTTATAATTTGTTGTTGTATCTGGATTATAACTTGCCGAAGTGATATCGTTTATTTTCGGATATTTATTACAATCATAATCTTTTTTATTATTAATATCATATCTATTTATTAAATATAATTCTATTCCGATTGCACTTCCTTTTAAGTTTCCTGATTTATATTGAAATATTGACGGTCCAACATTTGTTGTTACATATTTACTATTTTTGATATTTAAAGCATTTAATAAATTTGGTATTTCAGTTCCGATTTTATCAATAAATGATTTCATTGTAGTTGTATCATTTTTTTCAATTAACCAACAACCTTCGTAAGTGTGCATAAAATAATTTTCATCATAAGGTGGATTAGAATTATCATAACAACCTACCGCTACTGGAGCATTTAATAAAAATTGTGCTGAACGAGTATCGTTAGGGTCAAAAGCATCATTGCCGAAAGTTTCAGTTGAATACCCTGTATATGATATAGTATTATTCCTAATACCTGTATCATCTTCAACTGTTTCTTCAGTAATTGTATATTTTAAATCAATATTTACAGTTCTGTAATTACTTCCACCAGTCCAAAATGTTGTTTGTGTATCTTCAACATTATTATAACCTAACATTCTATCATCTATATTTTTTATTTCCGGATAATGAAATATACCATTTTCATCTATTGCATTATTAAAAGTTTCTAACAATCTAAATAACACAGCAAACAATTCATTAGGATATATGTTTCTATACATTCCCGGAATTGAACCAACAGGCAACGCAAATTTATTTGTATCAAAAATAAATTTAGGATTATATGGTAATGATTTCGGTAATAAATGTTCAACTGTTGATGTTAATATTTTTCTATCTGGATATAAAGCAAATTGCTTAAAAACTGTTGATTGAGTATAATTATAAACAATATTATTTCCTTCTTGTTTCCATATATTACTTACAGCAGAAAAATACTGTTGGTCGTTTTTCCATTCTCCACTTATTCTATGTTTTCCATTTGTTGTAGGATTGACCTTTGTATTACCATTCAAAGTAATATCAAAACCATCTGTTGTAATATGGTCATTATATGTAGGAATATTACCAATACTATCACTAAATTTATAAAACCTAAATTCAAGTTCATCTAACAATTGTTTAGTTCCTGTATCAAACCAAGTTGTTTGATTTTGATATAATATATATTCTATACTATTTAAAAATGCTCTAAAATAAATTATTTCCGATAAACAAAATGGTTTCATAGTTAATAAATGTTTTAGTAAAAATGTTTGTTCCTCAAAAAAAGAAACTTGATTTTTTAATCTATTATTAAATGCTCTACCCCAAAATCTATGTTTTTCTTGACCTTCAGCAATTCCGTTATATTGTTCGGTTGAAATATAATCTTTGTTATATGGGATAAATTGAACATAACTATATCTTGAGTCGTGAGATAAATAATCATCTGAACCTGTATCATCAAGACCTTTTATTTTATAATAAATTTTAACATTATCTTTATTAAATATATTATGGTCTATGGTTAATGAATCATATCCATATATTTTTGTTATAGGAATTAATCCAACATTCTTTATAGGAAATTCATAATTAGGTTGCCATTCTAACGCAGATGTAGGGCTAAATGAAAACATTATTTTTAATGGTAAAAAACCTATATTATTAAATTCTACATTTTTTACCCATTTACCAGTATTAATACCAAAATAAAAAAATTCATAAGCAAATTCTGTAATTGAATTAAACGCAACATCTATATCTATATAACAATATGCTACATCATTAAAATTATTTATAATATCTACTTTATGATTTATATATGTCATATCGGTAAATCACTCACATTAAAGCCTTCTTCTTCGTGAATAGTATTTGTGATTTTAAATTCTTCGTGAATCTTTTTTATTTGGTAATTAACTCTTATTGCTGATGGTGTTTTTACAATTACTTCTTTTTTTATTGAATTATCTTCTTTATCAATAACTTGTAACTTAACTATTTTTCCATTATGGAATAATTTTAAAATCATATTAAAACCTCCTCCGTTTCAATGTTTTATATATTAAGACCAATTATGGACACATCATCGGAAAATATCCTTTAAAATTTGTTGTTTCCATATATGCAAACATAACAGGTGCTTCTTTTACTTTTTTAGGTTCTGCATTTATATTAACATAATTACCATTGTTATCAAAAAATGTATCGTCAACAAATTTACCATTTATATCTTTCTTTTGAAACTTTGTTATATTACTCATATTAGTAGAAATTGTAAAATTATCAGGTAAATTTTTTCTATTATTTTGATTATTCCAAAACTGTGTAAATGTTCCTGGTGCTAACAATGGAACTCCAGATATATCTCCTTTTTGTTCCCAATCCCCTTCATCTTTTTTAGGTGCAATCAAACCTTCTTCTAAATGCTGATGTATTCCAACTAATATATAAGGATTTTTATTATCATCATCTTTAGCAATAGAAAAATGTTTTGGTATTTGTGGTGTAGTATCAGCTAATATAACTCCTGTATCACCACTATTTAATTGTCCTGAAATAACACTATCAATTTTCATACTATTTTTAATATCTATGTCTGCAACATCTCTTTTTTCAGTTTGACCTTGAACACCTTTACTAAAAGTTGTATCACTTTGAACGGTTAATGCTCCTTGCTCTCCACCAATATTTCTTGTTTGAGGATTTGATTTAGGATTAATTTCTATAGGTGTTTGTGTATTTAAAACAAGTTCAATTAATTCTGATGTTCTTTCAAGTTTTGAATCTGGTGCATATCCACCACCATTATAATCATAAAAAGTTTTCAAAAAATTTTTTTGCCATTTGTTTTTTATAGTTGAAATTTGTAAAAAACTCATATCCATTATATTTATAAAATCAGTAGGTTTTTGATTACTTGTTTTTACTAATGTTGTTTCTGTAAAAAATTCCCAAGATATATTTTCTATATTTTCACCATCACTAAAACTTAAATCTTTTATAGTTGCTAAGTGATAAGTATTATATTTTGGAGAACTGTTTTCATACATTTGAGTAGCAATTTTATCTAATTTTGGTGTATCATCTCTGCCACCTTCTAAAACTTCAAATGATGGAACTCTTGTTATATTAAAAAACGGAAATTTTGTTGCACCTTTAACATATTTTATAAAACTTCCGTCTCCTTTTACTGCTTTTATTCTATCTCTTTTCAATGTATAATTTGCTGTTATTTCTTCAGGTGTTGCAATTTTGTATTTGACAATTAAATTATCATTAAAAATTCTTGCATCTCCTTGATAATTAACTTTTATTTTTGATTTTGTTTCGTCTATAGCAAAATAACTTATATCTACTCCAGAATATGGAGGTGGATTAATAACATCTATGCTATCTATTACTAACAAATCTCTTATATAAAACCAAATAATACCTGTATCTAATTCTATTTTTGCTGGTTTTATATCAAAACCTAAATCTGATTTATAATCTCCATTTGAAGCTTGTGTTCCTGTTTCAAAAAAATCTTCAAGAATAAATTGTTTAACCGTTACTCCTTTCCCTTCAGGATTAAATAATTTAGTAGCAGGAACATATTTTAATTTTTTTGAAGCACTTGAAACTCCTGTTTTATCATAATTTTGATTTAAAAATTTAACAGTTTTTAAAAATGGATATTTAATATATTTTGTTCCTAATTTTTCATAAGTTTTCCATTTAAAAGAAGACCTTACAGTTGTTCTTAACGGTAATGTTGGTAATGATAATAATTGATTATGTAAACTTCCAACTTCACTTTGAGGTGTTATAATTGTATCTGTTCCATTTGAATATTCAAGTAATTGAGTTAATTCTGAATCGTCTATTCTTAAACCAATCATTGCATTTTCACTTATTTTTGTATCACTTGACCAACCTCGTTCAGTTAAAATTTGTGTTATAGTTAAATCTGCTAATTGTGAATAGGTTGTTAATTCAGTTTTTATTGTTTTTTCATCTTCATATTCTAAAAATTCTAAAGATGAATTTAAACCGTTGCTATTAACTTTAAAATAATTTGTTTTATAATAATTGCCTTTTATTAATTCTTTGTTTAAATCAGGTAATATCATTGTATTACTTTTTTCTGATAATTCGTGTTCACCATAAAGTGTAATACCAGTTAAACTTTCTGTTGAACCTTCTATTAAATTTGATGCTTTTAAATAATCAATATCAGGTTTATAACTATTATTAATATCGTTTAATTGTTTTAAAAAAATTGTAGTTCCTTCACAATAAAAAGTTACACCCATAGTTTGACATATAGAAACTAAATATTGTAAAGCATTTGTATATGATAATATCATAGGTGGACATTCTTGGTCTATGAATTTTATACTATAATCAAGATTTAAACCAACACTTTTTAATATAGTATTAATATCATTTAAAATCCTTGAAAAAAATAACATATTATTTGGGTCAACATAATCTGGTAATATTCCTGTTTCAGAAATGATTGTTCCAATAGGTAAATTTGTTGCTCTTTTATTTATTTCTCTGAAAATTTGAACTTTTTTTAATTTATATCTATAATCATAAGCAGTATATAAAATTCCTTCGTAAGTTTCTTCTTGAGTTAATACAATACCTTTAAATTTAAAAGGACTTGATAATGCTATTGTATTTCCAATAAAATTGTGTGTTGATTTTGCATCGTTTTGAAAAGTTTTTTTTGATTTATAAAATGAAACTGAAGAAGGATTAGCGCCTAAATTATGTTGAATTTTAGTTATTTCTATATTATCAGATATTAAAGATTTACTTGATTCAAAAACTAAACTCAATTTGAACACCCAACAATATATGTTGCTTGTCCTATCGCTTTTTTTACACTTCCATCTAATTTATTTATTGTTTCAACAATAATTTCCATTAATGTTCCTCCAGAAGGGTTTAAACCTCTTAGTAAACTATCTACTGCCCCGAAATCAACGCCTGTTGCTCTTATTTTTATTGTTTTATAATGTTTACCATAATCAATTAAAATTGTATTTCCTTTAGGTATTTTATGTATTTTATAATCGTTTACACAACCATTAACTTGTGATTTTGTTATAATAGCTTTTGCTCCAGCACCATATAAATAACCTTTTGCTGTATATTTTACAGAAGCGACTCTTTCGTTTTTTATAGTTATACTTTTTGTTGAATACACTATATTTAAAGCATTTTCTGATATATATTTAAAAGTTGCGTCTCCACCTATTTTAATAGAAGAATAAAAAGATTTTGCGTTAGAAGATGCACTATCTCCATAAAAATTATGTGTTACTGCTTCAGTAGCAACCGTTTCATAACTATTAGTATCATAATAACTAATCCCATCTAATTGTATTTGTGTATGTTTATTTGCCATTTTTCTTTCCTTTATGTTGTTTGTTTTTGTGATTCTTTTTTTGGTAATGCTGTTGAATAGCCTTCTGATTTTAATTTTTTTAATATAACATCTAATAATTTTACGTAATCTTGAGTTCTATTTATTAATGTTTTTTCTACAAGGATTCTATCTCCTGTTACTTCATTTAATTGTTTAAATAAATCTGCTTGTGTAGATGTATTATCCATCTGTCTTTTAAATGCTGTCTTGGTTTCTTCTTCTAAATTTCCTAATAGAGAATCTCCTTTTGCTCTTTCTTTATCTAAAACATCAATTTGTAATTGTGCTAATCTTCTTTCAAATGGAGAACCTGTGCTTCTTAATGCTTCTGCTTTTGTATATTGACTTGAAAAATCATACTTACTTTTTATACTTGAAATTGTTGAGTAAGCATTCATCAATGCTCCACGATTCCCGGTTGCTAATTGACCACGAATAGAATCTTGAAATATTTTTGCCCCACCTTTAAGTCCCATTTCGTTTGCCATTAAACCAAAATTGCCAAGAAAATTACCTATTGAAGAAATACCTCTACCTTCTTCCTTATTAGTGCCTATTGAAGAATATAGAGACCCTAATCCACGAGCAATAGCACCTTTTTTTAACGAAAGAGGGTCTCTCTTATATTTATCAAATTTTTTCTTTCTAAAATTATAATAATAATCTGCTCTTATTTGACTTATTTCAGCATCACTTTGTGCATTTGAAATATCTGTATAATAAGCTTTTCTTGCTTCTTCTGGTAAATCTTTTAATAATCTATCTGCTTTTGGAGTGGAATTTCTAAATTCAGGAGACCATATATTAGTAAACATACTATTTCCAAATGCTCTATCAGATTTATAAGAAGAAGTAAGATAAGATTTCCTTATTCCATTTGATAATGTATCTTCATCAAAACTTTTATTAAAAGAATTTGCAACCGAACCACCAAGTTTTGCTAATGGTTTTAACATATTTCCTAATGCCAATTTCATTCTGTCAGTATCTACAGTCATCTGACTCCAAACATCTAATTTAGAAGACCTTTTTGACATTCTTGCTAAAACTCCTTTTGAAGTTTTATCATTTGCAAATGCTTTTAATTCTGCTCCACGACTTACACCTAATACAGCAGGGTTTAATTCTCTTTTTTGTAATGTGCTTTTCATAGCAGAATATACTTTTAACCTATCAGGTCTTGCTGCTAATTCTGCCATATAATCACTATATTGTAAATTTGGATTGAATTTCATTCCTAATTTATTATATACTTTTTCAAGGTTTTTACCTTGCATTAAATTTCTCATTCCGACAGCAGTTGCTCTGCCTTTTGTTCCCATTGTAGTAATGAAAGCCCAAGATTTTATTAATTTACTTGCATCTTTACCTTGTGCAACCAATGGTGCTAAATAAGAAAATGCACCTGCTAAATCCGTTCCTAAAACTTTTTTGCTTTTTATTGAAAAAGCAACAGCATCCCCAATATCTCTAAAAAAAGATTTATTTTGAACTGCTTTTTCCAATCCACTTGCATTTGCTACGCTTCCTAAAAAACTCGAAGCAGTTTGTCCTGACATTAAACCTGCTCTTTGCATTTGTGCTGAAATAGGTAAAGCCTTTAACATCTGTCTATTATTTAATCCTGAAGATAATAATTGATAAGATGATTTCATAACATCTTCTTGTCTTACATTATATTTAGAACCAATCCTACCAGCAACACCTTGCATTCCTAATGGAGAAAAAGCACCAACTGTTGCTAAATTTGCACTCCAACGAGTCATTTGTCTTGATTGTTTTACAGAATCAGAAAGAAATCTCATTGTTCCTACGATAGCAGGAATTGCAACGAAAGACCTTAATAAAAATCTACTCATATATCCCATTTTAGAAAAACTAAATTTTTCATTTCTTGGGGAAACAGAAACTGTTGGTTTTACACCATTACCATAATTCCAATTACCACCTGTTGATTTAAAACCTATGGCGTTTGAATGATTAAATCTAAAAGGATTTCTTGTTGTAAAACTATTGTATCTTGAATTATAGTTTCCATTTGTAGAACCAGCATTACCTGTTGTTCCAGCAGAACCTGAAGGACCTCCACCAACAAATCCACCACTGTTCATTTTTCCATACATAGACCTTACATAACCTAAAGTCCTATATGAATTAGCATAAGTTGCATATTGTTGAAAAGCACTACCAGCTGAACTTGGACTATTGGCTCTATCCCACTGTCCTGTTCTACTTAACATCTGTTCTAAACTTCTTAATATTTCTGCTATATTATTTGTTTTTTGCATTTTTATTCAACTCTTTAAAAAAAATTAACCAATAAATATTTTCTAAATTATACATATCTTCAATGGTTTCACTTTTACCCCAAATGTTTTTTGATAATTGTTTTGCCATAAAAAATTTGTTTTTTAAATAAACATTATCCCTAAAAAAACTTTCACAAAAAATTTCTGTTTGTGAATGTAACCCACTTTTTAATAAACAAATCTCGTATAATCTATTCAATACCATTGCACTTTTTTTAAATAAAATTTTGTAACTATTTTCATCTAAAACAGGATTAACAAAACTTTTGATTATGATTTCTTGTTTAGTTAAATCAGATTCAACTTCTTTTAATGTTAATCCCTGTAATACAACATTCCCTTTCCATTCCTTAATATAAACACTTGTAGGAGATGGAGTTTGAATATAATTTGTTGCTTCTTTATACTTCATTATTTATTAATTCATTACCACAACTTAAAAAATCAATTACACCTGATATTTTTTGTAATGCTATTGAAGATTTACTTTTTAACCAAACTAAATCTGAAGCTGATAATTCAGGTTCTACTACTCCATAAACTATTTTTAATAATTCAAATTTCATATCATCAACAATCATTGTTTTACTTTCTTCGTTAAATTCTTTTGATGCTTCAATGATTTTATATTGTTCTTCAACAGTAATACCTTTCAATACTACTTTACCACCCCATTCGGCTATTGTAACCTCTTGTGTTTTTACATCTTCTGCTTTTTTTATTTCATCTAATGTTAAAATTTTACTTTCTTCCATTTTAAAAATCCTCCTAAAATTTTAGGTTTTTGCTTTTACTAAGCAGTTGCTGTTCCACTTATACTAATTAATACTAAATTATCATAACTTGATGAACTATCACAAGATGTTACTAAACCATTTCCACCAAATGAATACCAATCTGTAGTTACTGAAATTTTAGCTCCTGGAGCTACATTACCACCACTGCCATTTGTCATTCCATTTACTGAAAAATTTCCATCTGCAAATGTAACTATTTTTGTTCTAAATGGGGCTGGACTACCCCACGCAGAACCTATATCTCCAATACCTGAAGCATCTACAACATCAACGGTCGCTGACGAGCTATAATCTCTTATATATCCTTTATCTATGCCTGAAATCACTACAGATGAATTTCTACCTATTAACGCACTTTTTGACATTTTTTTCTCCTTATATTAAATTTAATAACTTTCAGGAACTGTATTTCCTGAAGAAACTGAAGGTAATGATACTGAATATTTATTTGTAAAAAATGTATCATAAATTCCACCAGTTAAAATTGTTTCATCATTAGTTGTCATATCATCTGATAACGCTTGAAGTATATCAGATATACTATCTGTTTCAGTTAAACCTTCATAATAACTTACAAAACTAATTAAAAAACTATTTATTAAACTATTATTATCATTAATTTTTGCTAAAACAGTATTTTCTAAAGTGTTTAATTTAGTTGTAATGTTATTTACTAAACCATAATTATTATCCGGATTATCTGCTAAAACTGTTGTTAAAACACCTGTATAATTTGTGTTTAAATCTGTTTGCTCTGTTGTAAAAACATTATTATTTTCTAAAAAATAAAATAACGGTTTAAATACTCTTGTTGTGTTCATAACTTATCCTCCTATTTAAAAAAATTTATATCAAAACTCAATACACTGATAAAAGGGAATACATCTACTTCTAATAATTTAGAAGTATTAACAGCCTTTTGAGTTTTTAAATTATTTGGATGTATTTCTGCATCTATTCTTGATAAATAAACAGATTTAGCAGGGAATATTTCAATAAAATTTTTTCTTGTATATTCAACAACTGTATCAAAAAAATCTATATTTTTTGAAAAAGCATAAACATATATTTTAAAATCATAATTATATGTATTTCCAAAATTCCCCATTCCTACAGGAGTTCCATTTTCTTCATAAGCATTAACAAATAATACATTATCTTTATCAAAATATTGATTTATGTTTGCTTTTAAATTTGGAAAAAATGTATTAACACAAATTGTTCTATACATATCTATTATATCTTTTTTTATTTTTGTGTCCATTATATTTTCCTTACATAAAAATATACTTTATTTTTTCTTTTTATTCCAATAAATCTCATTTTTACTACTTTATAAATGTCTTCATTCATATTAGTTTCTTTTATTTTTATTTTTTTTATTGTATTATAATCAATATAATCAGTATCAGTTTTATCGTCAATATAATCTATAATAAATAATCTATCGTCAATTTCTAATTTACTATTTGTGTTTTTTTCCCATTCTTGCTTTGAAATATTTTCAATATAAACACTTAACAAATCGGTTTCATTATATGTAACTTCACTTATTCCTGTATAATCATCTTTTATACCTAAAACTTCTGTATAAACAGTTATTTTTATTGACCGTTCAGTAGATATTTCATGTCTGTTTTTGTAAAACCAATTTGTTAAGTCTTTTGGACTTTTTAATAATTTATTATTTTTAAGCAAAACTAAATAAACCTCCGACATTTCCACCTAATGAAATACTTCCATTAACATTACTACCATATTTAGAGTAATACATTTTTTCTTTTTGCATTGCTAATTTTAAAAATAATTCTGGAGTTTGTCTTTTATCAACTTCATCGCCTTGTGCTTCTTGATATTTAGCATAAAAAGCAGTGTCTCTTGCTAATCTATAATAATAAAGAAATTCAGCATAATTTGCTAATTTATTATAATTAATAAAATCAGAGTTATTTACATTCCAACCATATCCATTTACATCTAAAATTGCTTCATTTAAAAAATTGTCTATTTCTTCGTCTGTATATAAAGTAGCTGTTGGATCATAAACGCCATTTTCATCATAAGGATAGTCTCCGATTTTTATTCTAAATGCTTTTCTTGCTTCTGTAACTGTCATTTTATTATTTCTCCCTAACCTTTAACCTTTATGTATTAAGACTATTATTTTTTGTTTTTATCAAACTCAATCATATCTTCAAGTTCTTCTTTTGTTACTTCGTGGTCAGAAAAGTTAAAGAAAAATACTCCAAAAATAGAAACTGCTATATAATAAACTGTTGCTAAAAAAGCATATAATAAATATTTAAAAAATGTTTTAGATTGTAAACAATCTTCTAACATTGCTTTATAAAATTGCCAATCTGCTTTTAATTTATCAATAAATCTATATCCTAAAAAGTAATTAAAATCGTGATGATTGCAGTCGGCGTGAAATAAAAATTCAGGTGGATTAATAAATCCACCTTTACCACCACAACCATTGCATATAAATTTTTTTTGTATATCAGTTAAATCTTTATATCTAATTTTACTCATTTTTTAAACCTCAATTTTATAGCAGTTTTACTAACATTTATTATATCTGTAACAAAATTAGAAGCTTTTTCTGAAAAACTTTTTGCTTTCTGATAACTTTCATAACTTATTTTTGCTATTTTTTTAAATTTTGCATAATTTATTTCATATTGTTCAAAATCTTTTTTTGTTTTAGTATAATTTTTAAACATTCTTATTAATTGATTTTGTTTATCATTGTTTAAAGAATTAAAAGCTTTTGAATATGTATCTTTACTATTATCCCAATAAATATTTACTAATGGTTTTACTACATCACTATCAACAAAGGTTGCTAATTTAATTAACTCATCTGTTTGTTTTGTAAAACTTTCATAACCTGAAACCATTTTATCAACTGGTTTATCTAATTTTTTAAATAATGTTCCACAACCCACTAAAAACATAACACAAAGTAACATAAAACTAATTTTTTTCATAATAATTCTCTCCATTCTAATATTTTTTAAGAACATTTTGACCACCCACAAAAATAACAAGTCAGACATCCGCCTTCGTGTGCTAATTTTTTATTTCCACAAACCGGGCATCTTTCTTCATTTGAACACTCTTTTATTTCTTGTTTTTCCTTAATTTCCTTAATTTCCCCTTTTTTTAACGTTTCACAACAGTTACTCATAATAAACCTCCTCCCTTTGTTTTTTTGTTCTTAAATAAGAACTAATTATTGTGTCATATAAGACATTATTTACATTTATTTTTTTTAGCCACACAAGATTACAATATTTTGTTTTTAACTGTTGTATTTGCTCTATATTAAGTTCTATTGCTGAACTACATATCAATATATTATCGTTTCTTCTTAAATTTTTAATTATTTCTATTCCATCTTTATCCGGCATTACTATATCTATAATAAAAACATCTATTTTTAAAGATTTTTTCAATAATTCAAAGTCTTTATAATTTTTTGCTGAATAAAAATTAATATTAGTATATTTTCTAAAATATCTTTCGTAAAATTTTAATATTATTTTATCGTCATCTAAACTTAAAACATTTATTTTTATTGTTTTTAAATTTTTTTCTGCTCGTTTTACAATCTTTAATAATTTTAAGAATTTATTGTCTATAATTTCAAAAA
>Ga0114934_10000715_pt1 | contig 21128 bp, 32 predicted proteins | sample 4SBtaG_2_FD_99695 | JGI IMG/M metagenome (GOLD analysis project Ga0114934, IMG submission 99695) | Deep subsurface microbial communities from Kolumbo volcano to uncover new lineages of life (NeLLi) - 4SBTROV10_white metaG | ecosystem: Environmental > Aquatic > Marine > Volcanic ...
AACAGCTCCGTTTGAGACACGCATTCAACTGGTGGAAGCCATCTCGGGTTATCCCTCTTCCTCAGCTGTATATGGTACCATTGATACCTGGTTATTTGACCCCGGGTTGACGGACTTCAGTGGTCTCTTCTTGGATCTCACTACCTTTAATGAAGATATCAGTGGCTGGAATGTCTCAAATGTGCAAAACATGAGCTCAATGTTTAAGGGTTGCTCTAGCTTCAATCAAAACCTTAGCAGCTGGAATGTCTCAAATGTGGAAGACATGACATCGATGTTCGAGAACTGTAACGTTGCGATTGCAAACATGACTGCTTTGGATCAATGGGAAGTTACAAGCGTTGGGGTCACATCGGTCGATAACACTGAACTGTGGAGCGTTGATTATATTTTTCAGACCGGTACCCACGTTGAGTACCCAGTGAGTGGCAACGATGACGGTGCGTCATTCATTGCACTAGACGGCACGCATAGCACCTCGATCTTTAAGACCTTAACTGGCCAGGACGGCCCATGGAATGTCCTTCAGCTTAACAACGCTGGTAATGCCAAAAACAGCAATGCCTACGTGCAGAACATATATGAAATTCAAGAGATTGACTCGTGTCTAAAAGACGGGAGCGCGATCTACAAAGCAAAATCAAACGTTACCCATACCTTGAACACGGCACGTTCACCACATCAAACCTTTTCTCCACGTCAGTACAGTTTTGTAAAAACGGGTATTGACGGCTCCCCAGGCATGCATGCAGGTTTCGATGTTCTGTCTACAAAATCCAACTACGCAGAACAATACATCTACGCCACGTTCACAAACCTACCTCCAGGAGTGTACGATCTGCGCATTTATGGCCAAACACACACAAGAGTAACCGGACGAACCGCCGTCCCTAACAATGCAACTTTTGGCGTCACCGGCAACCCTGGTGTTGGCGAGCAGGCTACCTCGGCGGAGCCACCTACCGGCTACGTCACCTTCACTGGTTTAACTACGTCGGGGCCTACCTTGGGATTTTACATGGGTCCGAAAGGTGGGTCAGATGTGTACTCTATTGGCGGTGTGCAGCTAAAACGAACATACCAAGTCTCCAAATTCAAGGACATGTTCAAGAACTCTTCATGGGAATCTACGGACTCTTCAGTCGTGACGGCCATTGATGACGCATGGAAGGTGTATAATCAGAACTGGTATAAAAACGAAGCTAAATTATCTGAATCAACATAGAAGAAATGGCTGGTGTGGGGCAGCCAGACTATAATATCGGAGTCGCGTTTCAAGCGCAAGTTAACGGTGTGGGTCACGGCCCTGTTCAGATCTCATACGCGATGCTAAAGGTGGACACATCTCAGTCCTCAGACAACTCAGCACCAAAGCGAGTGCGTCTGCAACTGAACAAGGGCGACAAATTCGGAGTGCAGGTGGCAGGGTTTGCAGGTGGCAGGAACGAGGACAATTCTACATTTATGTTCCCTAACGACGAGCAGGATCAAGGTTTCGTGACAGCACCGCCTGGCAGGAGTATTTTGACACTTAAGCGCCTGGCATGAATTTCTTTTCTGGTGTACTGTTATCAGTGAATGTTGGAAGACACGGGTGCATACACGCGCACCGATCCGAAGTGGCAGCAGCAGCAGCAGCAGCAGCAGCAGGCGGACTCCAGTGTGTGTGATGAGTGTGCGAAGCGGTGCACGCGGCGAAAAATGGTCATATCGTTTTTAGTAGAAGCGAGTATTAGAATAGCACACACAGTAAAGGGAATTTTTAGCTGAAATTGAACTCGAGATACCCATCGGGCGGCGGCGTTACCGTCGTGGCTACTAAGATCCCGGCCTTGAGATCGTTTGCATTTAAGCCGGGTCCACACTTAAACCGTACTAGACCGTCATCATAGGTGCCTGAGAGTAGCTCCAAGTAGTCCTCACGACTGGGGTGTTCGGTGCGAACACGAGCATCATTAACGACCGTCTCATTGATCAGAACTGTTTCATTAAAGTTTCCAGAAGAATCAACTAGCTGAAGCGAAACTTTTGTTAAGGTAATAGGTGGGTCTCCAACTTGATTAAAAGGTGGGTCTAATTTGATGTAGTAGTCCCTCGCCCCACTAATCCACGTATGTGCATCAATATGAGCAATACTCACGGATGGTGATACGTGGCTCATGTAACCAGCATAATCAAAATTGATTAACGCCGGCGAGCGAACCCCTGGTACTCCCTCTGGAAGGCCCCTGTGCACTGTGAACGTTCTGTGAACGTTCGAGGCAGAGAAGTGGTTTACATAGTAGCTGAGATGTCCATTGTAGTGGTTCGAAATGCGACGTACCCGCAGGCTGCTCCGGCCAGCTGGGGACGTGACCGCTGGTGCATTAGACCCAGCAAGTGTTCCTACAGCCATTACTCGAACCCTATCCCCAGCAGCACACTGGGTAACGGTGCTCACGCTCGTGGAGCCCATCCTCACGTTCCCAAACATGAAGCAAGTGGATACTGGGCCAATCCCGGAGTAGTCTGAATACTGAGTATCGGGTGCAACACGCGAAATGTAGAGCTGTGTGGCGATCGTTTTCTCGACCGTCAGCTGTGTGGCCGCTGACACCCAATACATGTCAGCCTCCATCTCGTAGACGCCTGGCTCTTTAATTTCCAGATACCCCGTAGACTGTCCAGACACAGTGGATTGGTCTATACCATATACGGTATTATTACTGATCGGAGTAGCCGATTTTGCATATACGAAGCTACCGGCGTTCTGATTCGGTGGTGATGAGTCAAGTTGTGTCACGTTGTGCCAGGCATCTACGTGTGGCAGCTGGTCGTCAGTACTGAGGCTCACCGTCATGTCACCTGGTAAACCGACATGCCAGTCAGCTGGTATGTTGACGTTAGTAATGGTGTTTTCATTAACTGTCACGTTTTCAGCTGTGATATCCTCTAGTGCATCGGTAATGCCCCGATCGGTGACGATAAACTGATACTCATTGCTTTGAGTGTTGTTTGTCACTTCAGTGTCAAGATTGCCGCCTGCACCTCCCACTGAGCTTCCGTCGGCAAAGACCACCTGGTTAACCTGCAGCACTGTTTGTTGCGCTATTCTACTCTCTTGCAAATTGTTCAAGTGCCGACGATTCCTGCGACGATTTAGGCCAGGAAAAGAAAGCATCCTTCTTACGATAAGCCTGGGAAAATTGTAGTCCACAGTCGCAGGTTCTCCTTCTGCACAGATGCAGTATTCTCTTGTGTGGCGTTCATGTGTCGGTAACGATTCACAGCGCCAGTTGAAATAATAAACAGTGCGGCCACACTCGCAACTACCGCAGGTGCGTTCACCACCACACTCATATTAAACCAGTATTAGAAAAGATCCAGTTTGCTGCACCCACCGCTGTGTCTATTTTAAGAAACTGTGAGTTTCCAGTTGCTGCATAGGCCGCCCACAGCGCGCCGTGAAGGGGCCTCTCCTCCTTCCACCACGTCGGCCCGCCAAACATACCCTCATCACCGTTCTCGTACCCTAATAGCCACCTACCGCCTATCACAGCCGCGAAGGCGCGCAGAGTGGCGTCGTCCCCCTTACTGCTTAGGTACGACCTGAGTGGGATGCATACACCCCAGAAAAGTGCGCCACGTTGCATCGGTGTTAACATAAGTATATTAATATCTCAGATATTCTTAATCTACTGGATCAACCCGTGTTTGCGGTACTGAGCCTGCCTCACTTTCGCCATCTGATCCTTCGCCTGTTGGCTCCCCTTCATCGGACGAGATGACTTCATCGTCGTCGTCGGTGACTTGCACGACGAGTTCGACTGCTTCTGTTGCTGCACTGATGATCGATTCTGTGTCTGATTCTGAGGCATCCTCACTTGCAACTTCAGAATAAGCGACGTCCTCTTCCTCCTCCCCTATGATGCTATCGCTCTCCGTATCGTCTACATCCGAGTCAAAGCACGCCGCCTGCAGCTCCTCTGGTGGCACATCGCCAAGAAGCTCCTGTTGGTACCACTCGTCCGTCTCAACGAACTCTTCCCAGTATGTCTTTGGTGGTGCACGACACTGTCTTTTAGGCCTGCCGTGCCATGATATGACATTTTGAGTGTCAATCCAATCCATCTGCATACTTATACTAACATTTTAGAATCTTTGCAGTCTCACATTCGCGGCGATGCTGCTCATATTTGCGCCCTCCAGGCGCCCAGTCGTAGGGCGCGAAGCGCTCCTCCTCGAGGCGCTTTTCATAGGCCTGGGCGACTCTTAGTTCTGATGCGACGATCTCCGGCGGAAGGGGTGGCGCACCGCTCTGTATGCCGTAGTAGTAGATGTCAAACACACCCACCTCGCGCGTGCCCCTAGTTCCATATTTGTGCGAATGCATACACAATCGAGTATTCTCGTTTGTCTCATGCCACGGCTCGTTCCAATGGCGTGCTTGGGTCTCAAAGTTGTACCAGCACGCCTCCTTGTACAGGAACCCAAGTCGCTTCGCCTCCCGCTTCGCGCTCCTGTACTCTTTGTCGAGCTCGTAGTACAGGACCTTCCTCAGCCTCGCATGACCCCTTAGTCCACAACACATCGGACAGCCCCCCTTCTCGAATGGGTCGATATCCGAGTTCCATGAACCCATGCCTGTACACCCAGGCAAGCAGTAATGTGAGCAGCATCACCCAGGGGCCAGAATATTGTGGCCTAGCTCGAGCTTAAGCATGACCTTTGCCGGCATGCAAGTGTGGCTTAAGACAACTAGAGCGAGAGTTGTCGCGACCGGCAAGATGAAGTAGAGCATGTCCATATCTGTGTATGAGAATATCTAAGTTCTGTGTAACATGCTTGACGGTCCAATAATCAGCGCTTGGAGTTACACCCGCGAGGAAGCAGAGGGCTTCCTAAGGATGATCCAAGGACTGGTAGGAAGGCTCTCTGATGCAGTATATAAGAATGTCTACCACTACCTTGTAGGAGATTACGAAGCAGTGCACTATCAGTCTATGTTTGGAGGGCCCGACCACTTTGCTCGCGACGGCATAGGCTATTTCTGGGAGAATATACTAGAGGGCCACAGAAGCCCCGCACTGCATTATGACAATGTGAGGTTTGCAAACAACGACGGGCCGAATTTTAGAGATCATCGTGACACTGCACTCCGCATGTTTCGCGAACAGTTCCCTCCGCGTCCGAAACAGCGCCGCCGCCGCTAAAATGTTGTATTTCTATTGATTTTCTATGAATACCAGTACAGAAGCTGCAGCCATCGACCCGTAGAACTGAGGCAGGTGACAGCTAAGTGTTTTACGACATGGACACATCACCGTAATGTACAGCGCGAAAGCGAGTAGTGCACTCACAATGGGCTGTGATCGCATAGCTCAGAGTATAAAATAGAAATTTGTTGCTCCATTGTGCGACCTGCAAGTGCAGCTGCGCGCTCCTGCGGAAGCATCCGGCAAAGGTGATACGTCTTTGCCTTATGTCTGAACTCCAGCCATAACTCTGCGTGGTTTTTGTCGCAGAACCAGTGTTCGACTGGCCCATCGACGAGCTTGAACAGCTTCTTCTTCTCAGAGATCGAACAGCACCACTGACAGTGTGACGTCAGCTGTGGCTTGCTCGGCTGACGCGCACGGTGTGGTAGAGCGACCATCTTTATGTAGAACTTTCATGGAAATTACACAGGTTTACCAAAAATGGGCATCGTGAATCCACCCGTAGGCATAATGATACGCATCGCTAGACCCCCCGCAATACCCGCCGCCGCGTTGTAAGCCAACTGCCTATCAAAGTCGGGCGTGTACCTGCCCTTACAAAAGGCATCCATAGCGACGCCCGCGAGCGCAAAGTGCGTATACACGCCAGCCATCGGCGAGAGTGCCGCATCCGTATTAGTGAAAGCCATGAGAGCACCAGCTGCCGCAGATTTGTACATGTTACCACAGTCAAAATACTGGCCCACGAGGGGAATGCTGGTCAGGGACACCGTCATAACGACATGGGTCTAGAAAAATCTTCCAACAGTAATAGTGAATATGTCAAACCACAGTCAAGTCAATCACCTAACGGCGCAGCTTAGCAATCAACTTAGCAATCAACTGGACGGGTGGTTTACCAACCTGCAAGACAAGTATACGCCACATGTCCGTGCGCAGCGAGAGGCATATCAGGCACAGATGCGAGCCCAGCACGCATACATGGCTCAACAAGCGGTCGCAAAGCAGAACAAGGAGTCATATGAGGTCACTCAAGAGCGAAACCGCGCGAAACACAAGAAGCGTCTCTCTACTAAACCCCGCTCCGGTCAAACTGAAGCATCACGCCCTCGATCCTCGGCAGAGCACAATTAGGAGAGTCGAATTGAGCGATTTCCTCGGCTGCTCGAGCACGCCCCGCTTCTAGTTCGAGTTGGCGCTCCTTTGGAGCTGCAGCATTCATGTCACCGTAGGTAAGAAAGTTGTCGGGCTGAGCTTGGGTCCCTCTAATCTCGGCTGAAGTTACACCGTCGGTTGCTGGCTTGGCCACGTCATAGTATTCATCTACCGCCTGGTCGAGGCGGCTGACAAGCTGTGTATTTTTGTTGAAGAGATAGAGTGCTGCGGCTCCAAGTCCAATCACCCAGGGGCTCATCTGTAAACTACACCTGGTCTAGAAAGAGTGCGCAACTCGCCCGGCTGTGTAAACTGCCATATGTGAGCCGAGAAATCTGCAATTGTGCCTAGCTGGAAGAATGCGCCTCCAAATATCTCCCTGCCAGATCTAACATACTCGTTGTACATAGACTCCAGTTCGGGGTACCACTCTTCCATAAATACGTAAAAAAATTTAACTGGAGGTCTAACTGGCTCCTCCACATGCTCATCGCTGTTGGGCGAGTCGTACTGAGCATCATCAGCATGAGAGTCGTAGAGCTGATCACCCTTGAAGGAGGACATCGACAAAATCTGGCACTGCTGTAGTTAGTTGATTGGAATAAGTGTCGAGGTAGTACATGAGTAGCAGGAGAGCATCAGCGTAGTCATCCTGCTTCTTTGCCGTCTGAAACTTGTCTATGAGGCATCCTCCACACGACTTGAAGGTTTTTGGGTTGTTCGCGACAAATTGCATCGCCCACTCCACCGCCTTGCGTTTGTTACCGGCGTAGTTCTTAGTACTAATGTCGTAGTGAACCTTGACAGAGCGCGGGCTGACACGCACACAATGCTCGAAGAAGAGCGCCTCGAACACACTCTCTATGATGCGCATATTCATCCGCATCTGCTTCTCTATGACAAGGGCGAAGAGGTCATCAAAATAGGGCTTGAAGCGGTGGATGAAGTTGCGCACGTATGTCACATTGTGTTGTGGCAAGTACCGCCCCTGTGTAACTAGGTCAATATTGGCCCACTCTACTATCTTTGCACATCTAAAATCAAAAATGCAGACGCCAAGATTCTTGACGCCCACGTCTATTGCTATTATGTAGCTCATAGAGCAATTTACACACATTTTAGAAAGAATCAGACACTCGCTGAGTCATCAGTCGACGACTCCGCGGCGTTATGGCGCTTGCCCGGAGCGCCCTTCTCACAGTCTAGAACAAACAGCTGCGACCCAGAGCAACTGAACAGGCTGCACGTGCAGCCGTTTCTGCGTATCATCTTAATTAGTATAACTGCGGTGGCTGCGATCAGACCAGTAATGCCTGTCGCTTCGCCGAGTGTGGTGAGTAGGTGTAGTACTTGGTCGTCCATGACACACTAACACAACTTTAGATAATCTACGCAAAGCTGGTAAGTGCGCGGCCGTCCTTAATCTGCAACCAGTTGTAATACACGGCGTACACGTCGATCGTGCATTCAGTAGCGATAGGGTCCACATCGATAGTCAGCTTGGCGTGCGACACCTTTGAGAAGTTGACGGCGCCAGCCGGGTTCGAGCCCTCAGGGTTAAGCGAGAAGGGGTAGACGATGATCTCCTTGCGGTCCAGAAGCTGGCTAAGGCTGTTATTGATGGAGACAGAGCTGGTAGCAGTGCCACTGACAGGAACGGTCGTCGTGGTGGTGTCGGTGTGTGTGACTGTACACTCCAGATTACTGGTATTGACGGTCATGGTGGCGGTCGTGGTCGGCGTCGGGTGGACGTTCGACGTGTTGGTGTGGAGCATGGGCATGAGGCGCTCCTGGATGTACTTCTTATCGATACCAGAGCTGAGCGACGGGTGGCGGTCCTGTCCGTTAAGTGTGAGGCCGAACTTTTGCATCTGCGTCTGGTAGTTGTAGAAGTTGGTCTTCGTTGCATCAGTTCCGTGGAACTCTTCATCTTTGCGCATTACGATGATAAGCTCACTAACAGGGTGCAGGAAGGAGAGATCCATTTGAAACTTCTGTGCAATCGTGCTTATCGCCACCGGCTTGCTGTCGTGATGAAAGAGCTTAAGCAGGCGGACGTGCTCCTTGTTCATGAGTGTACTAGCCTCAGGGCCGGTAACGTGGATGTAGTGGCAGCGCAGCTGGGCGCGTTCGATGTCGGCGCCGGTTACAGCCGACGCGGTAACAGAAGGGCTTCCATACGAGTGAATCAGATCGTTCCTTGGACGGAAGCGAATTGTGATGCGCACGTCGTTGCAGCCTGCGATCGCCGCCAGCGGGAAATACTGCGATGGGTGCTTCGTGAAGAAGAGGCCGAGCGGAACGATGAATGACTGCTCATCGGAATATACACTTTCATTAATGATGGCAAGTCCATCATCAGTAGCATAATCACCCGGAATATTGCCAATAATGGACGTGTAGCGCGACTCATCGTCGCGCATCAGCTCGTTAATAATGTCGAGCTGGTCACCGGAGATCTTTTCAATATCATGCGAGCCGACAGAGAAGGTGATCTGGTCGATGCAGGCAAAGCCAAACTTCTTGACCCATGAAGCCTTTACACCCGAATCTGCGCCACCGTCTGCCCTTTTCGTCGTAAGCATAAGGTCAACTGGGCCGAGCAGGTCGGCAGCTTTGGGGATGACGAACTGAACAGTGGAGCCAAGCTTGGCACTGTTCTGGGAGTCGACGTCGCGCAGCTCCATCTGAAAGTTAGAGGTGCGAACGTAGCCGACGTTGGTGAAGTAGGAGCGCGAGTTGTCATACAGAAGCGCGTCCTGCGGACCCTGATTAATCTGAAGCTGCGGCATGTTTTCTACTGCTAGATGTATTCAGAAAAAGCCTAAGCCACTGTGTGGGCTACTAGATTCACTCCCGGACTCTCACTCGCCTCCTTCACGTACTGGGCCTTCTGTTGGCGGAACACTTGCTCCAGGCTCCGCCCTGACGGCCAGCTCTTCAGAACCGTGTTCACTGGCGTGTCCACCCAGATCTGGTGGCTCGCCGGGTGATTCCAGTCGCTCGCGTTGTGCTGGCCCGTCGTCAGGCTGCTGTTCGGGTGGATTCCGCGCTTCACTAGATCCGACCCCCTCTGCTGTCGGCTCACCTCGTAGAGAACTAGAGCCCCGAGACCTAGCGTTGCGAGTCCTGGCGCGCTCGACATTTAGTCGCATCTGATAATTGGAATTTTGCAAAGCCATACTATATTGCATCTTAGAGTGTTGCAGTCTTGCGTCTCTTAGTTGTTGCTGTAGGTCGTCTCTTTCCTCAGACACTGTAGCAAGATGCCGCTTCTCACGCGTGCGGAACTGCATCGCCCGCTCAAACGTCGTGTGGTGAGAAGGGTTGAGTTGCCGCTTCAGGTCCTCAACGTAGCTTCCACTTGAACTCCAGGGCACTGGATCACCTGCCTCAAGTTTGTGTAGCGCGGCTCTGTACCTGTCGTCCATTCCTGTTGTCATACTCAGAAATTACTCTCCCGGATGCTTCTTATCCCAGCCGAACTTAAAGAGGGTGCTAGGGCTTCCCGCGGTTGGTGAGGAAACATAGCCCATCTTCGTAGGGGTAGGTCTTCCAAAGGCATAGGGTGCATTGCCCTTAGCCGCGTCAGAGCCTCTGTCAGCAAAACCGAACCTAGGCAACTTCGTGTGTGAGCCTGTTTTACTGGTGTTTTCTGCTGTGTAGCCCATCTGGAACAGTTGCTTTGGCTCCTTCCATGTCCGCGCTTCTGCCCCACTGCGCTTCTTACCCTGCGGGTAATATCGTGGATCTATGCCACGGAGAATGGACTCCTTACTCACGGTCTTCGGATCTGCCTGAAGAAAATGGTACCCGCCTGCGTCGAAGGTTGCCGTCGGCGTGCCGTTGTGAGATAAGGTACTCACGAGTCTTTGCGCCGGCGCACGCCCATAAAAAGCACTGCCAACTTGCTCACCTAGACGGTTTGGTCGTCGTTTCTTGTCAGCGTATGGCTCACTATACAGAGGATCGCTTGGTCCGTCTGCCTTTGTTGGTCGAGATGGCATTCCTCGTTTATCGCCGACACCATTTACGCGATCGGGAGGGCCGATGGTGACATGCGCAAGTTTCATATGAGGAGTAATGACGAAGTCTGAGCCTTGTGGCCTGGGCTTGACATTGCCCTGAGGATCTAAATCGGTACGATACATGAATTCTCGGATCAGAGCATCCGACCATTGCTGCTGCACACCAGCGTCCTTACCGAAGGTGCCTCGTTCGATATGATCGTCTACGATTCTTTTCATATCAGTCACAGCCTTGGCTTGCATTTCTTCATATGCAATATCAGTCTTCTTTGATAAGTCGTGACTTTGGAGTGCGTACTCTTCTGCAGTAGTAAAGAGGCGCTCAGCGAAATCTTTCAGACCGGCGTCGGACATCTGTGTTTGACCTACTGTCGGTGCCGTCCAGTCGTCGAAGGCTTTCACTAGGACGCCAGAGTCTATGCTAAAGTACGAATCAACTAGAGCATAATACGCATCCTCACTGGACGTCTTCATTCGAAAGGATGGGGGCAACCCTACATCATCGTCGGCACTTTCGTACTCCGACGGGGCAACCTCGTCTTTGGCACTCCCGTAATCCGACAAGACATCTTCAGCCAAGTCTTGTACATCCCCAGCCACCCCTGTAGCCACATCTGCCGCCACACCCACCGCAGCTTCCGCGACATGCTCGACTGCACCGCCAGCATCTTCAACAGCGTTTTCAATTTGTACTGATGCCGGAAGTGCTCGATCGTGCGCTGGAGGTGGAGGTATGTAGGTGGGCTTGGAGGAGGGTGCGTTGTCAGGGGTTTCATCGTCAACGCGGTTATTAAAAAGAATCAAATCCACCGGATCGTCGTCGTCGTCGTCAGGGTTGAATGGCGGGGGGCGAGGGGGGCCAGATCGATTTACCTGCATTTGGTTCGGCCAAGAGTCACCATCTGGCGGCAAGTTCCACCCACGAGAGCGGGTTCCTATTTCGTGCTCATAGTCTGCGGTAGATGCTGGCGAGAGCTTAACTGGTCGCTTCTTTACCCAGTGCTTGAAGTACATCCACGCCTCCTTAAGGTTCGACGGACCATACTCAGCCAGGATGTTCATTTGCAACTCGGCTTCATCCCTCTTGATAGCCTGCTTGCGAAGGTGATCACGCACTCCGTCCAAGTGTGTGAGCTGCCTCTTGCCCCACTGCGTGTGGTGCCAGCCATCCATCGGTTGGCCAACTAGTTCCCCCGCCACATGCCTGCGAACAGGTGCTCCAATCTCATTCATGTAGAGGTCATTACCCGGCTGATTAGCAGTGTGTTTGCCCTGCAGCCAGTCTTGAAATTCAGCATGCAGAGCTTCGTCTGCCTCTTTCTCAAAGTTGCGCGCTGTGTGATCCAGGTATGTCGACCTCACTTCAGAAGACGCCTGGTACCCTGTCGGATTGCCGTCGTTGTCGCGTGCTTCAACCAGCGCATTCTCCCTGGTTTTGAGATTGCGCAGCAAGATCTCATCTTGATACTTCGGCCACGCCCCGGGCGTAGCAGCCTCAGATGGTGTGCCGAGACTGGCACTGGGAGCATTCCAGTTCCACACCATCAATAACTATTCATCAGATAATTGTAACACTCTTATTCTGACACTTATGATGTAATGATATGGAGGGTCAGCAGCGAAGCGAGACGTGGCGCGCTGCTCGGCGCGGCAAGATGACCGCCTCTAATCTCGGTGCTACGCTTGGACTCGTGAGCTACACGAGTCGCGTCGAGGCCTTTCGCCGCGCGCTGGGCACCGACAATTTTGTAGGCAACGAGGCAACGCAGTGGGGCACAGATAACGAGCCAAACGCGCTCCTCGACTACCAAACGTTGACCGGCAATGTAGTCCAAGCTACCGGCCTGCACGTGCACCCTACAATACCATGGATTGCCGGCTCGCCCGACGGATTTGTCGGCGAGGCAGGGATGGTGGAGGCTAAATGCCCATTCTACTTCAAGAAGGGGGGCGGCCGCCTGCACAAAGAGATCCCCAAGCACTACTACTTGCAGATGAACGCTCTGCTCGAGATATGCGGCAGGGAGTGGTGCGATTTCATCTCCTGGTGCCCTGATGGTATGGCGGTGTATCGCGTGACCCGCGATGCGTTAGCGTTCGACTTCCTCCTGACATACTACGGCCAGGTTTTCGCCGCAATGGAGGCAAACATGTCCGCGCCACCGCCTCTCTCTGCTAAGGACAAAGAAAACATCAACTTCTGCATCGAGCGTAGCATGCGAGCGCACGTCAACTACAAGGTGTGGGCAAATGCCGACCCAACTTTCCCGCCACCAAGCCCAGAGCTGGAGTCGGACGAAGAGACACACAAGCGGAAACGAACAGCTTAGTCTTCACTCCTCAGACCCCTCAGCTCCCCAGCTCTATGAGCCCGCTGCCATGCAGCAAAAACATTCCGCTGTAAATGGCTACGTCTTGCATCAGTGGTCAACTCAGATATTCTTGTACCGCCAAGTTGTAATTGGTTTAGCTGATTACTAAGTGTTTCTTCGGTCGAATCTTCAGCACTCGCTCCATGCCGCGAAGCTCCAGGTACGACATTAGAACGCGTCAACCGTTCAGACGCTCTCATCTTCTCTCTTATTTCAGTGATTCTCGTATCGTAATGCAAGCCCCGCCCCTCGTATCGTATCAATAAGGGTCTCACAAGTCTTGTGAAAGATTGAAGTAGGCGACGCAACTCGTTACGTATGCCCTGCACATAACTTAGGAAAGAACGGCGGGGACCTAGAATCAGTCGTCGAATGTCCACTGGCAGCCTTGGTAGAGCGTTATGGCGGCCGGCACTCCGAGCCATTATCCGTTCGTCGTCGGTATCAAGATACTCTAGTGGAACGCCACCCCTTCTCTCAAGATAAGTTTGACCACGCCTCAAGTGTAGATACCTAGATGCGAGCCGTTGCAGATACTCTTCCATTATTGCTAATATTAATTAGAATTTACTCTAACGGATTAATGAGATGAAGGAAATAAAGGACATAAGACCAAACGCGGGTTAGGGTTAGGGTTAGAGTGGGACGGGTATCGCGACCAACAAACCCAACGCGACCACCAGTACCACTAGACGGTCGTTGATCCCATACATGCCAGTACCGAGCACGGTTGCGATCCATACCACGTCTTAATAAGCGTCTAAGCCGTCTTAACGCAGGTCCTGCACGCTGCTCAACTCCAACTGAGATGGTATTATCTGGATTTATAACTGCCACTGTCCTCCTACTCCCTTTCGGCAGGCTACTCGTAAAGAGACGTCTTGGGTCCCTTCGATCTGAGGTAGGGTCCCAAATCATTTCTCTTTTTAATCAGAAAACTGCTCGCCGCAGTTAGGTGGCGCGGGCTGTTCGTAAGCCTTGGCAAAGTCGTAGGTGAAGGTGCCGAAGGCTGACACGTTGGTCTTTGCCTCAAGCTTGGCGCGTTGGCAGATCACGGCCACGTCTTCGAAGCTCCAGTGAATGCCAAACTTGTCGCCTCCGACTCCAGTGTAGACCTGGTTCGCATAGATTGTCGCGGACACCACATCGCCGGGGCTAACAACACCGTTCGGCACTACCGCGCCATTCGCGTCGCAGATTGTAATCGCGCGCTCAAACTTGCCACCCATTCCATCGTAGGCATACTTGGCACTCGATGCGTTCACAGTGTGGCCAATCAGAGTCCCACTCATCTTGTCGTACTTCGGGCGAACTGTCCGAATCTGCAGCATCTTTACCTCTTCGCGGGAGAGGTTCTTCCGGCCGAGAATCTTGAGCTGCTCGCCGTGGACGAAGTCGAGCAGCTTGTCGTCAATGCCAGTCATCATTGCGGAGAATGCCGCATAAAATTGGTTCTCCACGCCGTTGATCTGCGCGTCGGTGAGGTCGATCGAAAACTTGGCCTTGGTCGGGTCAGCCGGGCCAAACATGGTTCCGTAGTTGCCGTCGCCACTCACACGCGGCCAGTTAGTAACACATGCCGGAGTGACCATGCTCACCTCCTTCATACCGGGCGTTCTCAGCATGCAGATGGTCGGCTTGCCGCTCCTATCCTGGCCGAGTGAGAAGGCGAGGTCGTTCGCGCTTATCTGGTCCCAGGCTGTGTAGTCGCGGCGCGTGCTCATCGCTCGTAGAATCTAGCGGGGAGGGGCTGTAGGCGCGTTCCTGTAGAGTTGGTTAGAATATTGATTGTGTCGATACTGGGCATATACTGCCACGTATCCCGCTCCTTTGCAAGCAGGATCTTGCCAGCCTGGGTCTGGAAGGTTTCTCCGCGCGCGGGGGTCGGGTCGGCGAGCCCACGCAGCGTCATTTTGGCCGTGCTAGCCAACTGTTTGTTGCCGAAGGACGGAAGAAGTCCATCGTTGCGACGCGACTGCTCCGTGCTGCACCAACTTGGGCCGTAGCCTACATCGTACTGTGGAACGGACCCGACGAAAGGCTCACCATCATTACGGGGGCGAGGTGCAAATTCGTTAATACACTGGCCGAACTTTACCTGAGACATCTTGCACACATCTTAGATTATCTGACGACGACGTGAGAGAAGAATGGATGGTCAAACCACAGCACGTGAGTTTGTAGCAAGAGTTCAATGGTTTGTGCAACATCGACGTTTAATATGGAAACGGTACATGTTTAAGCTTATAGCTCGAATTCACCGTCGTCTACAAGCCTTGATGATCCGTCGGCTCGAGGAGAGTGGGTCGGTGATGGGAGCCTTTCCCTACGAGTAATTCTAATAAACTACAAGTCACAGATGGCGCGGGATTACGTGAAGGAGAGCAAAGCATACTACGGACGCGGCCCGTACAGTGGCGTTACAGCCGAGCAACAGAAGCATCGCCGAGAGAAGGCGGCTCGGGCTGCTGCTCGCACTCAACTTAAGAAGGAGGGCGCAGTAAAGAGAGGGCAGGACGTGGACCATAAGAACGGGAACGCGCAGGACAATAGGCGCTCAAACCTGCGGGCGACCTCTAGGCACGCCAACAGATCAAGAAATAAGAAATAAGATTCTAAGCAAAACGGAAATGCCACCACCGTACAGACCAGATAGGTGGGCCGAGTACCACCGAGATAAGTACATACCTCTCTCACAGCTCTATTATATTCGTGCAGTAATGAGGGAGAGAGCGCGAGGCGCAGACGGTCAGCAAATATGGCCGCCTACTGTTACAGTTATGGCAATGGAGGGGGATGTGATTATGAACGCGGTGACCCTTTACAGCGTAAAGCTTTGGAGGTATGTTGGAATTATCCGAGATCTCATTAGTAGGGGGTATAGAGAGCACTTGGACGCCGTCCGCCGCAGGTTATTTTAAATGAAGTTGCTTTGGGGGTTGCCCGGAGCAGCACGCTTACGGGCCACTCCGGATTAGTCATTATAGACTATCTATGGAAAATAAAAAACCAAGGATTGCGGCCACTCGGATTTGGGAACCCTTTAAGTATGAGATTAAGAAACTCACGGATATAATAATAAAGGTGACGAGCGACCTCCTCATTCGGCTCTCTGCGTGCCATGTCAGTCAACAGTGTACGAATGAAGTAGATCTGGGACAGGGGGGTTTCCCCATGTCGGTGGTATTCGGCCCACCTCTCGGGTTCGTAAGGTGCCATTCCATTTATGTGGTTATTAGATATTCTGGCCAAACGACAACAATGCCCGCGACACGTAGACGATCGCAACTCCAGGTCGACAGTATGAGGAGAACACTGCTTAGAGCCTTAATTCGTATTCAGGCTCTGGTGAGGCGCTACATAATTCGGCGCCTGTATGCATCTCTGCGGTTTACGATACGTTTGAATGAGTATTTGGGCCTTAGTGGGGGGGCGAATCCTGGGAGGGTCCGCGTAGGAGTGGATCGCCCATATACCACATTTGACTTTCGAGAGGTCCGTGGAAGGACTGGTAGGGACGAGTACACTGGAGACTCGCAACTCCACATGATCGACCCCAACCCATTTACAGAAGCTGCAGACGTACAGGCCTTCTTAGCTTGGAACCCACCCGAGGGTATGGCCCGTAATCGTGCGTACAGGGCCGGCCCTTACCCCATTCGACGCCGACATCCTACACGGCCGGCCTTTAGTATGTAGTTAGGGTTAGGGTTAGGGTTAGGGTTAGGGTTAGGGTTAGTGTCGTGAGCTAAGTGTGCGAGCTAGGAGCAAAATTTTTGGGGTCGATGTAAAATTAGGGTTACGGGCGGCCGGTCCGGCCGACCGACCCCCCCGACCGACCCGACCAAACGGACATCCAGTGGACGCGTCCGCGGGGGGGGAATGGTCATGTCCTGGACGCGTCCTATATAGGACTTTATTTATTTAATTGTGTCACGCCTCAGTATGGAACCCTAGGCATACTGGGCTACTCTGAGGGGTCGCCGGCGGTGGCACATGGGTGCAAACCCTACGTTTATGCGCGCAAGCACACACTCAGGCGCGTAACCCTATTTTTAACCCTATGTTGAGGCGCAAACTTGGTTTTACACTGATTTTAACCCTAACTGACTGTGAACCATCTGCGTGGTTTCCGTACTGTGAACCTCCTCTTACTCTGTCGTGACCTCACTACGAGCACATTGTAGTCTCTACCCACGCGCTTCACGAGGTGCCTTACTGCCCCTTCTACACTCCTCAGGGCGGCCACTGGAAGGAGCAATAGTGTCTCTATGGGGCCGCCAGCTCTCAGGCTGACTGCAAGCATGCCGATCTTAGCTGACATCGTTTGATAGCCGTCAGAACATGTAGGGCGCAAACCCTAAAAAGGGAGAGTGTCGGGCGAGCGTCGCTGACGGACACTTCTTAAATTTGTTGCATATGTACGGCGATTGTCCCACATATTAAGGTGCTCACGTTCCCACCACGGTCTAATTGATATTCCTGCAGGGAATTGATTTGTTATTACTTGACTGCGCTCATTGAGCGTCTGTAACCACTCATCCGGTCTGAGCCGCCTGTTTAGTCGATCTATAACCTGCCTACGTATTCTAGAGATTAACCTCTTAATTGCCACAGTCAACGCTGCATAGTGTTTCAAGCCAATCATAACAAAATTAACCCTATTGGACCTAACTACCCACCGGTCGGGGTAATCGGAATCGGAGTTGAGTCTTAGGCGCTGGGGCCGTCCATGACCTAACCCATAAAAATAGTGCCTTATATTGTTGTAACTATCATCGTCCATATCACGTTGTAAGTCGTCCATAAGGGGTCTCCTAGTTCTGTCAGAAAGAGACACACACTCAGACACGTAACTCTGTATTACGAGGGCGTTTCAGATACACGAGTTCAAACTGGCACGATATGCAACATGGCGGGTTCCCGTTTATGTAGTACTCCAGCACATGCTCGAAACTGCCCTCGTGTTCTATCAGGGGGAAGCTGAACCACGGTCTTTCACTGCTACACCTCCAGCACTTAAAGAGCCTCTCGTCGACGTGTTGCTCGATCTCACTGTCAGCCATGCTATGACACTCCACTCCCAGAATTAATGTCAGAGTGTCTCATGGGCCATGAGTGTCAGATAATCCTCGTCGATACCGGGGTTATAACTAGGACGGTGCCATGCTGGTCCTCTGCGATTGTGGTCCAGGCCATCCGGCCTACTCAGCCCAGGACCATACATAGGTCCAACCAACGGCGCTGAAAGTGTGCCATCCATGGTGGCTGTGTTATACACCATTAGTATACGATTATAGAGTCTTTTCATAGCAAACTTTATGGAGTGATATATTGGACGCCTCCTCCAGTGCTGCCTAAGAAGATGGCGCTCTCTGTTAATGGGTGCAACAACATGGTATAATGAGCCTCCGCTAGGCGCTTGGAGTTGATAGCGCAATAGACGCCTACTCTCAGTTAACAGTGGTCGCCTTTCTTGCGCTGCTGTTCGTGTCAGTGGGTGTGGGTACGCTTCGTGAAGTATACGCTCTTGGAGGTCAATTGGCAGATTCCTAATGCGCTCCCAGAGATCCATAATAACACCACCGCGTCAGATAATTCTAGACCTAGAAAGTGATGATAATACGCGCCTTAGTCGAACTAGTGAATTTTCCCTTCGAACTGCTCAAGACTGTTGTATTTACAGCACGACGCTGGAATGACCAGCTAAGGCGACCTAGGATTCGGAATGACGCCGCGTACCATTATCTTGTCACCTTACGCGGACTGTCTTTAGATCTATTTGATAAGATTATGCACATCGTCTCCTGGCCCCGTGCCTTGACATTCCCTAGATACACACATGGCTACCAGAGTCGACCGCGAACTGCCACGCGTAAGGAGCGTCGTGTAGACTTGGTTACCCAAGGAGAATTCCGTAAAGGGCGAATAACATCGAAAGACGGAAGAACCACCATAGCAACCGTCAGAACACCTGCAATCGGAGCTCGCACCAGGATCATAGCGGCTCAACGTCTGCCTCATTTACCAACACCAGGATCATATATTGCTTAACTTCTAGCGACTACGGCAGAGGCCGTAGTGATACGGAACAGCTTACGGGCTCAAATTCTCAACAACACCCCTGCATAGCTCCAGAAAGGTCGCGTCAGACAGGTTGCCACGCATGTTGTTGCACGTCCAGGTAACGAAGCGAATGTTCTCCGGCCAGTAGCCGGCGCTAGGTATGATCTGATCGACGCTCGGCCTGCTCCCTTTATGCGACATGTCGAACGCCTTTCCAGTCACCGAGCACCGGAACCCGTGCTTCTGCACATGCTTGTTCCACAACTCCATGAAAAGCTCCTTAGTCATGTACTCGTGCCGACGAGTTCTGTATAGAGTTGATACCTGTTGATAGAGCGAGGCGGCAGTAGTTGCACTGTAGCGCTCTTCCCTTGACATAGGCATCCCGCGACACACCATACTGCAGTAGTTAGATTATTCTAAGAGTCAAGTATGAGAGGTTTTAGTATGGAAAACATATCCGAGCAGGACAAGGCTCTGGTCATGTCCCTCGTGCACGATCACATTAAACAGAACCCAGTAGAGTACTCTAGCTGGGTGGGCCCGCATTACTCGGTGCGCAAGGCAGGCAAGCTGCGCGTGCAGAGAAGGCGCGCTACGCTCACTCTCTCACACATCGGCGGACACTGGCGCATGAAAGCCATGTACAGACGCCTTCTGAGGGCGCTGAAGTGCGTCTGCAAGTGGCACGACCACGGGGGCGGGCAGAAGGCGAAGCCGCTAGCACCCCTGGACGACCCGAGGATGCTTACCATTGCCATGATAGCAAACGAGCACGGTGTCGGGTGGGTCGGGATCTAGTCGGCGATTGCGTTCAGGATAGTGTCGAGGTCCGTGTCGAAGACACTCTCAATCGCGCGTTCCATCTCGTGGTGCTCGAAGGGTCCGATGTCGGTAAAGTTGGGAAAGGGGAAGATTGGCTTGAGCTCGTGCATCGCCTGGAGCTGCGAGTTGAGCGAGATGATCTGCCGCTCCATGAGAGCCGACTTCTCGCGCTCCTTGAAAAGGTCGCTCGTGAGCGCGCGGACGGAGTCCTCGTGCAGCACCTTGGTCTCCCGCAGCTTCGCCGCAGCCTCGAGCTTGTGGTTCTCCTCCCGGATCTGCCCGAGCGCCTCCGCGAGCGACCGCCCCTCAAAGAGGCCCGCCTCGTAGCCCTTGTGGTACTCGACCCCTCCGAGAATCGTGGCGATCTCGCCCTGCCGCTCGGCGAGCGCACTGCGCAGCGCAATCACCTGCTTCTCATACAGCCCCGCCAGCATCGCCAGCGTGACAGCCTCCGGGCGCTCGGAGGTGATCTTGTGCACGATGGACTCCATCATGCCGAGCGGCTCGCAGACCGACGGCGGCAGCGGGCTCACGGTCAGAGTGGCGAGCGGCTCCTTCTCCTTGTTGCGGCGGCGCCGCTGCTTCGTCGGCATGATTGACGCCTGCTCGCCCCGGCCCTTGACGTAGAAGCCGCGCTGGGCGCTCTTGGACTCGAGGCGAGGCGTGACGCACTCCGCCGCACTGCGAGGCGAGGCGACGACCATCTCAACCATCTGGTCGGTGTGCGTGTCGACGACGAGGAAGGGCTGCTGCATGGGAGGCACCCGAAAGTGAGTATCGTTAGGCGCCGTGTGGGCGGGCACCCGAAAGCCATGGCACCCTTCGCGCCCAACGATGCCGCACGCCTGCGCGCGATGAGTGGCCGTGAGCTCGAGAAGTGGATCTCGCAGCGCCCGGCGCTCGACGGCCTGTTTGGCATGTCGAACGTCGACTACACCGACGAGCTGGCCGTCTGTGCGCTAAAGTCGCTGCTCACCGGAAACGCTGCAGCGGGACAGCGGCCAACTCTGCACCGGAACTCCAAGTACCTCGGCGCCTTCCAGCGCTTCAAACTCACCGTGTGGTGCGTCGACATCGGTCTGCCCTGCTGCTCGATGCTCTCGATCCTCGGCTACAACGACTTGCTCGGCGTGCCTGGCACAGACGAAGAGAAGGGCCGCCGCGCCGACATCGTGGGGATCTACGGGCGCGGGGGGATCCAGCCCTTCCGGCGCGCTCAGCCACCGCAAGGAACGCTCGCGTACGTCGACGCGTGCCTCGCACTCGTGTGGGCAGAGGCGGGCATCTTCGTCAAGCCCGGAGTCGTCTCTGCACACATCTTCTCTCGGCACGCGAGGGCGTACTCCATCTGGTCGATGCAAAGCGCGGCGACGGCCCTTCTGCAACTGAACTCGGAAGCGACGGGGCCACGCGTCAAGATTGTCCCCCTCGACGAGGACGAGTGGCGGCAGTAGACGCGGGAGGAGGGGGGGGGGGGGGGCCCC
>Ga0114934_10000719_pt1 | contig 21081 bp, 18 predicted proteins | sample 4SBtaG_2_FD_99695 | JGI IMG/M metagenome (GOLD analysis project Ga0114934, IMG submission 99695) | Deep subsurface microbial communities from Kolumbo volcano to uncover new lineages of life (NeLLi) - 4SBTROV10_white metaG | ecosystem: Environmental > Aquatic > Marine > Volcanic ...
CTTCATAGGGTATTAGTATGTCGTGGTTGTAAAAGTAGTGGCTCAGAAAGCAAAAATACTACATTTATGAACCGAGATATGAATGCCTGTATGAATATGCTACATATATCCAAAAGTTGGATACAATCAAAAATGCGACCAAAACAATTTTGTAGAACTTCAAACCCTGACTTTTCTTTCGAAGAGGTAAAACGGGGTTCATCAGTTGTTTTTACTTGAAGATAATACTTCAAACCTTATAATATTTTTTTTGCTGACTAAGTCGGCGTTTTAAATGTTAAAAGGTGTAAAAAAATAATTAAAAGTAGTATCATTGGAAATTTTAGAATTGATTGGAGATTATTCACATATTTCAAAAAAGATTTTTGGAAAGAATTTTTATAAATATTACACTGACAGATATTTATACCATTGGAATTTTCAAATGGTGTAAATGTTAAAAGGTGTAATAAAATACAATTTGTTTGGGTGTAAATTTATTATAGTTTTTATGTCTTTTTCTCATTCTTAATTTTCCATTTTTTTTTAATTTTGAATATTAAATTATTGGATATTGTTCTTTTATCAATATTAAACATTTGTTTTGGATTATTTTTTGATTTAGTGTATTATTCATTTTTCCATCAACAATAGATAAATATATTACACAAATAATCATTTTTTTCTATTATAAAAATTGATTATTTAAATAGAATGTACCAACAAAAGTAAAGTACAATGGCGAATTTTAATAAAGTAATAATAAGAATGCGTGAAAAACGCAGTAATGCGACAAGCCCTAAATTAGATATGCATCAACATTTTGCATTTTTTTTTACTGGCCCATATAAGAGGTCAATAAGAATAATTGCAAGAGGGCAAAATAAACTGTTGCCTTCATCCAAGTCAATACATGCAGAGGTTGATGCTGCTAAAAAAATTTCTTCTTTTTTTAAAAATAAATCAATCAATTTATTTGTTGGTAGATGCAATATGAGGATTTCAAAACCATGTAAGCATTGTATTGATTATTTAATGAAAATGAGAAAGGAAGGATATTCTATTAAGTATATTTTTTATTCAGATAATGATGGAGAAATTACACAATGCAAACTATTAGATTTATTTTATGGTCCACAACATTATTCATTGGCAAATAAACAATATTTTGAATAAATAAAATATTAATAAATATTATAATGAATTTAAGTAACTGTCCGCAATTAGTTATATATTTAATTTTAACATCATTAAGTATTATATCATCTTACTTAGTTACAAATCAATATATAAAAGTTAATGATATTCAAACTCATGTAATGGGTAATCTTATTGGTCATATGATCGGGATGATTGTTATATCAGTACTACTATTTTGGCTATGTAAACATAACTACCATACTATTGCATGGCTAATTTTATTATTACCAATTATATTTGTTTTTATGATTTTGGTATTATTAATAACTGCAATAACAAGAGGAAGAAGAAAACATCATCCACCTCATGGACATTGGCGTTAAAGTAAAAAATGAAATATAATATAAATATTAAATAATTTGTTTTATTAAAAGAATGATAAACATTTCAATGAAAGTAACAAAACATGATAATAAAGTATTATCAGAAGAAGACAGACAAATATTAGATAATCTTGAAAAACCAGATCCAATACACCCTCAAATACATTCTCAAAAATACCCTCAAATACATTCTCAAAAATACCCTCAAATAACTGATTATAGTTTTGATTCTTTGCGATATATATTAAAACAAAATAAATCACCAATTAATTATGATACGGATTTTAATTTTGAACAATATGGTAGTAGTTTGTATTTACTAGCTCTTACCCATAAGAAAACAAATTATGAAGCACTTTTTGAACAAAAAGAAATTGAAAAATTGTCTTTTTTTTTTGAAGGGAATCGGCTAGGAAGTTTTAAAGATTTTTTAGATGAAATTGAAAATCACGTTGAAAATATAATATTTGATGATGACTATGTAGACTTCGAAATTAATATTGATTATGGATTTGGATGTGATGAATTCACGATAACATTATTTAATAAAAATGATAAAAGTGAACAAGATATTTCAGTTGCAAATCTATGTTCAAAATATACAATAGCCAAAAATGAACAATTTCATCAAATTACTTTATTTGATGATGACAATTTGGAAGAGGAAAATACTGAACCGCGGTGCGTTATTATTCCGCCTTAAATAATAATTTCCAATGGTGTAAATCAGTAAAGGTTTAAAATAAAATTTCAGAATAATCAATATCTTCTCTCGCCGGCTTAACGCCGGGCTGTGGAAAATTAATTAAAATTCCATATTGCGGAATTATATTGATTTTATTTAATTCTCTATTATATTTATGAAGTTGTGCATATTCTAACTCTTTTGGTTTATTTATAACTGCTTTTAATTCTACAACAATTTCAATATTATTTTCTAATCGTAAATATAAATCTATTCTTTCTTCTCCAATACTATAATGATTTTGATTTTCATCAATATAATTAATAACTACTCTTTTTTCAGTTTCATAATTAATTGATGATAGTCTTAGTTCAATTTCCATTGCTCTGTGATATATAAATTCGGTGTGCCCGGGTCCTAAATTTTTGTAAACTTTTTTTGCAAGTTTGAATATTTTTGTATAAATTATTTGCGATGTATCCATATATTAAAATAAAATATACGTTTTAAATATAATGTTAATTGATGCAACAACAAATTTTAATATTTTTTTACCAAATGGTATCAATTCATCATCAACAGTAAGTGATATATTATTATTGTGTTTTGAAACAACAAATATGGGAAATAAAATTTTGGATTTTTATACAAAAAATTTTAATATTATAAATATAACTAATGGAACAACTGCTGGAAAGTATGGAAATTTTTTTATTACATGGGATTGTTCTGTGCAAGGACAATCAATATCTGGATATCAGCAACATCTTACCTTTATTAGATTATGTTCATTAAATAATATATTTACCAGATTATTAAAAATTTTAATAGATTTTAAAAAATATAATAATAAACATGCAAATTTATTACAAATAAATAAAAAATCAAGATGCTATGGTGTAAGAGGATATATATTTGAAGACAATAAAATGATCGCAACAAGTAATAACATAACAATTGAAAGTTTTGTTGTTTACTATGGTAATAAAGTATTAGGGTAAAAAAATGATTTTTATTTAGATATGAAATAATATAATCATTTAATAAATATGATTATATCAATAGAAGGAAATATTGGTTGCGGAAAAAGCACACAACTTGATTATTTAAAAAATAAATACATAGTAAAACATGAAAATGTAGAAATATGGAAAGCAGAGGGATGGCTGAAAGTATATTATGAGAATCCAAAATATCATGCATTTAGTTTTCAAATGAGAGTGATGCATGATCACATGGATAGAAATTTTTTAGAAAATAAAACAACAATTGTGGAAAGGTCTCCTTATAGTTGTAATTGTATATTTGGAAATTTATTATATGAAGATAAATTATTAACGAAAAGAGAATGGAATTTAATGAATAAATATTATGAATCATTTTCATGGAAACAGGATATTTGTATTTATATTAAAACAACACCGAGCATTTGCTTTGAGCGAATAAAGAAAAGAAATAGAAAAAGCGAAAATTTAATACCATTGGATTATTTACAAAAATTACATATGAAGCATGAACAATATTTAAATTCAGAATATATTAATAATCAGTTCAAAGTTTATATTGTTGATGGTAATTCTGATAATAATAGTGTTAAAGAGCATATTAATAAAATATTGTCAATCTAATGATTTATTTTTTAATAACAAAACCATTATACTAATCATTAATAGCAATAACAATATAAATATTATAAAAGTTATCATTATATAGGGCGAAAGTTTTTCTAAAATATAGCAAATAGTCGTATCAACCAGATAAGTTTTTATGAGTTTTTGGTTTTCATCTTTTTGTAATTCTATCAGAAAATATTCTAAACTTTTTTTTACAATCTTATTTGTAATATCATTAATCATTATTATATTATTTATAAAAAGTTTATTAGTTAAAAACGAAACAATATAATAATAAATAATAATATAATGAATTTAGACAATGTTAAATATGATTCGAAATTATATCTTAGATATGGAAAAAATAAACTTAAAATTAGAACACCTGTTATGAGAATTCCTTTTGGTACAGAAGAGTATTATGGTAAAACAATATTAAAATTAGAATTTACAAATATTAAAAACGATTTAAAAATGCAAGTATTGCACGATGCAATATTAAAATTAGAAGAAAAAAATATACAGGAATTAGGTGTTAGCCCAGACCAATATAAAAGTTGTATTGTTAAATATAAAGATCATGAACCATATATAGTAGTTAAAATTGAAATGAAATATGATAGACCAAATTGTCAAATTGTTAATAATGAGGAATTCGTATTAAAAACTATTTATGAATTTAAAAAAAATGACAGGGCACTGGGTGATATTGTATTTGATAGATTATGGAAATTTAAGGAAAAGGCAGGATGTATCGTTAAATTAACTAAAATAATTTGCGTTTGATGAATTTATAATTTTTATGCGATTGTAGTATAATGGATTTAGAATCAACAAATTGTATCAAAGTAAATGTTGCTGATATTATATATGAAAAACCAGTTAAAGTTGGTTCAAAATTTTTGATTAAACCACATGATGAATTAATTATATCAACAAATTTATTAAACTGTTCAGAAATTAAAATAAGTGAAAACAGATGTTATATTGTGTTTGAGTTGGATAATGAAAAAGATCATGATTTGTATCATTTTTTTGTTGACATGGATGAAAAAAATATATGTGAAATATTTAAAAATTCTTTTACGTGGTTCAGAAAAAAGATACCCTTGGATGTTGTCGAGGATTATTTAAAACCATTTGTAAGATTGCTAAAAGATAAAATTATAATAAAGGTGTTGATTCCATATAAAAATAAAAAAATTAAATTGAAAAACCATGAATTAATTATTGATGGATCAAAAATTGCTCCATATTTTAAATATAAAGGAATAAGTATCGATAGCCAGCAGTTTAGTAGTTCCTGGGAAATGGTTGATTTTGTTACCGACGATGAATATAATCAGCAATATGAAATATTCAATAAAAATGATGAAGAAAATTTAGTATTGTATATTAGCGAAGAACAAGAAACAGAACAAGAAACAGAACAAGAAACAGAACAAGAAACAGAACAAGAAACAGAACAAGATGCAAAACAAAATGTAGAACAAGTAGAAAAAGTAGAAAAAGTAGAAAAAGTAGAAAAAGTAGAAAAAGTAGAAAAAGTAGAAAAAGTAGAAAAAAGTAAAAAGAAAAAAAAAATAAGACGTGTAATTAAAACAAAAAGAGGAAAAAAAATATTAGGTTAAAATTTGGAAAATTTTTTTTATTTGTAGTATATATATAAAATGAATAATATTACAAAAATGTTAGGAGTTGTATTAGCGGTTGTCGCAGTATTGACTGGTCTCCATTATTTAAGCCAACGTGGTGTGATTCCAAATGAGGGGGCATTAACACTTGATAGTGCATCAGATAGTGGTGATGAGAAACTATTAATGAATAATAATTCATCAAATGGTTCTCCTGGCCCTGCTCTTAATACAGATAATGAGAGCCCAGCACCTGTAGATAGTGATTCAAATATTCTTTCTCAAGAAAACCAAGCAAAGGAAGCAACAGAATCTGCATGTTATCCTAAACAACAATTAACACCCAGTGAATTATTACCAACTAATGATGTGAATGATTGGAATAATGCATACCCAGTATCAAGCAGCGGTTCTCTTGAAGGCAAAAATTTTTTACAATCGGGACACCATGTAGGAATTAATACAGTTGGCCAGACATTAAGAAATGCCAACATGCAGTTAAGATCAGAACCACCCAATCCACAAGTATCTGTTTCTCCGTGGCAACAGAGTACTATTGAACCAGATGTTAACAGGCGTCCAATGGAGATTGGTGGGTGTGCATAAATAATATTTTATAAAAGAATTAAATTTTTTTATTAGTATTATATATAATGAATAATACACCATGTTACGATCTTGTAGTAAAATACAGTAGTCAAATAAATGAAAACTTAAATGGATATATTAAAGGATATGAGCAATGGAATTGGTATAATCATAAATGTTATTGTTTTGTTTACAAATTTATTAATTTTGATAACGCAATTTCTGTAGCAGATATAGCGGCAAATCCAAATCATTATTCTGATATTGTCGTAACAAATAAAGTAGTGGTTGATATTTTAAATGCAACATTAAACACACCCAATACTGCTAATTATCATCAATTAAGAGAGATGATTTTACACAGAGATTTATTAACAAAAATTTTAGAATCAATTCCAGAATCATTTGATACAAGACCTAGATTTAAATGTTTTTATTTTAAATTTGTTCATGAATTTAAGAAAGATTATTTATTGATTTCAGGTGCGAATGCGACAATGAGCGAAGAACAATTATGCAATAATTACATTATTTCAAAAGTTAGAACAAATAGTTTTAATTCTCCTCTATAAACTTTAATATTTATTATATATATATATTAAATGAGTTATTCGCCGGACATAATCAATACTTATCAAGTCATAAATGATAGAATGGTTATAAAGCCATGGCACTTGTCGCCGCCACGAAATACTGGCACAGATGATCATGCGGCAATACTGACACCGGAAGAGTTTGCGGCATATTCTGATAAATATATTACATTTATTGTTAAAAATCGAATTAAGATGTGTGTTTTTTTAGTTGGTTCGCCGGGAAATCCAGGATATGGTTATTGTAATCCCAATTATATGGCACCAGATACAACAGTGTATCCTGGGCGCGGTGGAGTTGCGGCAAATACAGATTGGGGAAGATCCGCTGGATATTTGTGGTTTCATTATTGGGAAAATGGAACACCAGACATTGAATATAAATTATTACAGGTTGTCAACCAACCATCAAACACGACAAGTCTTGTCCAAATGTTAGCATCAAATAATACTCATGCTGATAAATTAAGCAATTTATATTCTGCTGTTGGGGCATTTAATTCAAAATCTTTTATACCACTCCAGGCACCGCGTGCGGCAACTTATACACAGGGAAGTGGTGTAATTGGCGCATCATTAACAATCGCATATACTAATGATGGAAAGCAAGGCGTTGTAGCAGACTTACAGGATGATGGTGTGGTTATTACTAAATCTGCATATGTGACAAGTCCAATTGGTATTATGAAGCCATTGTCTGGACATATTCAGCAGGGATGGTCTATCGGATTTTATAAAGCAGGAACTAACCTTGCAGATTATATTAGTTGTGAAATAACAAATATTACATCAACACATATTACAGTTGATTCGCACTCAGCAAGTTTAACTGACTGGTCTCAGATCGATTTCAATAAAGGACATTTAATATTGGTTGCACCAATATTTAAGCCAAATGCATGGTATTATATACCAGCACTTACTCACACAAACACACGTGTAATTGAATCTTCGCCCGGTGTACCAAAAAGTGGTGCTACTTATCAAAATACATTAAAAAATTTACCAAACTCTTATTTAAGTACATTAGAAAAATATACAGTTCCGTCAGATAATCCAAAAGAATTTCCGACATTGAAAAAAGATATGATACGTTACAGGTGGACAGTGCAATCTAAAAAAAATTCAAATTATTATGTCCCATGGATTTCGACATTTTTATTTGAGCGCTTGCCCCCAGAGGTAAAATGCGGAGTTAATCTTACATTAAATCCAAAATATGCATGGGGGCAATACTCAAAATTTACAACGCCATCAATTGCCCTGAATGCGTTTACTGATTTATTAAATACAACATATAGCAAAGGACCAAGAACTGTTGGCGAGGGCACGGACACACAAAATGCAGATTTACCATTAACTGATAAACAAAAATACAATCTTATGATTGCCTCTGCAAGCACAATATTATTAAATGAATCAGGAGAACCAACATCGGCAAATTCATTATCAGATGCGTCATCTGTGTCAATTCTTGATCAAAGATGGTATATTGATACCAATAAAGGGGGAAGTGCATTGTTCAGACTGCCTTATGGCGATCCGAATGGATACCCAATAAAATCTATTGGTGAATCATTGAATTATCCAAATAATATGCAAAGGGGCGACGGCTTAACATCGGTTCATTGCAAAGAATCGGGACAACAATACATGCCTTCAACAAAGAATGTATTGCCATGTGTTCCCATGAATACAACACCCAGTTCCGGACCTATTGTAAATCAATATGCTCAAAAATCAGTAATGGGATCTGTAACAAGTACTACACAGTCATCTTATAATGAAATGGCAAAATATTTTCCTCAGAATTATCCACCATTTTCTTGGAAATCATATTTGGAAGATCACAGTATTACAGTCCAGAGAACGCATTATCCAAAGGATAATTTGAGACAAGCATTTGAACTTATTGCATATATTAATTCTGTTAGTTCAAGATCAATTGTTGAAATTGCAATTGATAAAGAAGATATGGGAAATTATAATGGTTCAGGTAAAAATCCTTATCCATGGCCACCTATTGGAAATGATGTGCATAATCTTGTACCAATAGCAGGAAATCCCGATGGGATATTGAAATTAACATTACACAGTGGTACAAAAACAGAAATGAAAGGATGGAGTAATAATTTACAGGGGGGATATATAGGATATGGGGGTCAACCAGGTTTACTAATTGGCAAAGGCTATATGAAATGGCTATTTGATATGTATATGCCCCAATCATTAAGGGTTAATAACCCATGCTATACGTTACCAGATTCAACAGGTTCAAATGCGCCAGACGGAATTAGCGAAATGATGTATCCAAACTGGGGTAATAATGGTAAATATGGTATAGGATATATTAATTATAACGTAGCGTCATTTGATTTAAATGCTGATCATATTGGAAACGATCAATATGTTTCATCTGACCTATTCGATCAAACCAAACCAGTTAATAAACAAGGGAGTATGTGGCCGCAAAACGATTCACAGGGAGGGGGCCTGCCGTATATGTATAATAAAGATTCTGATTTAAAAAAAAGTCTTAGCACTGATTCATTAACACTCCCTTGGCCACCCGAATTTCAAACACCCGCAACAATGTTAACTTATTTAGATACAAATAATTTTCCTATAATTTATTTTGGAGATTCTGGAAATACTATTCAAATTAAGGCGAGCGCAATTCAACCACAATCAAAAGTATGGCAAAAATATGATTCGGGTATTTATCAGCCATCGGGGTTTATTATAGCATATAGTGAATTATATTGGATAGGCGAATTAAAAAGACTTCCAATAAGTTATGCACCTAATCCAAGTGATATAGACAAAACAAAAAAAAATGCATATTATTACAATCCAGGTACTAATGTACCACCGTCTTATTTTGGTGGTTGTGCATGTGGATTTGATATTAATCCGATAGGTAGTCCGACTGGCGATGGTGAAAAACTACCGTGTCAATTTGGTGCAGCCGCATCAAATAAAACAAATGAGGATATGTTTTCATACTGTCAAAATAATACAAATGGCACTAAGTTTAATTATCCTTGTAGAATGGGTAAAGGTAATCTTTTACAACCATTCCAATGCTCATATACAAATTGTGTTGATACCGGTAATGGGTCAACAACAATATATGCGCAAATTAATAATAAAGACCCAAAAAGTGATTTTAAAAATAAACCAACTAATTTTTTGAATGCAATATTCGATTGTTTTTTTAATCAAAATTTAGGAACTCTTGTATCAGATCCTCCATCTATATATCCAGCATACGGCCAACATGCATATAATTTATCATCAGTTAACCATTGTGTATTTGGAGACACGAACAAAGTTGAACAGTGGCCTCGCGCACTTGCGGCAATATTAACAAGCGGTGACCCGTCGCAAAAAATTTATTACGGTAATAATGCACTACCAACATTTTCATTTGAAAATATTTCAAAAGGAAATCCAGATGTAGATATTTCAAAAATCCCGGCAACTTCTAGTACATGGAATGCGGATGGAACATTTAACTCAACTTTTATTGGAGATATTACATTGTATGATAGATGTGATAAAAACGGAATCGCTCATCAATTTGTTAATCCGTATACAGAATACAACAATATTCTTGATAATGATGTAATAAAATTATTTGTCGGATCGCTTGGCTCGGATTCAATAACACAAAGACAAATTATATCTCAAAATTCAAATTATATTAGAACAGAGCATGTGCAACCAATAGGCGACAATCATTTTATTTCAACGTTATCTGCATGGTCTGGTGGGAATTTGGGATTTTATCCAGTAGGAAATATTACATCTACATCTGTACCAGATGGACTTAATACGGGGGATTTATTTAAGCGTTTAACAAAAGTAACTGGAACATTTGATGGCTGGGGAACATGGAAATGGTCAAGTGTAATTGATATGTTAAATACAATGGTAAATAGTTATGAAGTAAATAGATTTTCATATTATGAAATCGCATTTATTACAATGGACCATTTTATCAATGATACAACAGATCCAAAATATATTAAACCGATGTATAATTTTTGGGGTTATGATACTAATAGAGGAAAAATTAAATATTCCACGATGATATATCCAGATGATAATGGCATTAAAGCATCTTCCGTATCAGGCGATGTGAAAGGAACAGGAAATATACATACTGTAGTTGGTTCTGGTCAAACATTAGGTGTTAGTTGGTTAATTAATAATACAATTGCACAGCCCAATATTGGTTATTCTATAAGTCAAAAAATAATTAATGTATCAGATATTAGTGGAATATCACCATTATCGCCCCTTGATAATAATTTAAAAAACGGATTTCAATTATCTTTACAAAATATTAGTGAAATAATCGATATAACAAATTCAACATTATATGATCCAAAAGTTTTTCATATTGATAATGACATATTAAGCGGTTCAGATAATAGAATACCAGTACAAAGTTGTATTCATGATAATACATTTCCAATATTTGCATGGTCATCAGATAGTGCAAAATCGATTGCGATTGCTGGAAATGTAAGAAAAAGCCCAGCAGTTGCTGCAAATGTATCGGGAACGGGTGATCCCAATAAGCAAATTTCAGGAACAATAACAGATGTTGTCATATCAGATAATCGTTATCTTATATCTAATTTATACAATAATAAAACAACCAATAATATTCCGGGAGCAGATGTAGTTATTTTAATTGCAGAAAAAACAGCAACAAGATATAATATTTGGGAAATACCATACAGACAATATAATAAAGACACGATGGTATCGGGATCATCGTCAACAGTATTATATGAAGATTTTTATTCGAGAATTATAAGTGTTGATATTGCGGGTGCTGGTGCATATAGTTTAACAATTGGTGTTGATGGGCTTATATTTTGGTATCAAATTGATGTAACAGGGGGAAAAGTTAATATTATTTTGAAATGCGGTGGATATTTAAAAGGACCAATACCAACAAGTGGATTTAGTGGTTCGTGGGGTGTTTTGGGATTAAGTCAAACTATATGTAAATATACAGACACGACATTAAATGGAAAATATTATAAATCCATTTTTGATTTATCAAACAAAGACAAAATTCCAATGATATTAATTAATAATTTTGATTCATCCAATATTAAAAGTGAAAAATTTGCAGCAGGAAGTATGGTAATAAAAGATAATACATTTGCAGAATATTATAAAATTATTACTATTGGTCAAACAAGTACTCTCGACATCGGAACAACATATTTAACAATGTGGGAAGCAGTTGTTACAACCGATATAGCAGTTCAGGAATTATATGCTATTGCGGCAAATAAAATATTTATTCCAAGATATAATCGTCCAAATGCACAAGTTCAAGATCTTCATACATATCATTATGTTAGTTCATCTATTATGACTGCATTAAATTATACACGAATAGGAAATAAATATAAAATATATGGAGTATTGTATGATTTGAATACATCACCATTTAAATCGGTATTACAAACATTATGTGAATTTAGTTTTGATACGAATAAAAAAGAAAAATTAAATTGGTATAATCATATAAATGATCCATCTGTAATAACTTGGAATAAAGCACAAAAAAGAATAAATAAAATTACAATTGATTCAAAAAATAATTTATATACAAATAGTAGACCAAATAAAACAGACGAAATATTAAGTATATTTGATTGTGATAACGGGCCGATAAATGGCGGAAATTATAATCCATCTTATACAAAATATATCCAAAACGACCCAGAAGGGGGAACAAATGAATTAACAAAAATCGAATTATTTGATTCATTTTCGGGATGCACTACAAATAAAAATAGATTAAATAATCCGACATGGGATTCAAATAATAAACGTTTACCAAATGTAACAATTTCAGATATGAAACATCAACTATTACAAACTAAAAATACTTCAATTAATTCTGTAACTATTACAAAAATAACGGGTTCCGGATATAATTCGCTTGTTAATATTATGCCTAATTCGGCAGGAGGTAAAGATAGTTTTACCCAAGGATTAAATGTTATGTATAGCGATGGATCAAATATAAAAATTCATCGATTGAATAGTTACAGAGGCGATTCCGACGATAAATCAATTGCATTTACGGATTCCGCTTCCGGTCCTAAAAAAATAACAAAATGCAGATTAACAAATACATTTATTATTAATACACCTGGAAATCAAAATAATTCGTATAATGAGAATAATGCTTCTTATATTATGTATTATGTAAATAATAATGAATTATTATTAGTTAAACAAAATTCAATGACTAAACACAATATCCAACTAACCAGTATATCGCATACAAAATATATGGAACCAACAATAATTGGTTCTTTAAATATATCAAATATAGGAACAACTAACTATCAATCAATTGAAACTCCAATAACATTTAATAATTCCCGTAAAAGTATACTCGCAATTGGTTGGAATGAAACAAAAAAAATAACGGATTTAGATCTATCGTCCGGTAAGTATATATCAAATCCAATGTCAATTGTTAGGAAACAATCAAAAACAGGAAATACAATCTCACAAATAACAACGATGTTTACAATTATTAATACATCGGGTGATAATAAACTACAATTATCAACAGTTAAATTATCGAGAGATATAACAGATAATTCAAGTACAATTTGCAATATTTCCGTTTTAAGAAATCATTTTTTTGATATGAGTAATTTTAAAACGGACACCAATATGACATTCGGGTACGCAAATATTAATTTTGTACCATATTATACCAGGAGACGTACGGATACTATTGGATATCAACAAGAAGCAGTTGCCCACAATTATGGTTATACACTTGTTTCATCAATTAATGGTAATTTAAGAATGATTCAAAATAATGATGATTTTCTATATGGCATAACAACAGATCTTTCTATTTTACATACATTAGATTTACCAACAGATACAACTGGTGATTATTCATTATCAATGTATAAAAATTATACTAAGAATGTTCCAACTGCAATAATAGATTCTAAATTTAAATATAAAGGATGGCAATATAATAAACCAATAGTTGGATTCGACAGTATATATATTAATTGTTCCAGCGAAGAAGTAATGCTTATTTGGATTATCGACATCTTCACATTGACAGTAAAATATTGTATTCAATGTAATATAAAATCTTATTTTTGTGATATTAAAATTGATAATTATGGTAGATTACATATTTTATCAGATGCCGATGGTTCATATTACTGTATTGATCCAGAGGCATTCAAGCCAGGTAATTTTTCTGGACAAAAACAAGAATTTGGTAAAACAAGATGGAATCATTCTCCAAATGATTATAGTAAAATTAATACACCAATGGATTGGTTATATCAAAATATAAATATTGATGATTTTTTCGATGAATCAAAGGGTGGTGGAATTAATAGGGGGGGTGTTGTAAAAATGAAAAATAGTTCAGTTGGTTCGAATTTAAGTATTATTGATCAAGATATAACTCTTAATGATAGTGATAATATTTATCATATTCATATTGATACTAAAAAAGATGGAAAAAGGCCATGTGTGAATGCCGTTAATAATGGAAATTGTTTTTATTATCCATTTATTGGAGTGTAAAGAATAAATCTTAAAGATTAATAAATAATTTAATTATATGGAAAATATAACTAAATTAGGAAATAATATTTGGTACACACTCCATTATATTGTATACAATAATAATCAACCGGAACTATTTTTAAAATTATTTGGAATTATTTTTAATTGTCCCGCTTGTCAAGACGATTATCTAAGAAGTATTGAAGATATTGATAATAATTTTAATGAATGGTTATATGATTATCATAATCAAATTAATATTAAATTAAATAAAAAATGTTTTGAATATGAAAAAATAAATCAATATAATTGTGAACCAGAATACATTAAAATTATAAATTGTTTACAGTGTTTATCTATTAATTTAGATAATAGTATAACAACAAAATTAAAATTTAGAACATTTTTAAAAGAAGTATACAAGTTAAAACCATTTTCATTTAATGATTCAGAAATCAATAAAGTAATTGCGGGTAAAAATATGGGGATTAATAAACTAAGATATTTATTTACTTAATTTTATTCCAAATAAAATAAACTAAATTATCATAATTTCTAATTCCATCAAATTTAATAACAGACCCGGTTTTCGTAACATACTTTATTGTCGGATATTTAGATATATTAAATATTTTTAATAATTTACCATTATCTTTATCAATATCTTCTACATTAACAGCTGCAATTACAAATTGATTTTTAAATGTACATGCAAGGTTTTCCCACATATCTTTCATATTTTTACAGTGTTTACACCAAGGAGCATAAAATGTTATTAATCCATTCATTTTTTTAAAATCTTTATGATTTACTTTTTTATTATCAAAATTATATTTGTACAATTCTATTACGGATGTGTTACTATAAATACTTTCGTTATCCATCTAATAATTAACATGGAGAAATTTTTATATATTATTATATTATAAATGGACTTATTAATATCATTATTTTTGGCAACTCTTATTATTTATTTTAGAAATAATAAAAAAATGGGACAAAAACAACTCGCCCATGTGGTTGGCTTAACAATTGTTGTTTATATTGGGTTAAGACTGGTTAGAAAAGTATGTAATTTACATGAAAATTTTGATACCAAAGAAGTAAAACCAGGGGCTAACCATGAGGTAAAACCAGAGGCTAATCATGAAGTTAAAAAAAAAAGTTATCATTGTGGTAAATGTCAAACTTTACATGATCAAAAAAATGATCTTTATATTCCACACAGAGCATTGGTGTCAAAAGCAACAACAGAAGAGGAAAGAAACCAATCCAGAGACAAAAGATTAGAAGAAAGACAGAATTTAGAAGAAAAAAATAAAGCAAATAATCTTAAAATTAATCCAAAAGCATTAACTGCTATGAGAGAACATAATAGTAAAGGAGCATCAAGACAATTAACAACTGGATTAGAAAAAGAAGACGGTGAAACAAATGTAAATATCAATGTTTCTTATAATATTTCTGAAAATATTTTGGCAGAAGTTCAAAATCTTAAAAAATCTGTTTCTGCATTTATGGCCAAAGAACCCGTTCAAGATCATGTACAATCTCTGGAACATAATGATGAAGTAACACCAGAAGAAAATGATTATCTACAGGGAGCCGTTAATACAAAAATGTTTAAACATATGGAAGCAACAAAAAATGCTGGACGAGCACACAGTGCTGGACGAGCACACAAATTATCTGCCGCTGAAACCAGAAATTTAGTTAAGGGTGTCAAGAATCCCGATGCAGAAGAAAAACAATCTCATTTACCCGGATATTCATATGTTCACCACAAATTATGGTCGAGTACAAATAAACCACCAAAAAAATTTAAAGTACCTATTAGCAATGAAAGAGACCGTCATATTTCTGGAAAAGTTGCACCTAAATCGAATGGTCAATTTTTTGAGTTATAAAAATAATATAATATAGTATAATATATTATAATGCAGCAATATCTTGGTTTATTATTTTTGGTTTTAATAGGATTGGTAGCATATTTTAATCACAGAAATCCTAAAATGATGTCCATATATTCATCTTTATTACTTTTAATTTATTTAGTTTACTACAAAACACAAGTTGAAATGTTTAATTCTTCATTAGATATATTTTACGATACTGTAAAGAATGTCAGACCGGAAGCAGAAAATGATAAAACAGCCAATTTATCAAATTCTGGTTCAAACAACGGATTTAGTACTATATTCTCTGGGATGCAATCATTATTTTTTAATGGAAACAAAATTAAAACACATCCAATTTCATCATGCTATACTAAAATTTTAAAAGCGATTGGACTTGACAATTATTCAACTTATTATATTTCTAATAATGATCAAAATATGGATATTGATTATGATACTAAGAGAATTTATATGAGTTCAAACAAAATGCCCAATATTAAAACACCTGATAATAAAGGACAATCATATCCGACTTTTATTAAAAATGATCCACAAAAATGGATTATTAAATATATTAATAGGTCCATTGTTAAAAATGGTGCAAATGGAATACCAATATGCTCGATTAATATTCAATCAAAAAGCGATCATGTAGAAATACCCACATATTATTTGGAATATAATGGTAATAAAATTCAACCATCTTTATATAAAGGTGGAAATAACCAGAGATTTTTTATTGAAAAATCACTTGATAATTCTGGATTCATGATTAAAACAAATGATAATAAATATTTAGCAAGAATTTCTGAAAAATATATTGATGGCAATGATTATGTTGGACTAAAAGAAAAAAATATGTGCGATGATTCGTGTATATGGATTTTTAATGGGGTTGATAAAGCAGTATGTAAAAAACACAATGAATCAGCATTGAATGATGAATCATGTTGTTCTCAATATGTATTAAATAAAGGAAAATGTATTTTACCAGGCGAATTAAATAAAATTGGACGTTTTGCAAAATATTATGATTCACCAACAAATATTTTTAATACAAGAATTGCAAATGTAACTAAAAATCAAAAGAATCATCTAGGGAAAGGAGGGTGGTTGGACTCTTATAATGATGTTTGGAATGGTTTTTATTCTAATTTTTTAACAACATCAAAACAATATGATGAAAATCATGCAATCAAAATAAATATTAATACAGATAACAAAATTGGAAGAGCAAATGGAACTATAATTACATCTATTAAACAAGGAGGAACCCCAACAAAATTTACTGTCGAAAGTTTAGGAAGTGATATATTATATGGTTCTGACGGAAAAGGAAATAGAATTATAGCAGAAATGATGCCATATGATCAAATTAAAAACTTATTTAAAATTAAATTAAGTGAGTTTGGTGTTGGAAATATTGACGGGGTTAAAGATTTAATGAATACGGTATTAGTTAAATTTTTGGTATTTTCAAAAACAAATGTTATTAATATTGGTTCGAGTAATTTTGATAACCTTGATGTAAAGTCATTTAAAATGACAAATGATAATCTAAAAAACAATTTGGTATCTGTTTATGAAATTATAAATACCATGAATAAACAATAAATATTTAATATAAAAAATATATCAAATATATAATATATGAAGTTAAATAAAAATCATAAATTGATTTTGGTATCTTCTGGAATGATATTATTAGTTTTGTTAAGTTATTACTACAATTGGGGTTATTTTAATAAAAAGGTTGAAACATTTAATATAAAAGAAGTGCCAAAAGAATATAAATTATTCATGCTATTAACAACCCGTTTAACTGAATCATATGGACCAGATAGCAAAACATGGTATGATTTATCTAATAATGAAAATGATTTAAAATGGAAATCATCACCACCAAATAAATCGGGTAATATGGTTGTTACAACACAAAAAGGACATTTAAAAACAAGTTCTAAACCAAATCATAAAGATTTTTCGATTTTTGTTGAATGTAAAACCATTCGTTCAGAAAATATGAATTATAGTAATATATTATTTATACCTGGTAATGAGAGGGATGGATTGCAATTTAAATTAGATAATGAATATGGTAAAATTCATTTAACAATAGCAGACCATAAGATCAAACTTGATAAGAAGATTATGACAAATGATATGAATATGTATACAATTGTGAAGGACAAAGATTTGATTATGATTTATGTAAATGGAAATTTATTAGAGAAAACAAAACTAAAAAAGAAAATTTATTTTAGCGAAGACCCAATTATAATTAATAAATCAGAAAATAGTAAATTTGAATTAGCAACTGTTGCAATTTATAATAACTCAATGAATTTGTCAGAAGTTTCAACAATATCTTCGTATTTGAAAAATCTTAAGCCGTCAAAACCCCTGCCTGTGCCGGGTTCAGATAGTAAATGTATGTCATTATGTCAGGATGAATGTTCAAATTCCGGAAATTACAAAGATTGTTATGAAACATGTGCTTATAGAATTCCAGAATGTAAAAAATTTTGTAAAAAGAATCCTACAGTACCTATATGTAATACTAAATGTAAAAACTATGATAAATGTCCAACGGCGTATATAAGAGATGGTTCTTATTATGTATATGTTGTTAAAGATAGTATTTATGCCGATGAACTTGGAAGATATGGTGAAATTTCTTATGGAAGAGATAGGGCAAATGCAAAAGAAATATTTTCGATGAATTTTCCCGATTGTAAAATCCCAGAAATATTAGATGAATATTCACCGAATCCAACAAATGGTAGTTGTCCATTCGTTATCAAACACCATAATCCTTGTCGATCAAAAAATTGTAGGGATGTTGATTGGAATTCCAATCCATTAAAAGCAGATATTGATAAAAAATGCAAGAAAAATATAGCGAGTTATTGCGAAGAAAATTATGGAAAAGACGAGGCATGCTATTGCTGGAAACCAAAATATCAGGATGATAGATATTGTTCCAAATTTAGAAGGCATTTTGATGATCAAAATTGCTCGCCATCCCAATTCAATATTGATGAGCATCCTGATTTTTACAAATACATTAAAAAAGATGATATTCCGTGTTGGAATTGTAATATACCAACTAAAAAACCTAAAAAATAATTTATAGACTTATAATATATAAATTATGTTTCATATCAGAATGTCGCATGTAATACTCACTTTTGTACTTATAATAGTACTTATATGTGCGTGCAGAGAACAAATATTTGAGGCTTTTAAAGTGTCATCAACCGAAGAAGTTACAGAAGGTTCGAGTTCATTATATGATTGGGGATTTCATCCAATTAAAGAAATTAAAGACAAGGTTGCAAAACCACACCATCCTCATCACGAACATCGTTCTAGACATCATGGGCATCGTCATAAAAGAGGCGAAAAATGTGTTGATGAAGATGAGGATCCAAAATATTGTTATGATTGTGATATTACAACTAATAAAGATATTGATAGGTATGTATTGAAAAGTAGTATACCTCCTTGTCCAGATATGAGTGAATATGCAAAAAAATCACAAATCCCACCCAATATTGATTTAAAAAGATACATATTAAAATCTGAAATTCCATCATGCGATTGTCCTAATATTAAAAATTATATAAAAAAATCAGAAGTACCTCCTTGTCCTAATGTACCACTTTGTCCAAAATGTCCAATATGTCCAGTTTGTCCACAAATAGACGGAAATTATATTAGTATGGCAGAAGTTAAGAGAGATTACGTAAAGAAATCTCACGTTGAAAAATATTGTAAAAAAGTTGCAAAAAATATGACTAATTCTAATGGTTCATTCTTTGATAATGTTTTTGGAAAAGATAGTAATGATAGTAATAGTGGAATCAAAAGAGGATGTCAAAATTATAATAAATATGCAGTTGCCAAAAAAGCACCAAGACCATTTAATCCCGGTCTGTTAAACCGGATTTATTAATCAAATGCAAAATTTTAACAATAGAAATTAGGTTTATTCATATTAAATATATATAAAATAATAGTTATTATTATTATATATTATGCCAGGAGGATTAATGCAATTAGTTGCTTATGGTTCACAAGATTTATATCTCACTGGAAATCCGCAAATGACATTTTTTAAAGCAATTTATAGAAGATATACTAATTTCGCAACAGAATATATAAGATTGGATTTTGAAACATTGCCGACATTTTCAACAACATTGCCAACACAGGCGCGTGTTAAAGTGCCAAGACATGCAGAATTGGTACATGATTGTCATTTTGTTATTGATATGCCAAGAATTTTTGGTGAATATGTTTCGGGGTTTAAATGGGTTGATAATTTAGGATTCAATTTTATAGATAGTGTTAGCTTGACTATTGCCGGCGCACAAATTGATAAACATTATGGAAAATGGTTAATTATTTGGAATGAATTAACGTTATTAGATGAGAAAAAAAGAAATTTATATGAAATGATAAGCATGGATCATTTGCCAGTACCCGACGAACATTTACTAAATCCATATGAAAAATTAAATGATCCGAAAACAAAAGGATTACTTTATAGTAAAAAAAGATTAAGAATTCCCATGTTCTTTTGGTTTTGCACAAATCCCGGATTGGCATTGCCATTAGTATCACTTCAATACAATGAGGTATATATAAATTTTGAATTTGTTCCATTAAATGATTTATTTACTGTTTCTCCATTTAATTTTACACCAAAATATTATTTTTCTGGTAATGGGAGGGAAAATATTCAAGAATATGACAATTTTATAGCATCAATATCAGGCCATCCGGATGTAGCCAATATAAAATATTATGATTCACTTAATAATGCTGGTTATACTCCGACATCATTATTATATTATTTTTTATCTGAACAGGGAGGAGGGAATTTATTGCAATGGATTCCAAATCCACATATGGAATCAAATTATATTTATTTAGATGATGATGAAAGAAAACTTTTTGCCAAATA
>Ga0114934_10000720_pt1 | contig 21053 bp, 22 predicted proteins | sample 4SBtaG_2_FD_99695 | JGI IMG/M metagenome (GOLD analysis project Ga0114934, IMG submission 99695) | Deep subsurface microbial communities from Kolumbo volcano to uncover new lineages of life (NeLLi) - 4SBTROV10_white metaG | ecosystem: Environmental > Aquatic > Marine > Volcanic ...
AACGGTCATGCCATTGATGCCAGCTTCTAACAATGCATCTTTTACATCATCAAGCTTAAATGGCTTGATTACAGCAGTAATTTTTTTCATACCCTGCCTCCTATAGATTTGATAAAGAGGGGGCAGAATGACGAATAAATGCAAGAATGTCTAAATTGGTTAAAAGAGGGATAAAAAAAAGGAGGTAGCCATTGGCTACCTCCTCCTCTAGTTCTGTACTTTTTGTTGCCAGAGCGAGCTTTGCATGGGCTTATAGCTCTGGTTCAAAAAAGTAGTTCAGAATAGTGAAACTTATTTAGCAGATGTAGAAAACTCTGGGTAAGCTTCCAAACCACATTCGCCTACATCCAAGCCTTCGAACTCTTCTTCTTCAGATACACGAATGCCGAGAACAGCTTTGATAATCATCCAGACTACAAAACTTGTGACAAATACCCAAGCGAAGATAACGCCGATGCCCAATAATTGTGATGATAGAGCAGCATCAGGGTTGGTTAGGCATACTGCCAATAATCCCCAAACACCAACAACACCATGCACAGAAATTGCACCAACTGGATCATCCAATTTGATTTTGCTATCAATTATTACAATTGAAATCACTACAAGCACACCACCAATCGCACCGATTAAGGTTGCCATTTCAGGTGATGGGGTTAAAGGTTCAGCTGTAATTGAAACCAAACCAGCCAATGCACCATTCAGAGCCATGGTTAAATCAGCTTTTCCGAACCACAAACGAGCGACAATAAGAGCAGCGACACAACCGCCAGCAGCAGCCATATTGGTGTTTACAAAAACCATCGCAACAGCATTGGCTTCTTTAATATTGGAAACGATTAACTCAGAACCGCCGTTGAAACCGAACCAACCCATCCATAATATGAATGTACCTAACGTTGCTAGAGGTAAATTTGCACCAGGGATAGCTTGTATAGAACCGTCTTTGCCATATTTTCCCTTACGTGCGCCAAGCAAGATAACACCTGCCAAAGCCGCCGCTGCACCTGCCATATGAACCACACCAGAACCTGCAAAATCAAGGAAACCAGCTTTGTCTAGGAAGCCACCACCCCATTTCCACATGCCTTCGACTGGGTAGATAAAACCAGTGAAAACAATGGCAAAAACGAAGAACGCCCATAGTTTCATACGTTCAGCCACAGCACCTGATACAATTGACATCGCCGTTGCAACAAACACAACTTGGAAGAAGAAATCTGACAAGTTGGAGTAGTAAGGTGCATCTTCACCACCAGCCAATACAGTATCAGCAGCATTATCACCACCCAAACCAAAACTAAGACCTGGAATGATAGAAGAAACAGCATCACCATACATAATATTATAACCAACGACCATGAACATAATGCAAGCAATCGAATAAAGCACGATATTCTTGGTAAGAATTTCGGCAGTATTTTTAGAGCGGACAAGACCAGCTTCAAGCATTGAGAAACCAGCAGCCATCCACATAACGAATGCGCCCATCACCAAGAAATAAAAGGTGTCGAGTGCGTATTTAACTTGGAGAATATCTCCTGTAACTTGTTCCATGTTGTATCTCCCTATTAAGACAATGCGTCCGTGTCTTCTTCACCCGTACGGATGCGAATAACACGATCTATATTGCTTATAAAAATTTTACCGTCGCCAACTTTATCTGTGCGAGCAGTTTTTATGATGGTATCAACCACAGCATCGACTTGGTCGGCTGGAACGGCTGTTTTAATTTCAGTTTTAGGTACAAAATCGACATTGTATTCAGCACCGCGATACAATTCTGTATGACCTTTTTGGCGACCGTAGCCGCGCACTTCTGTGATGGTTAAGCCAGTAATACCAGCATCAGTAAGTGCATCTTTGACATCATCAAGCTTGAACGGTTTGATGATTGCAGTGATCATTTTCATAGCTTTCTCCCTTGTTAAATATAATTTTTATTAAATCTGGGTTGTAAAAAATGAGGGGGGGATATTGCTATTCCCCCTCAAATTGAAACCATTAGTATGCGAAGTTTAATCCCGCAACGACTTCATTTTTTGCTGTAACGCCATAAATTGAGCGATTGCCTGCTGCATCTTTACCAATCACTGGTACAGTTGCAGTAAGAGAAGGTGTCATTGTCATACCAGCAACTTCAATATCTTTGCTAACGCCTATTGTTACTAGATTAAAACCATTTTTAAACTGGCTTGTTGTAGGGCGGTTAACCGTATCTTTTTTCCAGTTGGCGTAAGAAATTGACCCTGAAATATCAAAGTTTTTGATAGAAGTTGATAGACCAATATCTACCCAAGTATCACCTCTAAGGTATGCATTATTGTAGCTATCTTTGACATTATAATAAGCGGTTACAGATAGAGGGCCATATGCCAAACCAGCATAAACTTCTGGGAAGTTGGAAGCAGAATCATAAAGGTAGGTATAACCAATAGCGCCAACTGAATAATCAAGACCGCTATCACCAAAACTATTTGAATAATCAAGTGTCCAGTCAAATTCGACAACATCACGACCGCCAAATTGGGGGGCTGAAGATGGATAGTCGTTAGAAAACCATACTGATGCGGATAAGCCGTCAATGCCTGCACTAAAATCGCCTTGTATGGCAGCTTTGCCAGTTGTTTGTGTTACACCACGCCAGACATATTGGCTGACAACACCCATGTCTCCAGATAATTCTAAATCACCAGCTTGTGCAGGTGTAATCGAGGCGGTAAAACCTAGCCCCATTAATACTGTAAGTGTATAACGAATAGTCTTGTTCACAAGAATATTCCTCCTTTGTTGAAATATTTATAATATCCAAAAAAGGATAAGATACTTCTGTATAAACAATCTATATGCCAAATAGTTATGATGTTTATTTATTTCCCTTAACATATTGAAATATAATGATAAATATTTATTTTTATAGGTATCTATGTTTTTTTGAATAAGCTTTTTCTGTATTTAATGATTAAATAATAGTCTTTAAAAGATTAAATAATAGGCATAAATAAATAATGAATGGCAAATGTGCTTAAAGTGCCAACTGTGTTGGTGGCGAATTTGGTTTTTATCGTTATGGTTCGCTTTATGATATCAGATTGAGTTTTATATATTAGAATTTAAGTAGTGAAGGAGATTGTTTTAATGGCGCATTTTGAGTTTGCCCCTTGGGGAATGTTTTTTGCAGGCGTGATGTATGTGATTGGCAATGGTGTGTGGGCGAATCATCTCGTGCGCGAACGGCGCTGGTTGGGTTGGGTGTTGTGGGTATTGTCAGGTGTTGGTTTGCTTTTTTTGGCGGCCATGTTTGAAATGCGCTTAGATACAACATCGGAGCTTGGTGTTTGGCAGCGTTTAACCTCGGTTGATATGGAAAATCATTGGATTGCATTAACTTTATTTGCGTTGATGTCTGTGCCTGGTGCGACATGTGTTTTGTTAAAGCAAAATGTTCGTTGGACGCGGGCGGCATTGGTGTTGCCAGCGCTATTGGTGTTTATTCCTTTGGGTCAGCAGCTAGCAAACCCAAATGATAGTTATACTGCATTGAGCTTGGGTGTTGCATTGGCAGTTTCAGGTGTGATGTTGATGTGGCAAATGGTGTTGGACTGCGAGCCAAAAGAAGCTTCAAAGGGCAATGTGGCCGCATGAAACATGCAACCTCTCGTGCTGATACTCTGATTGAAGCGCTGCCATACTTGCAGCGTTTTTCCGGTCAGACCATTGTCATTAAATATGGTGGCAATGCCATGGTTGAAGAGAGTCTAAAATCTAGCTTTGCTATGGATATTACCTTACTTAAGCAGGTGGGTATCAACCCTGTGATTGTGCATGGTGGTGGCCCGCAAATTGGTCAGGTATTGGGGCAAGTAGGGAAAGAAGCCAGGTTTATTGATGGTATGCGGGTGACTGATAGTGAAACCATGGATGTGGTTGAAATGGTGTTGGCAGGTCGTGTGAATAAAGAAATTGTTGCCAGCATCAATCGTGCTGGTGGTAAGGCGGTTGGTTTATCAGGTAAAGATGGCGGCTTGATTTGTGCGCGGAAAATGACGTTAAAAAAGAACGCGCCTGAATTGGATGTGCCTGAAATTATTGATCTTGGGCATGTTGGACAGGTACATAAGATTCATACGGGTATTTTAAGCCTTTTGGAGCAAGATAAGTTTGTGCCAGTGATTGCGCCTGTGGGTTACCATAAAGCGGAAGGGCAAAGCTATAATATCAACGCTGATTTGGTGGCGGGTGCTATTGCCGAAGCTTTGGGTGCAGAAAAACTAATTTTGCTAACCGATGTGGCTGGTGTGTTGGATGCGGATAAACAATTGTGCTCAAGTTTCACAGCTGAAAAGGCACGCTCGTGGATTGCTGAGGGTGTGATTGCTGGCGGCATGATTCCAAAGGTGAATTGCTGCTTGGATGCCGTGGACGGTGGTGTTGGTCGAGCTCATATTATTGATGGTCGGGTGCCGCATGCGCTTATTTTGGAGATGTTTACTGATGAAGGTGTAGGGACAGTCTTTGCTGCGTAAATAAGCTGGGCTGTTTGTATGGTGTTGGTTTTTATAATATTTGGAGGATGGGATGATACGTTTACTTTCAATAGTGATGATGATGTTTTTTTTAAGTGTCGGCTATATTGATAATAGCTATGCTCATTCTGATCACGAACATGATAAGTATGAGCAAGAGCACGAAAAACATGATAGTGACCGTCATGATAAATACGAGCGTGAGTCTGGCCATGAGCAGGATGAGCATTCACAGCGTGCTTCACACCGTCAAGATGCAGTCAGTCAGAGCCTTGATGCTGTAGGTAATGGTGTTGACAAGACTGCTCGTAAAATTAAACAAGCCAAGGAGTGGTGGCAGTTCTGGTAAGTTAAAAGCCTCTTAATTTTGCTTGTCTTGCTTTATTTTGGTGCTTCTTTGAAGCGTATATTGTGTATGTTTGTAGGGGGTGTAAAGCTATTGTTGCATAGAATTCTTGCGTGTTAAGGTGATTGTCGGTAGAAAGCGCGACACTTCGCACACTGCCCTTCCATTGTGCTTGTTGTTTTATGTTTAAAATAAACAAGTTTTGGGTGGTGGAGGATTAACAACTGGAGGACTTTATGTCTCAATATACTATGAAACAGCTGCTAGAAGCAGGTGTTCACTTTGGTCATCAGACCCGTCGCTGGAACCCTAAAATGGCACCGTACATTTTTGGTCAACGTAATGGCATTCACATCGTTGATTTGCAAAAAACATTGCGTATGGCAAATGAAGCCTATTCATTTATGCGTGAGTTGGCTGCTGCAGGTGGTCAGGTTTTGTTCGTGGGAACAAAGCGTCAAGCACGTGAAGCGATTAAAGAAGAATCATTGCGCGCTGGTCAATATTTTGTAAATCACCGTTGGTTGGGTGGTACATTGACCAACTTCCAAACTGTTCAGCAATCTGTTCGCAAGATGAAAGATTTGCAGCGTCAGAAAGAAGAAGGCGTGTTTGAACTGCTAACCAAAAAAGAAGCATTACAGAAACAGCGTGCTTTGGATAAATTGGAGCGTTCATTGGGCGGTATCAAGGATATGTTAAACCTTCCTGATTGCTTGTTCGTGATGGATGTTCGCAAAGAAGAGTTGGCTGTAAAAGAAGCTAAAATCTTGGGCATTCCTGTGGTTGCTGTTGTTGATACTAATTGTGATCCAAGTGGTATTGATTATATCATTCCTGGTAATGATGATGCGATTCGTGCCGTGCGTTTGTTTTGTAATAAAACTGCAGATGCAATTATTGATGGTGCAGAAGCATTTAAAATTGAAAATGCAGAAGATGGCGAAGATATTGTTGAAGCCATGACACATGCTGCTGAAGAAGCTGAAGCCACAGAAGTTGAAACAGCAGAAGCTGCAACAACTGAAGTTGCAGATGAAACTGCGACGGACAAAGCTGCTTAATAATTTTGGGGCGGCTTATGTCGCCCTTTTTATTTTTAAATATAGATAACTAGAATGATATTGGAATTGGAGGATAGGTCATGGCCAAGATTACGGCTGCTGATGTAAAGAAACTGCGCGAAGCTACTGGCGCTGGTATGATGGATTGTAAAAAAGCATTGAATGAGGTTGATGGTAACCATGATGCTGCTGTGGACTTTTTGCGTAAAAAAGGTTTGGCTGCTGCTTCTAAGAAAGCGGGTCGTGTAGCAGCAGAAGGTGTTGTTGCAACTGCAACGCAAGGTAATGCTTCTGTTGTTTTGGAAGTAAATGCAGAAACTGATTTTGTCAGTAAAAACGAGCAGTTTGTAGCGTTTGTTGATGCGTTAAATGCATTGATTTTGGACAAACGTCCTGCTGATGTAGATGCTTTGAAAGCATTGCCATTTGATGGTGGATTAAATGTTGAACAAGCATTGTCACAATTGATTGCTACTATTGGCGAGAATATGAGTATTCGTCGTTTTGCAGTGCTTGAAAGTGATGGTGCGACTGCGTCATATATTCATGGCGCTGGTAAAATTGGTGTGTTGGTTGCGATTGATGGTGATTCAAATGATGCCTTGCAAGAGGTTGCGCGTGGCGTAGCGATGCATGTGGCTGCTGTGAATCCGATGTTTATATCACGTGGTGAAGTGACGGAAGATGCCGTTGAACGTGAACGCAAAGTGTTAACAGACCGTGCTTTAGCAAGTGGTAAGCCTGCTGCGATTGTTGAAAAAATCGTAACAGGTCAAATGAATAAATTTTATTCTGAAAACTGTTTGTTGGATCAAGAATTTGTTATGGATACTGATACAACGGTTGCTAAGGCAATTAAGGCTGTTCAAGCGGATGCTGAGCTTGTGGGTATGGTTCGTTTCGGTTTGGGCGAAGGCATTGAAAAAGAAGAAAATGATTTTGCTGCCGAAGTTGCTGCACAGGTTAACGGTTAAGCAGAGTTTCTGATGATACAAATCGCCAAGGAGGTTTCAGCAATGCCAAGTGAAAATAAATATAAACGTGTGTTGTTGAAGCTTTCTGGTGAAGTGTTGATGGGTGACGGTGCGTATGGCATTGAGCCTGATACGATTAACCGTTTGGCTGCTGAGTTGATTGAAGTGACAGCCAGTGGTGTTGAACTCTCCATCGTGATTGGTGGTGGTAATATATTTCGTGGTAATATGGGTACTGCTTCGGGCATGGATAGAGCCAGTGCGGACTATATGGGTATGATGGCAACAGTCATGAATGCCATTGGTTTGCAAGATGCGTTAGAAAGACAGGGTGCAAATGTCCGTGTGATTTCAGCATTACATATCAAAGAGGTTGCCGAACCATATATTCGTCGCCGCGCAGTGCGCCATTTGGAAAAAGGACGTATTCTTATTTTTGCTGCGGGTACGGGCAATCCATATTTTACAACTGATACTGCGGCAAGTTTGCGTGCAATGGAAATTCAAGCTGATGTGGTGTTGAAAGGCACTAAGGTGAGTGGTGTGTACACGGCTGATCCGATGAAAGACCCTGATGCAATGCGCTATGATACATTGACGTTCACTGAAGCTTTAACCAAACAATTGGGTGTGATGGATGCGACAGCATTATCATTGTGCCGTGATAATAATATGCCGATTGTTGTTTTTGATGTAACAAAATCTGGAGAAATGCTCAAGGCTGTTGCTGGTGAAGCTGTGGGTACGTTGGTGAAAGAGGGGTAAATATGTTTGCTGCTATTGAAACACGTATGGAAAAAACAATCGCTTCTTTGAAATCGGAGTTGGCGACGATTCGCACAGGACGTGCCAATGCGGCACTGCTTGATCATGTGCGTGTATCGTATTATGGCTCGGATGTGCCAGTAAGTCAGATTGGTAATATCTCTGTTCCAGAGCCGAGAATGTTACTGGTTTCACCTTGGGAAAAAACAGCCTTGGCTGATCTTGAGAAAGCAATCTTAGCATCGGATCTTGGTTTGAATCCAAGTAATGATGGTGAGGTCATTCGCATTATCTTGCCAGAGCTAACGGAAGAGCGCCGTAAAGACTTGGTCAGGCAGGTGAAACAAGTGGGTGAAAAAGCCAAAGTTTCTGTGCGTAATATCCGTCGTGATGCGAATGATACGGTGAAAAAACAGGGTAAAGAAGACTCATTGCCTGAAGATGAGACCAAGCGTATGCAAGATAAAATACAAAAGATTACAGATCGCTTCATTGCAGAAGTTGATGCGGTTGTAGAACATAAAGAAAAAGACATTTTAACTGTTTAATGGGTTTATCCATGACAGATGAGGGTAATACTTTACCTCAACATGTTGCTATTATTATGGATGGCAATGGTCGCTGGGCAAAAGCTCAGGGTTTATCGCGCGTGGAAGGGCATAGAAAAGGTGCTGGTCGTGTGCGAGATGTGGTTGAGTGGGCATCCGATGCTGGAGTCAAACAAGTTTCTTTGTATGCATTCTCAACGGAGAATTGGAAACGTCCCAAATCAGAAGTTACAGCTTTGATGACCTTGATGGCAACGCTTCTGCCTTTGGAAATAAAACGTATGAATGAGAGAGGCGCACGCCTCTTGACCTTGGGTGATACGTCTAAATTGCCTTGGATTGCGCGTAAAGCTTTGGATAAAACATGTAAAGCGACTGAAAATAACAGTAATATTGATGTGATTTTATGTTTAAATTATGGCGGGCATCAGGAAATTCTTGAAGGTGTTAAGCAATTTTGCGCATCATTTCATGATGATATATCGAAAACTGAGGCTTTAAAGCATTTGAATGAAGACATGTTTCGTTCGTTATTGGGTCGTGATCATATTTTGCCTGTGGATTTATTGATTCGGACAGGTGGTGAGCGACGCATATCTAATTTTCATCTTTGGGATGCGGCTTATGCTGAATTGTATTTTACAGATCGTCTTTGGCCTGAATATAATAAAACGGATTTTCATGCAGCCTTGGATGATTTTGCTTCTCGCGAACGACGTTTTGGCAGAACGAGTGAACAGCTAAAGGGTGAGATCGAAGATGAATGAATTAACGTTGCGCATCATCACGGCTAGTATTTTATTCGCAGGTGCTGTGGGCTGGTTGTTTTATTTGCCGCCATTTTGGTTTGATATTGTATTGGGCTTGATTGCTGTGGCGGCAACAGTGGAGTTGTTGCGCATGGTTGCTATTGAACACCGTACAAGTTATGGACTGGTTGCGATGCTGGTATGGGTATTGTTGGTCTCTGGGCATGGTGCTTGGGTCATGTTATCGACAGCGTGGATTGTATTGATGGTTGGGTGGTTATTCTTATTGATAATATATGCAAAAAGTGGTGAGTTAGAAACTGAGTTTCGCAAATTGGCTTATGCCCAATGGATGATGATTTGGTTGAGCTTGTTTGTACTTGTGATGATGCAATTGCATGCACGTGTGGATGGCATCATCTTTATTGCAGGTGCCTGTGCAGGTGTTTGGGCTGCTGATATTGCGGCATACTTTACAGGCAAGGCTTGGGGAAATCGCAAATTATGTCCTGTGGTAAGTCCAGGTAAAACATTGGAAGGTTTGGCTGGTGGTGTTGTGGCAGGGGTTGCAACAGCCATGTTTATTTGGTTGTCTTGGATAGAGATGTCATTTGGTTTTGCATTATTGTTAGGAATTGTACTGGTGTTTTGTGCCGTATTGGGTGACTTGGCAGAATCAACCTTAAAACGAGCCGTTGGCGTGAAAGATAGTGGTAATATGTTGCCTGGGCATGGTGGATTATTAGACCGTGTTGATGCATTGCTTCCAGCTATACCTGCGACAGGGCTCATTTGGATGGTATTCGTATGACCCAAAAGAAAATGAAACTAACCATTTTAGGGGCAACAGGCTCGATTGGCGCAAGCACAGCAGACGTGATGTTGCGTCATCCTGATAAGTTTGAAGCTTATGCCTTGGTTGGACATCGTAATAGTTCACGCATGTTGGAGTTGGCAGAGCAATTAAAGCCTACAATTGTGATTATGACTGATGAAGATGCGGTTACTGAATTAAAGGGTAAGCTGCCTCAAGGTGTAGCGTTGCAAGAGGGTATGGATGCAGCGATTGCTGCAGCATCGGAAACTTCAGTTGATATGGTCATGGCAGCAATGGTGGGCTCGGCTGGTTTACCAGCAGCCTTGGCAGCGGTGCATGCTGGTAAACGTGTAGGCTTGGCAAATAAAGAGTGTTTGGTAACCGCAGGTCGTATTTTTATGCAGGCTGCCAAGGATTACGGTGCGGATGTGGTGCCTGTGGACTCTGAGCATGCGGCTGTGCATCAAGCCTTGGTGGGTCATGACCATGGTTCGATTACACGTATTATTTTAACCGCTTCTGGCGGACCTTTTCGTGACCGTGAACCTGCGAGTTTGGTGAATGTGACACCCGAAGAGGCTATTGCCCATCCGAATTGGAGCATGGGTGCAAAAATCAGTGTGGATTCTGCCACCATGATGAATAAAGCCTTGGAATTGGTTGAAGCACATTGGTTATTTGATATGCCTGCGGATAAATTATCTGCCATTATTCATCCGCAAAGTATTGTGCATGGCATGGTAGAATACCGTGATGGTTCGGTTTTGGCACAATTGGCAGAGCCCGATATGCGTTCTCCCATTGCCTATGCTTTGCAGACAGGTGAACGATTGGATGCTGGTATTTCTTGGCTTGATTTGGCAAAAACAGGGCGTTTGGATTTTCAGGCGGTGGATATAGAGCACTTTCCTGCGATGCGTTTGGTGCAAACAGTGATGCAGGGTAATGATACATTGGCAATCAGTATGAACGCCGCCAATGAAGTTGCCAATCAAGCATTTCGTGACCGTAAGCTTGGTTTTATGGATATTGTGCATACGGTTGAGGAAGTTTTGGAAAAGGTGAAAAATATACCCGTTGATAATCTTGATGATGTTTGGGTGCATGACCGTGAAGCGCGCCGTTTAGCGCAGGAGATAATTGTTTTATGATGGAAACATTACATACGGCCTTAGCCTTTATTTTTGCTATCGCATTGCTTGTTGCAGTGCATGAATATGGTCATTTTATTGTCGCACGAAAGTTGGGTATTCATGTTGAAAAGTTCTCGATTGGTTTTGGACCTGCGCTTTTTTCATGGCGAGGTAAAGATGGCGAAGTTGAATATATTATTGCAGCGATTCCTTTAGGTGGTTATGTGAAAATGCTGGGTGAAAACCCCGATGAGCAGGGTGAGGAACAAGCAACTGAATTGTCGGATGCAGAGTTGGCGCGTGCCTATCATGTTCAGCCCATTTGGAAACGTGCATCGGTTGCGGTTGCTGGTCCGTTGTTCAATTTCATCTTTGCTATTGTTGCATATATGTTGGTGGGTTGGTTAGGACAAACCGTGATGCCTGCGGTTGTGGGTAATGTTGCACCGAGTTCGATTGCTGAGAGAGCGGGTTTGATACAGGGTGATGTGCTTAAAGCTGTCAATGCTAAACAAGTTGTATCATGGCAGCAATTTGAGGAATCACTTAAAGATACGGTTGGTACAGAAGTAAATATTACCTATGTACGAGATGGCGCCTCATATTCAGTGAATATGCCGGTCAAAGAGTTTAAGCAAGATGCTTTGTTGGTTAACGTCGCAGAGGATGGTTTGGGACTTAGCTTAGGCACGCAGGTTTTTGTAGATTCGGTTATTCCGAATTCTCCTGCAGAGCAAGCTGGATTGATAAAAGGCGATCAAATCACTCAATTTGATGGGCACGATATTGGCTCAACACGTGAGCTTATTCGAAGTATTCAAGAGCATACGGGGAAATCTTTGACCTTGGGCATATTGCGTGCCAATACGCATTTACAGTTAGCAGTAACACCCAAGGCTGAAAGCAATCATGGTGTGGGCAGGATGGGTGTTCATTTGATGTCCAAGCCTTTATCTGAGGCAATCATATACCGTATGGGTGTATGGGAAGGGGTATCATACGGCTTTACCCGCACAGCGGAAATGACAGTGTTAACGGTTCAAGTATTGGGTAAGATGGTTACATCGGCGATTTCACCTGATAATTTAGGTGGACCTATTGCGATTGCGCAGTTGGCTGGGCGCACTGCAGATTTGGGAGTAGCTGCATTTATTACCTTTTTGGCGTTAATTTCTGTCAATCTTGGCGTGCTGAATTTATTGCCAATTCCTGTATTGGATGGTGGGCATTTGGTTTATTTAGCTATAGAAAAAGTGCGTGGAAAGCCATTGTCTATAGCAGTACTGGAGCGTATGCAGTTGTTAGGTGTTTTATTGATTGGTGTATTAATGATATTTGCTTTTTATAATGATTTAATGCGGTTATTTAGGGGTTAAGAATGAGAATGAAACGTGTGCAATGGCTGTTGTTGAGCCTGCTGGTCTTATTGGGGAATGCCCCTGTAGAAGCCTTAGCGAAAGGTTTGTCATCGAGTGTATTGCTTGGAAAGCCTATCAAAAGTATTGAAGTAGAAGGAAACCGCTATATTGAAAAAGCTGCTTTGTTGGCGGGGCTTAAGAGTAAGGTGGGAGATGCATTTAATCGACGGACTTTGAGTCGAGATATTCAAAAATTATATGCTTCAGGCAGCTATGCTGATTTAAAAGTGTTGGGTGAACCGCAGGGTAAGGGTGTGAAACTTATCTTTCATGTCCAAGAAAACCCTTTTATTACGGACTATCATATGGATGGTAATGAAGAAGTTACCTATAAGGATCTGAAGCATAAGCTGAAGCTAAAAGAAGGGGTGATCTTTAGTGAGGCAAAGCTACGTTCGGATATCAATACGATTCGCAAAGGTTATGTGAAAAAGGGCTATTATCAGCTAAGAGTGAAAGCTGATAAAAAGTTACTTGCTGATGGTGGCATGAGACTAACCATGCATGTGATTGAAGGCGAAAAAACACATATTCGACAAATTCGTTTTATTGGTAATCACGCATTTTCGGATGCGGAGTTGTCAGATAAGGTATCTGCTTCTGTTTCTGGCTTAATTCCATGGTTTAGTAATAAAGATGTGATTGATACCAAGAAATTTGCTAATGATGCGCAAATGTTGGTTGAATTTTATCAAAACCATGGTTTTCTAGACGTAAATGTGGAATCAGCACAGCTCTCATTAACACCCGATAAGGAGTCATTTTATTTAACATTTGCTCTGCATGAAGGGCCTATTTATCATGTAAGCAAGCTTGATATTCAAGGTGATATGGTTCCTTCACGTGAAAAATTGTTGAAAGCGATTACGATGGAAAAAGGGCAAGTATATTCTGTCAGTGATTTGCGAGATACGATTCAGGCAATGTCATTGCTTGTTGGGGATGAAGGGTATGCGTTTAATAATGTAACCCCATTGTTTAAGCGCAATGTAAGTGACCATACGGTGGCGATTACCTTTGATGTTGAAAAAGGACGTGAAGTTTATATCGAACGCATTGAAATTGAGGGCAATAGTGAAACTGATAGTAATGTCATCCGTAGAGAAATGCGAGTGGATGAATCTCAACGTTACTCTGCAACAGGCATGCAACAGAGTAAAAAAGCACTGACGCGATTACCCATGCTGAAAGATGTTCGCGTTTCTATACCACGAGGTAGCGCTGATGATCGTGTGGATGCAAAGATTAACGTTGAAGAAGAAAAAACAGGTTCAATTACTTTTGGTATGGGTTATTCTCAGCTTGAAAAAATCATATTTCGTGTTAAAACAAGCCAAAAGAATTTGTTCGGTAAGGGATATAGCGGTGATTTAACGGCAGATGTTGGTAAGGTAACACAAAACTTTAATGCCAGTCTTACCGATCCATATTTTATGGATACCAATGTTGCAGCAACGATTAATCTTAACAAAACGCAAACGAAACTGAACAATACATCAGTAGTGAACCTTTATACACAAAATAACTTTGGCGGTGGTTTTAATTTTGCTATACCAATCACCGAGCCTGTTGATTATAACATTGGTTATCAATATACCAACTCTAATTTAACCGATATTAGCTCTGCAGCATCATTCTTGTTGCGTTCTCAAGCAGGTCGGCAGACAACAAGTGAGCTCACACAGTCGCTTTCCTATGATACTCGGGATAAATTTGTTGCAACAACAAGTGGCGTTATTGACACTGTCAGCTTAGGTGTGGCTAGTCTTGGAGGAAAAAATAGATTTTGGGAAGTTGGAGCTAGTCTAAACGGCTACTTGCCTTTAAGTGATAACTTTGTTTTGAATGGTTCTTTGGCAGGGAAAATGATTCAGGATTACTCAGGCATCAATATACCCATTTATCGACGTTACTCATTGGGTGGAATTGGTTCAATGCGTGGTTTTGATTATTATGGCATTTCTTTGCGTGATCCTACAACAGGAGACCCTCTTGGAGGAAATAAACAGTTAACAAGTTCTTTGAACCTTTTCTTTCCTATTCCGTATGTGCAAACATCGGGAGTTCGTGGTGTGGTATTTGCCGATATGGGGACGGTATGGGGCACGGAAAAGACCACGAATGTTTCGGCAAAATTAGCGACTTCGAACATCCGTGTTTCTGCAGGGATTGGTCTTGAATGGATTTCACCAGTTGGGCCGATTACCATAGCTTGGGGTAAAGCTTTGCGTAAGAAATCTGGTGATAACCTTCGTAGTGTCGAGTTTGCTTTGGGTCGTTCATTTTAGGTGCTTCATAGTTCATATATTCAAAGGATTGTCGCCAGTTTGCTCTGGTTATTTTTTGGAGGAGGACTATGCTGCTGAAAGAAAGAATAATTATTGATACGGATTTAGCTTTGGAAGTTATTACTGATATTTTCAAGCGTCTTGAATATAAGGAAACTTTATGAATCAATCATGCCAACTCTCAGATATTATAAAGCTAGTAGATGGTTCCTTGCACGGTGTCTCTGCAGATGGGTGTGTTTCATCTTTGAATACACTAATCGATGCACGAAATGATGAGTTATCATTTTTATCAAATATACGGTATAAGGCTGACTTATCTGCAACCCACGCTTTAGCTGTACTTATGACTGAATCATTATTCGACGAATTAAAGCCGAATCATTGTGGTGTTATCGTAGTGAAAGATCCTTATTTGGCTTTTGCACAAGTACAACGTTATTTTTATCCTCAAGCAAAGAGCAGTGGGATGCGCCATGAATCTGCAAGTATTGATGCATCAACAATCATCGCTGTGGATGTTGATATTGGTGCTGGTTGTGTTATTGAAGCTGATGTTGAAATCGACTCAGGAACACGTATTGCAGCTGGATGCTTAATCGGTAAGGGAGTGAAAATAGGCAAAGATTGTCTGTTGCATGCAGGTGTTAAGGTTCAAGAAGGCTGTGTATTGCATAATCGTGTTATTTTACAAGCAGGCGCGGTTATTGGTTCAGATGGGTTTGGTTATGCTTGGAGTGGTAAAGAGCATTTGAAAATTCCGCAGGTTGGTCGCGTTGTTTTACATGATGATGTAGAGATTGGTGCCAATACGTGTATTGATCGTGGTGCTTTGGGTGATACAGTTATCCAACAAGGTGTTAAATTGGATAACCTCATTCAAATTGGACATAATGTTGAAGTTGGTGCTTTGACTGTAATGGCGAGTCAGGTTGGTATTTCAGGTTCGACAACGATTGGTAAAGGTTGCCAAATTGGTGGGCAAGTAGGAACTGCGGGACACTTGAAAGTCGGTGATGGTTGTCAATTGGCTGCGCGAACGGGTGTTGTGAGTGATTTAGAAGAAGGGGGTATTTATGCAGGTATACCTGCGATGCCTCATCGGCTATGGCTTAAAACATCTGCCTTAACGGCACGGTTGCCAGAAATTTGGAAAAAAACAAAAAATATAAAGTAGGTGGCTATTATGTCTGGAATAAATATTGATGAAATTATGAGTTATCTTCCCCATCGGTATCCATTTTTATTGGTGGACAAGGTATTGGCTTTTGAAGAAGGAGTTTCAATACGTGCATTGAAAAATGTTACCGTGAATGAGCCACATTTTACAGGGCATTTCCCTGATTTTCCTGTGATGCCTGGCGTTTTAATTGTTGAAGCAATGGCTCAGGTGGGTGGTATACTGGCATTTCAATCAGAATCAAAAGATCAAGAGTTCTTGGTATATTTTACAGGTATTGATGGGGTTCGTTTCCGCAAACCTGTGCGACCAGGTGATCAATTGATCTTCGAGATGACATGTTTACGTCGCCGTGGTCATATGTGGAAATTTAAGGGTGAAGCATTTGTGGATGGTGAATTGGTTTGTTCTGGCACGTTGATGGCAACAATGATGCCAAAGGATGAGGCATGAGTGTTTCTATTCACCCCAGTGCGGTGGTCTCGGATAAAGCAGACTTGGGTGAGGATGTTCGTGTAGGACCATTTTGTGTCATTGATGAGCATGTTCGTGTAGGTGATGGAACAGAACTCATCTCACATGTTGTATTAAGTGGGCATACAACACTGGGAAAGAACAATCGTATTTTTCCTTTTGCGAGTTTGGGGCATGAGCCGCAAGATTTAAAGTATCATGGGGAACCTTCTGAAGTTGTGGTGGGAGATGGCAATACCATTCGTGAAAATGTAACCATTAACCCAGGTACTGAGGGTGGCGGCATGATGACGCGCATGGGGAATAATAACTTATTGATGGCATATTCACATGTGGCACATGATTGTGCGCTGGGTAATGATATTGTGATGGCAAACTGTGCCACATTGGCAGGTCATGTGCATGTGGATGATGGGGCGATTATTGGTGGTATGTCGGCTATTCATCAGTTCTTGCGCATCGGTCGTTATGCGATGATTGGTGGCATGAGCGGTATTGTAAAAGATGTGCCTCCTTTTTGTTTGACTGCGGGTGGCTACCGTCCTGGCTTGGCTGGCTTGAACCTTGTTGGTCTAAAGCGTCAAGGTTTAGGGTTAGAACGCATTCGTACGTTAAAAGAGGTGTACCGTATTCTTCTACAAAGCAATGATAGTTTGGATCAGCGCTTGTCAGAAGCAAAAGTATTGGCAGAAGGTGATGATTTGGCTGAGCATTTGGTGGAATTTGTTAGCACATCGAAAAAAGGTTTGACTGTGCATCGTAGAGATCAATCGTAACTCCAGATGACTAATAAAATTGGTCTTATTGCAGGTTATGGTGAATTTCCTCTTGAACTGACTCGTACGCTGAATGATAAAGGCTTTGAGGTGCATGTGGTTGCAGCGCGAGAAGAGACATCGCCTGAAATTGAGCAACTTGCAGCATCAGTCTGTTGGCTTCATGTGGGTAAAATTGGTGGCATGATTAAAGCTTTTCAAGCCGCTGGTGTCACGCAAGTTATCATGGCAGGAAAAGTTCAAAAATTACATTTATTTCGCAATTTTCGACCTGATTTTGTGGCAGTAAAAGCCTTGTTAAGTCTTTCAGATCGTCGTGATGATTCGATTATGTTGAAAATCACTCAGCTTCTAGCAGATGCTGGTATAACGGTGTTATCGCAAGTGAAATATGCTGGTGAGATGATTGCGCAAGAAGGTTTGTTATTTGGCATAAAACCTTCAAAACAACAATTACAAGATATGAGTTTTGGTAGCACACAAGCCTGTGGTATTGCTAGTTTGGATATTGGGCAGACAGTAGTGGTACAAGATGGCGCAGTGTTGGCAGTGGAAGCTATTGAAGGTACGGATAAAGCCATTAAACGCGGTGGGGAATTGGGGAGTGGTAAAGCTGTGGTGGTGAAAGTTGCCAAGCCAAAACAAGATTTGCGTTTTGATGTGCCTGCCATTGGACCTGATACTTTGCATATGATGCATACTTCTGGTTGCAAGGCTTTGGCGGTGCAAGCAGGTTGTACATTATTGATTGAGCGCGCGCAATTAGAACATTTAGCTAACAAATATGGTTTGTGTATTTTTGGGATAGCAGTTGAGCACCAAGGCTAAGCCAGTAAAAGTTTTTATCAGTGCTGGTGAAGCATCGGGTGATATGCATGCCGCAGGTGTTATGAAGGCACTTGAAAATCAATATAATGATATTTCTGTATCTGCCATAGCAGGACCTGCCATGCGAGAAGTAGGTTGTGAAGTATTATACCCTATGGAATCGTTGAATGTGATGGGGGTTGGTGATGTGTTAAAAGCCTTACCGCGTATTCGGCGTATTGGTAAGGATATATGTGATTGGGCTGAACATGCGCAACCTGATGTGGCTATTTTGGTGGATTTTGCAGGATTTAATATGCGTTTGGGTGAAAAGTTACGCAAACTTGGTATTCCTGTTCTTTATTATATTGCGCCCAAGTTATGGGCTTGGGGTCACTGGCGCGTCAAACGGTTACAACGAGCCCAAGATTGCTTGGCTTGTATTTTACCCTTTGAGCCAAAATGGTTTGCAGAGAAAGATATTGATGCCCATTATGTTGGAAACCCTAGTGCACTGGCATGTCAGCATGGTTGGAGTCAGGAGCAATTAAAACAGAAGCTAGGCATAAGCGTTGAAACACCTTTGTTGGCTTTATTGCCTGGTAGTCGCCGCAGTGAGTTGACTATACATGCAGGGCTATTGGCGAAGGTTTATGTAAGAATTAAGGAGCAGTTTCCAGCATTAGTAGCTGTAACAACGCGGGCACCAGGTGTTACTGATTTGCAGCTTAAACCCTTGTTAGATGCTGGTGTACAAGTATTAGATAGGCTTGATGATGATTATGCCTTACGTGCCGATGCAGCGATTGCTGTGTCTGGAACGGCGACTTTAGAATTAGCATTGTGGAACGTGCCTACTGTATTGGTGTATAAAAGCTCAGCATTTACTATTTGGTTGGCGCGTAAGTTGGTAGGGACAACATGTGCTGGTTTGGCCAATATTTTATTGGATGATAAACCAGTCATGCCAGAACTTATTCAAGAGCAAGCCACATTGGATGCTATGCTGAAAGAAGTGCTGCCTTTATTGAAAAAAGAGGATGCTGCCATACAGCAACAATCTTCTTTTGATGTGCTACGCCAGCGTTTAGGGCAGAGTAACCCTAGTGAAGCTGCGGCTACTATGGCTCTTCAAATGGCTCTTCAAGGGGCAGTGAAAAAAAAATCATAAGAAAATTATTCGCGTCCCATACGCATGGCAAAGTCTTCTCTATATACCGCATTGGCAAGACCTTCTTCATATGTAATGTGATCATTTTCAATAAGTTGCTGCAAATGTTGATCAAAGGTTTGGCTGCCATAGAGGGAGCTTCCTTCTTCCATTGATTTGGGGATTTCTCTCCAGCGATTTGTATCCAAAATAAAATGCCTGACAACGGAGTTGCAAACCATAATTTCAATGGCGGCAATACGTCCTTTACCCGATTTTAAAGGGATAAGTTTTTGTACGATAATGGCACGTAGATTTTCAGACAAGCGTTCTCGAATGGCATCTTGTTCATCCAAACCAAATGCAGACATCATGCGTTGCATGGTTCCAATCGCTGTTGTTGCATGAACAGTTGCCATAACAAGATGACCCGTTTCAGAGGCTTGTAGAGCCAATTGAATAACCTCTCGGTCACGTGCTTCACCAGCCACAATAATATCTGGTGCTTCACGAAGTGCATCATTAAGACCTTGTGAATAATTTTCAACGTCACTGCCTAATTGGCGTTGGCATACAGTGCCTTTGTGTACTGTTTTATAGTTGAATTCTATGGGGTCTTCGATGGTAATGACGTGTACAGATCTATTCGTGATCATATGATTAATCATGGCAGCCATGGTTGTGCTTTTTCCTGATCCAGTGGCTCCAGCCATTAAAATTAAACCATTGCGGGTATTGTTGCATAAATCACAAATAACAGGGGGTAGGTGGAGTGCATCAAAGCTAGGGATTTCTTGCGGAATAATACGCGCAACAATACCAAAATTATCATGCGTACGCATGATATGAACTCGGAAATGTGCAACATTCTCTAAAGAATATTGAAAATCTTCACTTTGAATGCTTTCAATATCAATATTACGTGGCACTTGCCGTATGAGGTGTTGTATCATTTCTTTAATAAGAGGGCGTTCTGGCGGTGTAACTTTATCAGGAGAAATGGTTACAACTGCGCCATTAATACGCATGCGAACACGGTCATTTGTACGAATCATTAAATCCGATGCTTTGTGTTTGTGTGATGCCAATAATAAATCATCAATGACATGCCAATCGTTAGCCATTATATTTTTAAATCCCCAGATGCATTTGCAGAAAGGTCATCAATATTACCACCAGTGCTATCATTTCCTTCCAGCTTAGACATTTTTATTTTTAAACGCAAATCATTAATCGCATCGGCATGTACCAAAGCTTCATCCTCACTAATAAAACCATCTTTCCAGAGCTCTAGTAGGCATTGATCAAATGTATGCATGTTGTAGTTTTTGCCATTCGCCATAGCCTCTTTAATTTCAGAAATATCCCATTTTTCAATCAAGTCAGAGATACGAGGTGTGTTTATCATAATTTCGGTGGCAACTTTGCGTCCGCCATCTTGTGTTTTTAGCAAGCGTTGTGATAAAATGGCCTTCATGTTCATGGCTAAGTTTAGACGTACTTGTGCATGCATCTCTTCTGGAAAAAAGTTTAATACACGTTCCAATGCTTGATTAGCGTTATTGGCATGCAGTGTTGCCATGCAAAGGTGACCTGTTTCAGCGAATTCAAGGGCATGTTCCATCGTTTCGCGGTCACGAATTTCACCCACAAGAATAACATCTGGAGCTTGTCGCAAAGTATTTTTTAGGGCGGCTTTGAAGCTCTCTGTGTCCGTGCCTACTTCACGTTGGGTAATGAGACTTTTTCTGTGTTTATGTACAAACTCAATAGGGTCTTCAACGGTGATGATATGACCAGCTTGATTGCGATTCCTATGGTCAACCATGGCAGCCAATGATGTTGATTTACCCGAACTGGTTGCGCCGACCATCATGACCAAACCGCGTTTAGCCATCACAATTTCCTTGTATACATCAGGTAAACTAAGCTCATCAATGGTGGGTACTTCCGTGGTTATCTTACGAATAACCATACCTACATCACCACGTTGTCGAAATATATTAACACGGAAACGTCCCATGCCTTCATAGGAAAG
>Ga0114934_10000722_pt1 | contig 21049 bp, 25 predicted proteins | sample 4SBtaG_2_FD_99695 | JGI IMG/M metagenome (GOLD analysis project Ga0114934, IMG submission 99695) | Deep subsurface microbial communities from Kolumbo volcano to uncover new lineages of life (NeLLi) - 4SBTROV10_white metaG | ecosystem: Environmental > Aquatic > Marine > Volcanic ...
GGAGCTACCTCAAACCTCGATCTGAACGGCACCAAATGACACCGACACCCTCTAAAAACAAAGAGCCGGTATAACCGTTTAAGGTTACCGGCTCTTTGTTATGAAATGGTGCCGAAGGCCGGATTCCAATAATCAATATAACATGCTGATTTTATTAATACAAAAATTTTAAAAACTGTCAAAAAAAGCTCAACTTTGCACCCTATACGCACCCATTTTCCACGATTTGCAAGATAGCTTTTTTTGATGATTTTGCTGAGGTAACCCCGGCATGAAAATATTTATTCCGGTAAACCCGGGCACCTCAGCTTTTAATATTAAAATGTAAAATCTCATTAATTTCATAAACATTTTTAATAATATACGGCAACCAAACCCTATTTTTTCATAAAAAATTCTTTCAAAACCCCGTCTACAATTTCATCCACTTGATTATGTTCGACCTCGTACCCCGTTAGAAATTCATCGATCCATTCTGGCTTTACACGTATTGAACCCCTATATTTTGTATGTTTAAGACCGCTTTTCAACCAATCCCGAAAAGTCCGTTCACTCACATCTGCATACCTTGCCGCGTTTTTTGTTTTCAACCAGCCTTGATTCATCCATAGGCCCTCCTCATTTTTTACACGTTTAATAATAAATTCCACGCGGATGGTTTACAACTCCGTGGGATACTCATCATCGTCTTCAATATCCAGTAAATCGCATGCCCCTTTAAAGGAATATCCCTCGATGATCATCATATCTGCTATCATTTTAACTATGTCTTTTTCGTCGTCCCGATCAAAATGCCGTGCTTGAAAACCGCTGTCTATGTACATGCATTTCAATTGTCCTTTTTCATAATAATGTAATGAATTTTTATACATTTTCTAATCCTCCTGTTGATATTATGTTATAATCTGCTGGTGTCGCATTGATCGCACAGATTATATCCTGATCCATAGCCAATATCGTCACTGCATCAATTTCCATCATTACATTTCAACTCCAAATCGATCACACAGCGCCCGAATTTCTCGCTCATCCCAAACGACTCCCCGTTGTTTCCCATTATTATGACGTTTAAAATTTAATTTAGATAGAATCATTCCGACCTTATGTCTTGAAATTTCGTGACCTTCCTGCATATGCTCGTTCAACTCTTGATAAATATCTTGAATCAAGATAATTTCATTTCTTAATCGGCCATGAACATTAACAAGAGCCGTTACCATTTGAGCTTCGATGCTATCTTTTTGAGCAATGACCTTTTCATCTTGAATTCGTGAACCGAAATCATAAAACCACGCATCTTCAAGACCGATTGTCAGGATCATTTTTAACATTGGCCGGAGCATATCCCCCAAACGACCTTTGAAAGGAATATCCGCATCGACAATCTTCCGATTCATCCACCTCGCCCTAAATGCAACCAGACGTTCCCGATATGGTAACCCAGATTCCGGGGTCACTTCATTATTAAAAACCCTTGTTGACTGCGGCATGACAATTTCTATGGCTCTTGTTCGAAAAATATCATTGATAATCTCATTCGTTGCGATAATGGTCGGCCCATAGACCTCAAAATATACTATATCTTCAAAAGCTCCTTTCTGATAATTTAATACTTTTGGAACTTTAACTCCTTTTTCAAACCGACCCAATACAACATCCGTAAATCCATATCGAATCATATGCGACTGAATATCAGTCATATCAAAAAACAAAACCGCCCGATTGTTTGTCGCCAGGCGGATAATATGTGCTTCATTAAGCTGAATCAGATGAATTCCCCGAAAACAGCAATATAACATGGCTTTTCCGGTACGACTCTTCCCACGTTCCGGCAAACCATAAAACCAAATTATCGGGCAATAGTTAAAATCATGACATACGTACGAAAACATAATATATGCCGCGAGAAACTGATAATAATCGTTTGTGGGCATTTCACTCACCCGTTGCAGGTAAGCCGTCAGGTCCTTAAACAATTTTATATCATTATCTTTTTCATAATGCTTGAAAACCTGATCTTGCCTTGGAATCAGATACCCCAATCCTTTTTCCGGTGGCGGGAAACACTTCTTACCTTCGTATTCAGTCTCTGTTTCTAATGATAATTTCCCATTATTCTGAATTAAAAACGATAATTCATTTTTTTCTGAAATAACAATATCAACCAGACCTTTAAACCAAGCGATATATGCCTTTTCTTTTTTATCTTCTTGTTTTTGTTTTATATAAAAACAATCCTCCTCATTACATTCAGAGATGCCCGAATCAATCAGACTTCTAAGAAGGCTCCCTTCCCCGCATCCGACTTTGTATCGATTTTTATTTTCATTTAGCGACTTGTATATTGACCGGATATTACTTTCCGCTTTATCCGGATCATCTGTTGTATGCATCAACAATTTGATACAAATTTCTTCGGAAATACCATTATGAAAACACCAGGTCGTGGCCACTAGTCTGACATGATGCCTGAAGCCAAGGGGTGGTTGATAATTTTTATCAAGTAATTTTTTTAAACACGGAGGACAATGAATGGTCTTTTTTTTTGTTTTTTTTACATTTTTTACCGATTTTGACTTTTTTTTCTTCGTTGCCCTGTTTTCTTCAACAACTTTTTGATGTTTACTCGCGAATTCCATGAAATCATTTAAATCATATTTCATATCGGTCTTATTTAAAATGGCCACGTCAACGGGACGTTTCTCATCTTTATAATTTTTTGTCCCCGGGAATCTCATCAGACGGGGGGCATCTTTTACCGCTGGATCTGATTCGGTATAATCTATGAGCATCTGTTTGATAAATTCGACTTGTTCATTCGGAAACTCGTAATATGCATTCAAGACAAAATAAAAATGCAGACCATGTCCAGACTTCACCATATAAGTTGGTTCTATCTGAAAAGATTTTTTTAATGTTAAAAATTTTGTTTTTATAATTTCTTGAATGACCTGAACTTGATTTTTTACTGGAAGGCTTTTATCGGGGCTATCAAGATCCAGAAAAATGACACGGCATTTTAATACATTTTTTATACTTGATCGTTTGTTCAGACTTTCTTTTCTAAGGGCGGGACCATAATGCACCTCAGATCCTTCTTGACTGCTTTCAAGCGCATATTCAATGGCATCATCAATTTCATTTTTTGAATAATATTGTGAATTTCTATAATTGACAACGACTTCTAAATACCCCTCATCATGTTCATTCCAACCAAACACATTGTAAAAAAATTCCCTGATTTCCTCTTTTTTCATTTTTTTCTCCTCCTTTTGTTTTTAGCTTTTTTATAAAATTCCTAAAAATGTTGATTTTTTTCATTTTAGCCTCCTATTTTATGTTTTTTTAGTACAAAAAATTTAAAAACTTTTTTTACTACATAATTTTTTAAAAAAATTTTATTATATTAAATTAAAAAACAGGCTATCATGAGCATGAATAAATAAATAGCACGTTTTAATTAGTTGTCAAGATTTTTATTTTTTACTTACATTAAAAAATCCTAATTTACATATGAGTATCCGGAATAAAAATTTATATATGCTTAAAATAAAACATAATATTCATTTTAAACTTACATTTTGACATTATTTACATTTTCCTAAAAATAAAAGGCTTAATATATAAATTATATCAGAGAGATATTCTTTTTTTTTATATATAAAAATATATATAGGAATATATGATATAGCTGTAAGTAATGTAAGTAATGTCAAAAATTCTAATATATCAATAAGTTTTTAAACTTACATTTATCTCATTTAATGTAAAAGAATGTAATAGCATCATTTTTTTTATAATATAATTTTTAAAAAGATTTTATTATAAAATTTTCAAGATAGTATCATTTTAAAAATCTTATAATTTTTTATAATAAAAAATATCTATTTTTCTTATAACATTTTAAATTTTGTTATAATCAAAATAATTTAATCTAAAAATATAATATTTTTTGCTTTGACCATATTATTCTTTTTTTTTATTAAAGTTTATGCAGTTTGAATAACAGCCCCGTCACCAGACACAATTGATAACCGGGGCTGTTTTTTTTTATTATCCACGACCATTCATAATCCAAAATTTCCATTTTAGAATCCGGCGCAGGCCCCATATAAAAAAAATCGGCCCCAAAATTGTTTGAATCAGGAATCCCACTATCCACGTTATCAACCCCCGGACGAACGAATTTAACTGTTGGCATAAATCATGAAACCGGGCTTTCAAATCAGTGATCTTCTGCTCGACATCGAATGCTCCCCGGACTCTGGAGAAAAAACCCTTTATCCCGCCCTCCTCTTTGCCGGCCGCTTGATGGGCCTTTTCAAAATCGACCAGTTCCGCATTGACCAGGGCAATCTCCGTATTGGCTCGCTCGTGCGCATTTTTCAGAAAAAGTTCGTAAAACACGTTGTTAACCAGGAACATCACCGGGACGCAAAGCCTTAATACAAGGGCAATCACAGCAATTTTAACCCCAAGTTTCCGCAAGTTGATGCCCCGGATATATTCAGGTGTCCAGATCGCGGCTAACAGGACCAAAAAAGATAGGGACAAAAGTAGCTGTATCCCCATCCACGGGCTCGCAATCAAAAATATCTTCTGGATGCCCAAAGACGTAAGGCAGACGAGCATGACCCAAGAACATCGTTCGATAATGTCGTTTATAGGATCAAGGGCCTGACCGATGGCGATGGTAAATCCCGGCAGGTTGATTTCTGAATCCTGAATAACAGAAATTACGGAGTTTGCCGCCCGCAAGCTCGCGTATGTAATTAACGCCCGCTCAACGGTGTCATTCAGATAAACAGAAGATTTTTCCGAGATCCCGAATAAAAGGTCATGGTCGATTATCCGGTTCAGCCGTGACGTATATGAAAGAAAAATGAGGATCAGAAGTAAAACGCTCGCAGCTATTTTGTATTTAAATTTGATGGTCAAGGCCATATCGTCTCCTTCAAAGAAAAAAAGGTCCGCCGATATATTTCAAACCTGAAACATCTTCGGCGGACCTTTTATATGAAAATTTATAATTCAAACGGCTTCAGAAAGCCTGTCTATACTGCATTTTGCATAAACCACTCGTTACAAGCCCCATGATACCGGCAGTTCCCACACCGCCAGCTTAGATCATTCGGTATGAACACACCTTTTGAAATGCCTTCCCAAACCGCTTGTATCTTCGGGATCATCCGTGCTTCATCAGCCTCGGTTCGGACCGTATAATATCGCTCGAACTTCGGCTTTTTTGTTTTGATAAAGCCGTCGAACTTCAGGATAATATCCCGATCTGCATAGCCGTTTGCTTTGGCCGCCATCTGATATACGGTCAACTGCTGATTTTTATCGACTTGTGAATTGGTATAGGCTTTAGCGGCTGTCTTGTGATCCGTGATGATAATCGTGCCGCCATCATCTTCCTGTACTAGATCCATGGCCCCGATGATGGGAATGGGCACCCCCGAAATCATGAAGCTGAAGGCTTTTTCAATTCCGATAATTCGGTAATTATCTTCCGGCAGTTTTTCAAACCAGACCTCCAGCATTGCCTTGCCCTTGATAAGCAGAGAATTGTAATCATTTCCGTTTGAGAATCTGATTTCAATGCAATCGGAAGTCTGCTCTTTCCAGAAAAATTCAAACCGGGTCAGAATTTCATTGAGAACCATCGGCTGCCCGGTCATTACCCGGGTGTAATATCGCTCAAGAACCCTGTGGATGGATGTCCCAAACAAAAGAACATCCGGCATAAATTCAGGCCGGAGCCGATCAATACGTCCCAGCTTGTATAAAAGCCCACATTCGATGTAATCGTTTATCGCTGATATTGACAAATGCGGCTGTTGACGCAGTTCTTTAATATTCATAAATGTTGCCCCCATTGTTGATTAAGCGGGTACTTTGGGCGCAAAGTACCCGTCATGAGTTTCGGAAAGGTTTACAGATGAACGAAGCAGAAAAGGTAATTTAATGATGGGGGATCATGCGGATTTCTGAAGTTGCTGAATAAAACTGCCGGCATCTCCGGAAGCAAGGTGGTCCAGATCAGACCCGAACAACTCAACCAATTGTTTATCCACATCTTCCATTTCAAGCCCCTTTCTTTTAGCCAGATTCTCAATCGCTTTTTTCTGGGCCTCGGATATCTTGAGCAGATTCGGAACCGAATTTTTTACCCCCTTTTTGGATTTTGTCGGGATTTTCTTTTTCTGACCGGCAAATTTAGCGGGTTGCTTTGTACCAGTGTTTATCTTTCTATCCATGGCTCCTTGCGTTCCAATTTCGTCAAAATCCGCGAGTTCTTCAAGACAGGCGATACCGATATTACAATAATCCCTGAGCGCCCGGCCCTTGGCTCTGGTGGATGCCACACGGATGATATGCTTCGATACCTTCTGGGTACAGTTGAGTGGATTCGCGTCCCCAAAATCCGTAAATACTTCTCCCGATTTTGAAACAGCCGTGGCCCTGCATATGGCTTCCATGCCGTTTTCATTGGTCGGAAATTGGATCAGATCCACTTCAAGTTTCATCAATCCCTTTTGAGTTGCCAGATCAAGCACGCCTGCATATAAAACGAAGTCTTTGCCCTTGATGATCGAGATGAACCGCTCATCCAGCTTGGGCTGATGTTTTTCAACATAATGCGCCGGGGCATAATCCTCTGAATTTAAAATGGCCATAATGTGCTTGCAGTGGAATTCCGCATCGACCTTGATGTTTTGAGCATAATCCCCGCAGGTGCAGGCGAAATTATTTTTGTGTCTGGATACGCGGTAGAGAATCTTGCCGGTGCTGCTTTCAACAAAATACTGACCATTTTCGGATTTCAAGACCTTGAGATTTTCAGCCCGTGCCTGTCGTTTCTGCATTTCTTGTGATGTCATGGATCTCCTCCTTGTTACCCGCGTAAGAGTCGGGCGTATTTAGTCTTAAATTTCTTGATAAATCCCTCATCGGCAAGACTGTATGGCTGGTCTCCGACAATGACATGATCATGAAGAATCGCATCGATACTGGCCAATGCTACAAATACCTTTTGAGTGATGCTGATATCCTCGGGGGACGGTTGGGAACATCCCGATGGATGATTATGGGCCATGACCAATGCCGTAGCATTTAAGCTGAGCATCTGCTTTATCAGCTCCCTCGGATAAATTATTGCGCTCGTGATGGTCCCGGAAAACAGCTTTTCAATGGCTAATATCCGGTTCTGTGCATCAAGAAATATACAATAAACAACCTCAACATCAGGACAATCTCCAAACACAGGCTTCATGATATTAAAAATATCTATTGAGTTTGAAACGGATTCCCCTTTTGATGCCTCCCTGACCATCTCGACAAATCGACCGGATTTTAAATCCTTCCAGAACTTTTTATAGTTGGCTCTGGCCTCTGCCACATGATTCACAATCGCCTCCTTTTTTAATATTCAGTATGATTTTCAGATATCCCCGAAAAGAAATTGAAATGGGTCAATACCCGCATTGAGAACAAATTATTTTCACGTTTTTCCCATTCAGGATCGTGATGTCATTGCCCAAAAAATATCCAAAGGTTACATGATGCCCGCAATCAAGCCTGAATTTCATGCCATGCAACCGTTTGATGATATGCCTCAATTCATCCGGGCCACAATACGCCTGTTTTTTCGTCTTCGTCATATCCGGCTCCATAAAACGCAAAACCCTCCAGCCAAATTCATGACCGGAGGGTTTTAAGGTTAAAGTTTATGCGGGAATGGTTTAATTCATGATGATCCGTCTACGTGGAGCGGCAAGGAGTTCTTCCAGATTCACATCAATCGCGTTCAGCTCCTGGCTTATTTGCTCCTTCAGTTGTCCATTGGAACGGATATCATCGGCGCTGTTATTGTTTAATACGGCTTGTGCCTGGGTCACCAATTCCTTGAGATCGTTATCCTCGAATATGTTCCGTTGCTTGAAGGTCTCGAAGAACTCATAGAAGTTATTGACGGTGCCGTTTTTAAAGATCCTGGGTTTGCCGTCCGGATTGGTGGACAGTCGATCCGTCATTCTTTTAACCAGATCGGAAAACTCGACACGCAAGGCTTCGATGGCCATTTGACGGGCTTCATCCATTGTTTCAATGAATTTCTGTTTTTCCCGTTCATAGACTTCCGGAGCCAGCAACCGGGTATTGCCATTGGGCACATTCAGGGTCAAAAATCGCCATGAAAATGAGAAGCGGGATGAGATGTCCACCGGATAATCCGATTCGTTGAACAATTCGCCCAGATGAATGATGGCGTTTTCCCTTAAATACGGATATGAACTCTTGAACTTTTCAACGGCATCCTCGAACTGTGCCTTGTATTGATCCAGGTGGTAATCAATGGAGTTGATCATCTCTTTCGGGACAAATACCATCGCCTGAATCGGGAAAGGCAGACTGACCTTTGCCAGATAATTTTTCGCATTACAGACGATATTTGAAACCGGCCTTAATGCTTTCGGGTCCACCAGCTTTTTATTGGCATTCAGCCATTCCGAACCGGCCCCCATTTTCTCAACATGAGATGAAGGGATTTTTCGTGTTGCGCCCCACATACGGGCGCTTACCTGAATAAGACAGCCTTTGTCAAAAGGGTTTTCCATGGTGATCTCCTTTATAATTATTCGTTTGATTATTGATGAAAAAGACGAACCGGAAAAAAATGGAATCTTACCCGCACAACGGCAGGTGCTTCTTTACGATGACTTGTTCTTGTTCATAGACGGCCGGGGTCAACTGACGAGCGGTTTCTTTACCCAGCATGTCTTTTAAGAACTGGGATTCGGCCATACAGCTTTTGCCGGTAAAGCCCCGGGTTTCGATTTTGATTTCGCCGGTGTCCGATATATCCACGATAATTTCTTTCATACGGGTGTCTCTCCTTTCATGTCAGGGGATTGAAATACAAAGACGGACTTGGGATTGATTCTGGCGTTCGACAACCGAGTAGCCCTTTATCCGTGCCGCCTGCCGGGTTTTTTCAATTGCATACGCCTGCTTCAGGTTTCCTCCGCCTTCACCGATGGCTTCCTGCAAGCGCCGATCAAAGAAATCACAGGATAATTCGAATTGCCCGGATTTTTTGACGACTCCGATTTCGTATTCTGCCTCCGGAATGGTAATGGCATGATCACAGGTGCCGTCTTCTCGTCCGAACCATTTGAACCGTTTCTTACCTTTGATCAATTTCAAGCCCATCCGGTCACAGGCCCTGGACAACACGTTGATATCCGTGACTTCAAGTTCGATTCTGCTGATATGCGACATATTATTGAATCCTCCTGATGGGTTTTCCGGTTGTGGCCGGTGTGGGTGTGTTGGCTTTACGTGCCCGTGTGGTGGCCCATTCCTGAAGTTCGATGATATCTTCTTTCATGGTTTTGGATAACGGAACGATATTGGAAAATGCAGTTTCCAGGCCGTCAAACAGGCTGTCCTTAGCCAATTGTTCAATCTCCGCACCGGTCCATCCTGCAAGTTTGCCCGTATAATCTTCCGGAATCCGGGTCCGGTATTTTTCGTTCATGATCCGGATAATAGATTCGCGTTCGGTTTCGCAGGGCAGATCCACGAAGAAGAGCGCATCGAAACGACCGGTCCGCATGAATTCGGGAGGCAGTTCGGAAATATTGTTCGCGGTTGCCATGACCAGAACCGGACTGGTTGTTTCCTGCATCCAGGTCAGAAAATACCCGAACATACCGGCAGTGGTGCCGCCATCGGATTGTCCCGAAGATTTCACCCCGGAAAAAACCTTGTCGATTTCGTCGATCCACACAACGGCTTTACCGAATGCATCGATTGTCGCAGTTGCCTGACGGATTTTTCTCTCGCTTTCGCCCACAAGGGAGCCTTTCAATGCAGCTATATCCAGGCGGATCAACGGCCAGCCAAGAATTGAAGCCGTGGCTTTACATGAAAGGGATTTGCCGGTTCCGGGTATTCCCACGAGAAGAAGCCCCTTGGGGTATGGAAGCGTTGTATTGTCCGGCGCAAATGCCTGCTTGCGATTTATGACGTAGGATTTCAATTGATCGAGTCCGCCAACGGCATCGGCAGAAACAGGCGGCCAGAATTCCATCAAACCTGTTCGTCGAATCATCTGACGTTTCTGGTGGGTAATGATCTCTGCGGAAAATCCTTTTGTCGTGACCAGGCTGAAAGCAAACGCAGTTTCAGCTTCAAATTCAGATAAACCCAATGCAGCCTCAACCGCTTCGATATCCGTAGGCACCCCGACACTTTCCGCAAGATCGGTCTGGATATTTAAAAGGTCTGTTCGGGAAGGCAGATGAAAATCGAGGATCGTAAAATACGTTGCGATTTCCGGCGGAAGATTGACGGAAGGGCCGACCATGGCGAGACAACAACCGGTTGCCTTCCATGTGGGGATGCTGTTCTGGATCGCCTGAATGATTTCGACCGACCCGAGAAAATGATGGAAATTGGAAACGAATAAAACCGTTTCCTGCTGTTTTGACAGCCAGAGCAGTGCGCCCAACGGGTCTTTTCCATCGTCGATCCATTGACCAGTCCGGGTATCCCTGATTCCTTGCAGGCAATCCCAGGAACCGACAGTCCAGCCTTCAGGATGAATCGAGTCGATGGCCCGGTGGGGTTCGAGCGTGTTGATGTGAAGCGCTGGATATCCAGCCTTGAGATAAGGGGTAATGTTCATGAAAAAGGCCTCCTTTATATTGAAATTATGGATTGATGCCGGCCCGGAATGTTGAAGGACGGCGGTTTATAAGCCGTGATAAATGGGGATGGTTATTATTGTTGGTTCGAGAGGGTGTTCTTATTCGGGATCAGTTGCGGGAATAAACGGCGTGACTGAATCCATAGCTACCGTCGTATTGTTACTATTGTATCTATGGATTCAATAAGTTATATATATAGGGATTTTGAAAAGTCAGCTGGATTTTCGGTTGGTGAGGATGTTGATGCCAAGAAAAATACCATGAAGCGAATTACATACAAATTTTTAGGCATGGGAGTTAGGGGGTTATGGATTCCTAAAAAATGGTGGATATTATGGGTGGAATTTTTTTAAATAGGTTATGATGTTCTTTAACCTGTCGTGCCGCGCTACAGGTACCTGTTGTATAATTCGGCACCAGTTCCATCTAATATATTATTAATATAATATATGTAAACGGAAACACCACAAGGGACAACAGGCTATAAGCGCGAGCCCCTTGTGGACAGAACAGCACTATCTCTTTGGCAATAAATGCCTCGATATCTATAATGACAACGGTTTTCGGGTCAGCGGTTTTTTGAACATGAAGCCTGGAATCACACTCCAGACAGTCTTGATTTTCTTTTGATCGAGTCGGCCCATGCAATACCTACGAATAACCTGCTATTTTACAGAATCATATACTTTATAAAAGGATAAGTGACTGATAAGTGAATGTTTATTTGAACAATGATTGCAATGTGTTATCTTAATTCAACCGTCATTTGCGGTTATAGCTCGGGCGTAATAATAATCTCTCTATTATTTTGTTTTTACAAATACAATACCACCGAAATCACGTGATTTGAATTGCCAACCGTGGTCAGTGATAAAATTAATTACGGCCCCTTGGGTATAGTATTCACCATTTTTAGCTATCGTATATTTCTCTTCAAAGTCAGGATAGGCTGATCTTATCTCACTTACTGTTATCGGAACTTGCCCGCCAGATTTAAGGGCTTGATTGAAAAGTTTAATACCATATGAATCTGTGGTTGAATCTTCAATTTGAACGATCAGTACGTGGTTGCCTGCGTGGTTGCCTGATTTGCCACAGCCGCTAATTATGAAAGCGAAAAAAATTAACAAACAGACAAAAAGATTTTGATTTTGTAATATTTTCCTGTTCATTAGCAGTATCCTCCAATGCATTTAATGGTTTCTCCATACCCTCATTGCCATCATCATTCCGTTTGCATCGGCAAAGACATCCAATCTCCTCCGATGTCCGCCAATGCTGCTCTTGCCAGTTTCAATGCAGAATCAATATCCATAACCATCCCCTCACCTGCTCAAACAGTCCATAATGTTAAAATCCTTCCCCTACAGCCCAGATTTATACCGCTTTGCATTTTTCAGAAGAGTGCTCAATGTTTCCCATTCAGCTAAAGGGATCTCTTTGCTTTTATGCCCATGATATTTATACAAGCACGCATATCCCTCTTTAACAATCCGCTCATTATAACAAGACCCATCGGAAAGATAGAGCATGGCTAATGTCCGACCATAATATCCCCGGCCATAGGAAGCGACCTCTACCTTATCGCCTTTATGCATCAGTTTTTCGGCATAATGGGTAGCGGCTACTCCAAGGCGTTTCATCTGTTTCTTTTTAACACTGCATTTCCGAACGTCTTTGTCGAGCTTTTTGGAATCAAACTTTTCAGGCGTGTCTATCCCCAGGAGACGGAGTTTGACCTTGTGGCGGGACATAAGAACCCATATGGTATCGCCATCGGATATTTTTAAAACACTCGCTGGTTTTCTGGCTGGTTCTGCAAAGCACAGGGATGTGAAGATAAGGGTACAGAGGACGGCGAACAACGGCCGTTTAAAATTCTTGATGGCTTGAAATCCGTTCACGGGCTTCTCCATCTGTGATGCGGAATATATCCCGACAAAATTCAGGGACTGGAGGGCATTGAATCTCTAAAAATTGCTCTATACCACATAATAATTCGGATATAAAGGAAAATATTTGTAGGGTTCTGTCTGATTCTCTTGTAGGATTTGTCTTACATTCTGAATCTGCGGAACTGGATGGTACTGTCAATAATATATATTTCCGGAAAAAATACCGTTATGATTATTCCATTTAATAAGCTGAGCGCCGAGGCATTAAAAGGGGTCGTTGATGAGTTTGTTACCCGTGACGGAACTGATTATGGCCTTGTAGAAATAGACCTTGAGAAAAAAATTGACATGGTGTTAAAACAATTGAGAAGCGGTGACGCTTTTATTGTTTATGATGAAACCACGATGACGACAAGCGTTGTTTTGAGCCGAAATCTATGAAAAGCCCATTACATAACCGGACAGGAATCATAACGGAATCCATACGTGGAATTGTGGATCGCGTCACTTATCACAATCCGGAAAACGGATGGTCCGTCCTTCGCGTATCGCCTTTCAATAATCTCATGCAGTCGGAAACGGTAATCGTTCACCAGACAAAAGTCTTTGCCGGTGCAACCATGGAATTCCGGGGATCATGGATTGTAAATCCCAAGTATGGCCGTCAATTCAACGCATCCGAAGCAATTGAGATCAAACCGGCATCGGCGGCAGCTCTGGAGAAATATTTAGGATCAGGCCTTATCAAGGGTGTTGGACCTAAAATTGCAAAGCGAATCGTCAATCATTTTGGTGCAAAAACACTTGAAATATTTGAAGGAGAGATCGAAAGGCTTATCGAGGTTCCGGGAATTGCTGAAAAAAAATTAAGAATGATCAGTGATGCCTGGTCCGAACATCGTGCCATCAGAGAAGTGATGATGTTTTTGCAATCTCATGGCATCAGCACCCTTTTCGCTGTCCGTATTTATAAAGAATATGGTGATAACGCGATTAAATATGTCACTGAAGATCCATATCGACTTGCGAATGACTTTTACGGAATCGGTTTTTTCTCAGCCGACAAAGTAGCGCTGAGCATAGGACTTGATACTGACAGCCCTCAACGGATCATGGCCGGAATAAAGCATGTTCTGGCTGCAAGCAGGGAATTTGGCCATTGTTACCTGACAACATCTCAAATCCAGGCACAGGTGAAAGAATTATTAACGCTCGATCTTGATGACCGTTTATCTGGCTTCCTCAAACAGATGGAACGGGACAGCCTTCTTATGGTTCGTGAACTTGTGTCTCCAGATGGACTAACCGAGTCCTGCTATTATTCCAAATCCCTTTATTTTGATGAGCTGTATGTTGCCAAAAAGATGTCTACCATGCATCTTCCGGCACAAGTCGATACGGAAAGAGTTGAAGCCTGGATGAAACGATTCTGTCAGCTCAAGGGCGTATCATTAAGTGATGAACAGGCAAAAGCCATCAGCGGTATCGTATGTGAAAAATTTTCAATCCTCACAGGCGGGCCTGGATGCGGTAAAACAACAGCCACGCAAGTGCTTGTCAAATTACTTGAAGCAATGCATCGAAAAGTCATCCTTGCTGCACCAACCGGCCGGGCAGCACAGAGAATGATGGATGTCATCGGGAAAGAATCCAAAACAATCCATCGCCTCCTGGAATGGCAGATCGGAAAATTCAACAAAAATGAGGATAATTGCCTTGACGCAGACTTTCTGATTGTTGATGAATGCTCAATGCTGGATATCACCCTGACGGCTTCCTTGCTGAAAGCTGTCCCGAATCACAGCCAGGTTCTTTTGATTGGTGATGCGGATCAACTACCTTCAGTTGGCGCCGGCAATGTGCTTCGAGATATGATTGCCTCTGGATCGATTCCATGCTTCAGATTAACCAAGGTTTTTCGACAGGCACAGCAATCCCACATCATCAGATATGCCTATCAAATCAACAGTGGAGAGATACCCTACATTGATTCGCCATTTAAAAAGCCTGAGATTTGGGGGGATGGAACCGACTGTCTTTTCATTGATTCAGACGAAGCAACTAAAGAGCAGCTTGGTTTTATAGCCACTGTGAAAAAATATTATGCGGCAAAGGTATCCGATACTGAAAACGGATCAGGCCCAGACGAAAACTTTTTTGAATTTCGCGTGAATGAGCCGGTTGTTCCTTATGAAACGGAACTGACCATCCCCCCTAAATTTCTGCATGTAAATATTGAAAAGCTGTGTAATGCCGAAACAAAAGTCGATGAATTGTTGTCCGTCTTAAAAAAAGTTCATCCATGGTCGTCATTGCATTACGGTCTTTCAGCGCCTGATGTGGTGAGGAAACTTTATTTGGAATGGATTCCGAAATATTTTGGAAAACAAACAGAGACCCAGATCATTACGCCGATGACAAGGGGAACTTTGGGGACCGTCAACTTGAATAATATGATACAGGAATCTGCCAATCCCGTACAAAAAGGAAAAGTCCAATTGACTCTCGGCGAAAGGGTCTTCAGGATCGGCGACCGGGTGATTCATAGAAGGAATAATTATAACCTGGGAGTATTCAATGGGGACATTGGTGTCATTCGGGATATCGATAACGAGGATTTGACCTGTATGGTTTCATTCTTTCCGGATGGTCGTGAAATTTTATACAGCCGCGAGGATATTTCTGAATTGGATCTGGCTTATGCCATTACGATTCATAAATCGCAGGGGAGTGAGTTTGAGGCAATTATTATTCCCGTCCTTACGCAACATTTCAAGATGCTGTTTCGTAATCTTATTTATACGGGCCTGACAAGAGCCAGAAAACTCGCTGTTTTGGTGGGAACTCGAAAGGCACTGGCAATGTCGGTGAAGAATCAGGATACCAGTCAGCGACAGACATTTTTGCAAGACCTTTTAAAGTCCTGACCTGAGGTTGTTGCACCACAGCATTAAAAACCCGCCACCAACCCTTTTAATATATATTATAGAGGCTTCGTGGCGGGTTTTCACTTTTCGGTAGCGACAGACTTTCCTGAAATCCAGTCCTTCGCCTCTGTCTAAAACCCGAATACGAAGCTTTTCTATCATAAGAAATACCGAATGGTTTTCAGAAACGGAAACGAGTTGTGCCTATCCATTATTAATCCGGTCCCGCAATTTACCGGAACACTTGAACGTGACAACCCGACGACTATCCAGCATGAGATCGTCACCGGTGGCCGGATTTCTTCCTTTACGCCGCGACTTTTCTTTTACGCAGAATTTACCGAAGCCGGACACCATAACATCTTCACCTTGTTCAAGGCTCTTTTTGATGATCTCCAGCAGGGATTCGACAATTTCGATTGATTTTTTCTTGGTGAAACCCAGGTCAGCAACCTGATCCATAATTTTATTTTTCGTCAGAGCCATGATACTGCCTTTCTCCATGAATTTTGAGAATGAATCTCGTTCGGATCAAGATTTTTAAAAAAGATACTGGACTTATATATCAAAACGATCTGAGTTTAAAGGTTTTTTTATCGAATAGAAAGTACCGCACTTTGGAAATGCTCATTTCTTGATAGCCTGGCAGGGGGGAATTTTAATGTATAATCGAAAAGACTTCCTTTTTTCAAGCGTGGCGAAGAATTACGCGAGAGGTTGAACAAGCAATAATCGGTCAAATCATTTATCTAAACAGAACTTTCAATATGGCCCGTGCTTTTTCCAATTCCTCCTTATCTTTGCCAACCAGCATTCCGGCAATCTGATCGATAATTGCATTTTCATCTGTCCTCTGTACCAGATCAACATCGACAATCTCTTTAAGTTCAACAGAAAGTCCATGTGCAATCTGTGCCAAGTTTGAGACTCCCGGATTTATTGATCCTCTTTCTATCTCTCCCAGATATTTATAACTTATCTGACACAACTCAGCCAATTTTTCCTGAGTCAATCCTTGAGCTTTTCTGAGATCTCTTATTCTATGACCAATCTTCGCCACGAAATTTTTCTCCATGATGCACCCCCAATATTTTTGGGAATTGTAGGTGCTAAACCCATAGACAAAAACCCATGATAGACTGCATTTTGCCTTTGACAATGTCGATTATCGGTTGTATTCTTGATGCTTCTTTGGGAAGGAAACAGGGCCAAAGACTGAGGACTGCAAGTTAAATCCAAAACATTATGGAGGAGGTTGTTATGATTGACATCTTAATTTGGGCGATCACAATTACAGGCATTATATCACTTGTTTTAATCGCAGCAAAGGCATTGAGTAAAGAAGAAAATGGATGGTTAATCCTTCTTCAAAAAATAAACAATATAACTATTAAAATCGGTTCATTATCTGCGATTTTTTTACTTGTCTATATTTACTACCAATTTAGCGAAGGAGTGATCTCTGTCCAAGCCATAGGTTTTTACATTGCATGTGGTTCAATATTTTTCAGTCTAATCAAGGATGCCAATTTCGATTCCAAATTCATCGACAACATTAGCACGGTTGTATCATCCAAAGTTCAAGCCCTTCATAAAAATATTGCTGAACAGGCAGAACAAGCAAAAAAGAAAAAAGAGGAGGAGGCGAAGTCAGAACAAAAAATAAATGATGATTCAGATCAAGCGCGGTAATATGAGCAATAAAAATCTTTTGAAAAAAGTTTTCATGTGTACAACCTTATCCTTGGGCGCCCGTACCCGTGTCGGGATGACAAGGATTTCATAATGATTGACAATGTATAGATAAGTCGGGTTGAGATCCGGTTCGTACCGGCATGTTTTGTTGTCGCCACTTTTGAGGTTGTCGGGGATGATCCGTTCGAGAACGCCGCCAAAATTTCCAGCGTCCGGACATGGGAATCAATCCAGTCCGGAAGACTCTGGTCAGCGGGGCTTCCGCACAAGTGTAATTGGATGCTCTCATACAGGCGATAAATATCTGCGCCTCATACGTTCCGCCGCTACCCGGATCGGTAATTGGCACAGTTATGCCGCTGTAATCAACAAACAGCTTATCTCCAGCCTGGTGTTCCTGACGCATGACCGGGTCGAGCTTACCGCACCACTGCCGATAGTGATAACAAAACTGACTGTACTGATATCCCTCGGGATTCCCAGCTTTATATTCATACCATAACAGCATGAGGCTAACCCCTTTGCGCCGGAGTTCCTTGTGGATGGTACAGCCCATACTGCTCGTACAACAGGATGAAAAGATCGTTACAGGAACATCCGGTATAAAAAGTACAACCGGGTGCTGTATGTTTTTGAACCACATACTGGTTGCTTGATTTACTGCAGCAGGATAATCGATCCAGTATCGCCGTCACGATGACCTCGTCCTGGAACAATTTAATTCATTCGCTTAATTGCTCTTTATTCAACATTTAGGGGTACGGAATGTCCGGAGGAAGTAGTAATCAAGGTCAAAAAAAAACGGGCACCCCTTTTAGGATGCCCGTTTTCAATAAGTTATTACACATTCGCAATCGGCCGGTCATTTATACCGACACTTGAAAGTATTTATTTAAAAAAACATTGAATTATTCAGCTAAATGAGATGCTCTATATGTCCACAACACCTTCCCCATAAATTTCAATTGCCTCATTAACAAGAAAAGAAAACCGTGCGGTTGAGAGGGCAAATGTTTCGTCAGTAACACCCTCATCAACCCACAAGTCATATCGAAAAACGAGACCGAATTCTTGATCTACGCAAGCACAAATCATATCAAATTCATCATTAATTTGATTTACAAACTCAAACCTTTGGCGTTTAGTGGAATCAAAATCAAAATCAAAAATACCTACTAACCGTATTTTTGGTGTCTCAGGAATAACCAAAACCTCAATTTCTTCATAAAAAGTTAATGTATCATAATTTAATTCATAATCCATATCTGCTGCATCAAAGATCAATGCCAAACGCTCATTTGAAATATTGTCTGATGTTATTAACTCATCCATAACATTCACCTTTTTTTTAGTTATTCATTTTGTTTTCTTTTATTATAACATTGCTGCATTTCTTTATTGCTCATTTTTACTTTCAACCGGGAATCCTATGTAATATTAAATCTTTCTTTGATTATGTATTAAAACCGTACGCATTTATTCCGTTATCTAAAAACCACCTCCTTTCGATTGTTATGACAATCTTAAAAAAAGTATTCTAGCCACAAAAAAACCGGCAAGTTTTTTTACCAAGCCGGTCCAGATTGTTACCTAATCATTATTTGTTTTTTTTATATCAGCCTCAAAATAAAATGTCAATATATTTTTTCCATGAGGCTGGTTTCCAAAACAAAATTTATAATGACTTATGAAATACTCCGCCTATAATACCTTCTCCGGCAATAAGGTGATCTCATGCCTTGTCAACAGCCCAAAAGAGATTGTTTTTAGGGTTACACCCTAAGTGATTCCCAAATTTTGAAAACGGTACTGGAAAGATTCGGTATGGTCCCTGAGGTTTTTTGGGGGAGGCAAGCAGACAATTCAACATGTTTTTTGAGTAGAGCCATGTAATGCAAAAAAAGTTGCTGTCGGTACAGCCCCGCATTACTGCTGGTACTGCGGAAACTACTGCCTTTACCGCTCGTAAAGCTGTATGAACAGGTCATTAAAAGGTTCCGCATCAGAGAGATTTTGCCCGGGAAAGGTGGCAAAATAGACCGGCATACCCAGGCTTTTTGGCAAGTACACCCGGGTGCTGTATGTTTTGAACCACATAGCCCATCCATGCATGGCCTAAAGCTGCACGATAATCCACCACCATTAATACCAGCACCATGAATCAATTTTCAATATGGCCGGTACAGTTCCTGGCCGGGGTCTTACAACGACGCCGGAAGGATTGCTTGCAGGTGATATATTAACAGCGGAACTAGGAGCAGCAGTACCCAACGGCAACAACTGTAATTCCCGGTTGTAGGTAGTCGGGATTGTTTGTACTCTTAATCATAAAACATAAGCGACCGGATCGTACTTGATATTACACCAAACTGTATTATATTATGCTGATATTAGATAATAAATTAAACGCAGGTTCAACATACAGGAGGATCAGAAATGGGGTAAGTGTACGGGAAAAACCGAAAGGCTCCGGAGTATGGTGGATATTTATTCGCCATCAAGGGCAAAGAAAATCAAAAAAAATCGGGAAAGACAAAAGGACCGCAATTGAGGCTGCTAAAAAAATAGAGGCAAAGATAATCTTAAACGATTTAAACTTGGACGATTCTGCCAGTGAATCAGCACCGTTATTCAAAGACTATGCCATGTTGTGGCATGAAAAATATATCAAAACGTTACGCAGGCAATCAACATATGAAAGATATGGCGAAATTTTAAAAAAATATATTAACCCGGTTATCGGCGACATGCCGATAAATGAGATTAAACGCAATAACATACGCATGATGCTTATAAATCTTCATAAAGCTGGTTATTCAAGATCTACGCTGAGTCTTACAAGAGATGTCACAAGCGGAGTTATGGGCTATGCTGTCGATGATGAATTAATCGAAACAAACCCGGTTACGGGAGTTTTAAAACGTTTAAAATTAGAACGCGAAAAACAGCTTAAAATTGCGCCAATGTCCTCTCAAGAGGTCGAAATTTTTTTAGATGTCTGTGGAAAAAAGTTTAATGAATATTATCCCTTTTTTCTTTGCGCTTTCCGAACGGGGATGCGGCTGGGTGAACTCATAGCGCTTCAATGGGGCGACATTGACTGGAACAAAAAAAATATCAGGGTTGAACGATCCTATCGGCGAGGAAGGGTGGACCGCCCGAAAAACAATAAAAAAAGGTTGGTTGATATTTCGGATCAGCTTTTAATAGAGCTAAAGTCTTTATTAACTGCCCGTAAAAAAGAAGCAATTCGACTCGGCTTAGGGGAACCAGTTGAAATTATATTTCACAGGAAAGGAGAATACCTTGAACAGAATTATATACGGCGTGTTTTTAAAAGAATTTTAAAAGCGGCAGGTTTACCGGAGATGAAATTACATATCACCCGGCACACTTTTGCAAGTTTGCTTCTTAGTAATGGAGAAAGCCCTGTTTATGTGAAGGAACAACTGGGGCATTCATCAATAAATATTACAGTCGATATTTATGGTCATCTGATTCCGAGTAGTAACCGGGCGGCGGTAAACCGATTGGATAACCCTGATCTGAGCGGCACCAAATGGCACCCTATGGGCACTCTCTAAAAACAAAGAGTCAGTAACCTATCAAGATTACTGACTCTTTGTTATGAATGGTGCCGAAGGCCGGACTCGAACCGGCACGGGCGTAACCCACTACCCCCTCAAGATAGCGTGTCTACCAGTTCCACCACTTCGGCTTGTTGACTTAAATGTATACGACGTGTGTAATTATTCCTCGGCCTGAGCCTTTTTCTGAGCGCCTGCAGAGGGTATGTCCGCGGCCGGTTTTGTGCTTA
>Ga0114934_10000724_pt1 | contig 21037 bp, 17 predicted proteins | sample 4SBtaG_2_FD_99695 | JGI IMG/M metagenome (GOLD analysis project Ga0114934, IMG submission 99695) | Deep subsurface microbial communities from Kolumbo volcano to uncover new lineages of life (NeLLi) - 4SBTROV10_white metaG | ecosystem: Environmental > Aquatic > Marine > Volcanic ...
ATAGGTCCCTGTGGGAGAGAACTTTGCTGCAGCACTTTTATGCACACATTTACTTCCGTAAACACGCAAGCAGCACGGGCACAGGATTTATCCCTTAATATGCAGAAACTAACCGGTATGTGTGGTAAGTTAAAATGTTGCCTGAACCATGAACTGGCTGTTTATGAAGATGCGCGCAAACAATTACCCCGAACAGACAGACCCCTGGAAACAAATAATGGGCGTGCGTTTTTCCAAAAAGCCGATGTGTTAAAAAAAATAATGTGGTATGTGTACGAAAACAGCTACACATCAATTCCACTCCCAATAGAAGAAGTAAAAAAAATTATAGCGCTTAATGCAGAAGGTAAAAAAGTAGAACAACTAGAAGATTTTAGTATTAATACAACCGAAAAAACAAGTGATTTTACAACAGTTCTAGATCAAGACTTGACACGATTTGACAACAAAAAGAAAAAAAAGAGAAGATTTCGTTACAAGAAAAAAAGTCCCCCACATAAATGAAAAAAATAGCTTTCTTATCGTTCTTTGGTGTAATCTTTCTTTTAGCATGCAACAGACCTGAAAAAATTTTTCAGCAAGAAAATATTTTTACGGATGATACTTGGCATGCAGATAGCATCTGCAACTTTGATTGTTCAATCTCAGATACAACACATCCTTATAATATCTTTCTAACACTGTCCAATACGCAGCTATACAAATATCAAAACTTATATCTTTTTGTTACCATAAAATTTCCGCATGGCGTGGTTCGTGTCGATACCGTTGATTGTTTTCTTGCTAATGATAAAGGAAAATGGTATGGAAAACCCGATGACAATTTTTATCGGCAGAAACTATTATACCGTAAAAATATTCTTTTTCCGTATGCCGGACTTTACCAATTTCAAATTGAACAAGCCATGCGACAAAAACGATTAAACGGGATACATGCAATTGGAATGATGATAGAAGAAACAGAAAAAAAATAAAAAAATATTTTGATGTAAATAAAAATGATTACTTTTGCAGTCCATTTTTAGAAAACGAAAACAATATAATAGTGAATACATTAAGTTACAAAACTGTTTCGGCAAACAAGCAAACCGTAGAAAAAAACTGGGTTTTGATTGATGCTGACGGACAAACACTGGGACGCTTGGCTTCAAGTGTAGCCAAGATTTTACGCGGAAAAAACAAACCTACATTTACGCCACATGTTGATACAGGCGACAATGTAATTGTTATTAATGCTGAGAAAGTCAAATTATCCGGCAATAAAGAACAGGCAAAAACTTATATCCGTCATACGGGTTTTCCGGGAGGAATGAGACAAACACCTTATTTGAGAATGTTAAAAGAACATCCCACGCGTGTAGTAGAATATGCCGTAAGAGGTATGTTGCCAAAAAATCGGTTAGGGCGAGCTATTTTCCGGAATTTATATGTCTATGAAGGAAGTGAACATCCTCATGCTGCTCAGAAACCTACCACAATTGATTTAAATAAAATAAAATTATAATATGGAAATCCATAATGCTACAGGGAGAAGGAAATCATCGGTTGCCCGCGTTTATTTAACGGAAGGGAAAGGCAATTTTATTATTAACGGAAAAAAAATAGATGAATATTTCCCTATTGATATTTTACAATATATTGTTAAACAACCTCTTGAAGAATTAGATCTTACCAAGAAATATGATGTAAAAGCAATCCTTCATGGCGGTGGTTTTAAAGGTCAGGCAGAAGCCCTCCGGTTAGGTATCTCCAGGGCTTTAATTAAGGTGAATGAAGAAAACCGTCCCGTGTTGAAAAAATTAGGATTTCTAACCCGTGATCCCCGTGTGGTTGAACGGAAAAAATATGGACGCCCAAAAGCAAGAAAACGCTTTCAATTCAGCAAGCGTTAACCTGTTCTTTCGCTGTCTAATTAGGTTTAGTATCTAAATTGCTGAGACTCCGTTCGGACTACTGAGCAATTGCAATAATAAAAGAATGTAAACTAAAACACAAAAAATGTCAAAATTAACTTTTAAAGAATTATTGGATGCAGGTGTCCATTTCGGTCACTTGAAAAGAAAATGGAATCCTAAAATGGCGCCCTATATCTTTATGGAGCGTAACAGTATCCACATTATTGATCTGAATAAAACACTTCAGAAACTGGACGAAGCTGAAAAAGCAATAAAGAAAATTGCAAAGTCAGGCAGGAAAATTATGTTTGTTGCCACTAAAAAACAAGCTAAAGAAATTGTTTCGGAAGCCATTAAAGATGTCAATATGCCTTATGTTACTGAGCGTTGGCCGGGCGGAATGCTTACTAACTTCCCCACCATTAGGAAGGCTATAAAAAAGATGAATGCCATTGACCAAATGATGCAAGGACCTGTTTACAAAAATATGTCAAAAAGAGAACGCTTACAAATAGCCCGTCAGCGTGCAAAATTAGAAAAGAACCTTGGCAGTATCTCTGATTTAAATCGCTTACCATCTGCATTGTTTGTCGTTGATATTAACAAAGAACACATTGCCGTTCATGAGGCTCGCCGCTTAAATATTCCAATTTTTGCTATTGTTGATACCAATACAGATCCAACGCTTATTGATTTTCCAATTCCAGGAAATGATGATGCTACAGAATCAATTTCTATTATCATCAAAAGCGTTGTTGAAGCAATAAAAGAAGGATTGCAAGAAAGAGAAATAGAAAAAGAAAAAAATAAAGAAGCAAAAGCAGCCAAGACAAATGAAAAAGGGAAAAAAGAAGCTAAAGAAAAGGTTGCTTCCTCTACCGGAAATAAAACAGAGATAAAAAAGAATACAAAAAAAGAGCCTATTTCTTCAACAAAAGAAAATAAAGAAGATAAAAAAGTTGAAGAAAAGAAAGTAATTGAAGACAATTAATAATCAAAAACATTATATAAAATGAGTTATAAAGTAGCAATGGCCGACATTCAAAAATTAAGAAAAGCAACAGGTGCCGGCATGATGGATTGTAAAAAAGCACTTCAAGAAGCTGAAGGTGACTTTGAAAAAGCGAAAGATATCATTCGTGAAAAAGGTCAAGCAATAGCCAATAAGAGAGCTGATCGCGAAGCAAAAGAAGGTATTGTTTTAACTAAAGTTGAAAATGGCAACGGTTTTATTTTAGCTTTAAATTGTGAAACAGATTTTGTTGCAAAAACAGACAAATTTATCCAGTTTGCCCAGTCAATTATTGATGTAGCAGTTCAAAATTGTGCCTCTTCAATAGATGAAGTAAAGAAACTTCAAATAAATGGCACTACCGTTGAAGATTTGATTCATGAACAAATTGGTGTTATTGGAGAGAAAATTGATATTCCTTTTTACCAAAAAGTGGAAGCACCTTATATTAATGCATACATCCACAACGGCAATAAATTAGCTTCTGTAGTTCTATTCAACAAAAAACCGGAAAACGAACAAGTCGCTCACGATGTAGCCATGCAAGTTGCTGCTATGAATCCAATTGCTGTTGACAAAGAAGATGTTCCGAAAGATATAATAGATAGAGAAATGGAAATTGCAAAAGAACAGGCCCGCAATGAAAATCGTCCGGAAAATCTATTAGAAAAAATTGCAATGGGAAAAATGAATAAATTTTACCAAGAAACAACATTGCTTAATCAACAATTTATTCGCGAACATAAAATGACCGTTCGTGATTATATCAAGCAAAACGATAGTGATTTACAAATATTAAAATTTGTTCGCTATTCTTTGACAGAATAAATAATTCATTACTATAACTATAAAAAAATCCTATTCAAAATCTTTGAATAGGATTTTTTTTAATGAAGATAATAAAGGTAAATAAATTAGAAATTTTGTCAATAGTATAGTAAACATTATATTTGTTCCCAAAAAGAAATAGTTAACCGAACTTTATGGATTTGAATCAAAAGACATTATCCAAACCTTTTACATTAACCGGTAAAGGATTACATTCAGGAGAAAATGCAACATTACATATATTACCGGCAGAACCCAATAAAGGCATTGCATTTCAACGCATAGATATTGAAGGAGAACCAATTATACAGGCACACATCAATAATGTTATCTCTACTCAAAGAGGAACAACCATACAAAAGGATAATATAAACATTGCAACTATTGAGCATCTGCTTTCCGCACTATGGGGAACAGGAATTGATAATGCAATCATTCAAATTGATGGACCGGAAGTACCTATTCTTGATGGTAGTAGTCAACCTTTTGTAGATAAAATTTTAGAAGCAGGTATCACAACACAAAATGCGCCTCGAGCATTTATTGAAATTTCGGAACCCATAGTATATAGAGACGAAAATAATGCCATTGAATTAATGGCTATTCCCGATGACGATTTTAAGCTAAATGTTCTCATCGATTACGACTCCTCTTTTCTTGCAAATCAATTTGCAGCACTTGACGATCTTAATCTCTATTCCAAAGAAATTTCAAAAGCTCGCACTTTTGTCTTTTTACACGAACTCGAGACACTGTACAACAATAACCTTATTCGTGGTGGTGAATTGGAAAACGCTATCGTTATTGTTGATAAGGAAACATCAAAAAAAGAAATTGATCATTTGTCCGATTTATTTAATAAACCAAAATTAGACGTAGTCCCACAATACGGAATATTAAATAACCTTGATTTATTTTATCCTAATGAACCTGCCCGTCATAAGCTGTTAGATCTTTTGGGCGACTTGACTTTATTAGGCAAACGAATAAAAGCCAAAATATTTGCCACACGACCGGGACACTCAGCAAATATTCAATTTGCCAAAAAAATATATGATTATCATAAGTCCCAAAAAAAGAATAAGCTACCTTTTAACTACGATCCTTCAAAACCACCTTTATTGGATGTAAATGATATTAAAAAGCTTCTGCCCCATCGTCCACCATTCTTGCTGATTGATAAAATTATTTCCATCACAGATAAAAGTGTTATAGGTGTTAAAAATGTAACAATGAATGAATATTTCTTTGTTGGACATTTTCCTGACGAACCCGTAATGCCGGGAGTATTACAAATTGAAGCTATGGCACAAACAGGTGGAATTTTAGTTTTGAACGGTGTAGAAGACCCCGAAAACTACTCTACTTATTTTCTTAAAATTGATAATGTGAAATTTAAAAAGAAAGTCGTTCCCGGCGACACACTTATTTTTAAGTTGGAATTAATTTCTACCATACGGAGAGGTATCGCTGTAATGAAAGGAGAGGCATATGTAAATGAAAAGCTTGTAGCACAAGGAGAATTTACTGCACAAATAACTAAAAACAAAGCTTAATGAGACAACCCTTATCCTATATTCATCCAGATGCCAATATTGCAGAAAATGTTGTTATTGAACCATTTACAACAATAGATAAGAATGTAACTATTGGTGAAGGCACATGGATTGGTAGTAATGTAACCATTATGGAGGGTGCCACCATAGGCAAAAATTGTAAAATTTTCCCCGGTGCTGTTATTTCTGCAATTCCACAAGATTTAAAATTTCAGGGCGAAAAATCTACCGTTGAAATTGGAGATTACACAACTGTTCGTGAATTTGTTACAATTAACAGAGGAACAAAGTCAAGAGGGAAAACTGTTATTGGTAATCGAACATTACTAATGGCTTATGTCCACATTGCACACGATTGTATTATTGGAAATAACTGTGTTATTGTTAATAGCGTACAAATAGCCGGAGAAGTTATTGTTGACGATTGGGCAATTGTTGGTGGTACTTCAGCAGTACATCAATTTGTTCATATCGGGAAACATTCTATTATTTCAGGTGGTTCGCTTGTAAGAAAAGATGTGCCGCCCTATATTAAAGCTGGAAGAAACCCTTTGTCTTATGAGGGGGTTAATTCTATTGGTTTACGCCGTCGTAATTTCTCCAATGAAAAGATTAACGAAATTCAAGATTTATACCGGCTTATTTTTAACAATGGAATGAATGTAACACAGTCATTTCAATACATTGAAGCCAACATGAAAGCAACACCGGAAAGAGATGAGATTTTACTATTCATAAAAAATTCAAATAGGGGTATTATTAAAGGATACTTTGAATAAAACATAATGATCCAAGTTAATAACATCCACAAATCTTTTGGAAATATTGAGGTACTTAAAGGTATTAATCTCTATGTTAAAAAGGGAGAACTGGTTTCAATTGTTGGTGCCAGTGGTGCAGGTAAAACTACATTATTACAAATAATTGGCACCCTGAGTAATTTCGACCAAGGAGAAATCATTATCAATAATATCAATATTAATAATCTTAAGGATAAACAACTTTCAAAATTTAGAAATCAAAATATTGGATTTGTATTTCAATTCCATCATTTGTTGCCTGAATTTTCTGCACTGGAAAATGTATCACTTCCTTTATTAATTCAAAAAAAACCAAAAGCTGAAGCCGAAAAAAAAGCCGAGGAAATATTATCATTTTTGAATCTTGACCATCGATTAACACATAAACCACATCAACTTTCCGGGGGTGAACAACAACGCATTGCTATTGCACGGGCATTGGTTACATCACCATCTGTAATTCTTGCTGACGAGCCAACAGGTAATCTTGACTCTCAGAACACACGGGAAATTATCAACCTTTTGAAAGACTTACAAAAGAAAATGAATCAAACCATCGTTATTGTTACTCATAATCTTGCATTAGCAAATGCAACCGATCGTATCTTTTCGATTCGTGATGGAAAAATAATAGAATGATTTTTATGAATAATTCGGGTTAATTATAGAAACAAAGGAATTTTAAAGCTTAGCCCCAATAATAACTATATCGTCTATCTGTTCCAATTCACCTTTCCACGAATTAAAAGTATTTTCTATCACAGCCTGTTGTTCCGGCATTGTTTTAGAGGCATTATCTAAAAGCAATTTTTTAAAAGGTTTGTATTTGAATTTTTTGCCTTTTGGCCCTCCAAACTGATCAGGAAAACCATCGGAAAATAAATAAAACATATCGCCCTTTTTGTATTCGAATTCATGAGTGGTAAACCGATCCATTCTTGAGAAAATAGAAATAGGCATTTTATCGGCTTTTATTTCGTACAAAACAAAATGTTCATTTCTATGATTTTCTATCATAAATTCATACTTCGGAGAAATATTTTCTATAGGCCTAATAATGTATAGGGGATTAAAAGCACCTGCATATTGTACCGTTTTTTCTTTATGGTTAATGCTAATTAAAGACATATCCATTCCGTCTTTCTCAATAGAGTTACCGCCTTGATTTAAAGCACGAATTACGCCTTTGCGTAATTTTTGAAGAATAACTCCGGGATGAGTAATATATTCCCTAACCACAATTTCATTAATTAAGCTAAGCCCTAAAATACTCATTAGTGCACCGGGAACACCGTGACCTGTACAATCTATTGCAGTTATCACAGTATTGTCTATTACATTTGCGAACCAATAGAAATCACCGCTTACAATATCTTTTGGCTTAAAAAATATGAAGGCATCATCTACATATTTTTTTAGACTTTCGGTATCAGGTAAAGCTGCATTTTGTAAACGAAGCGCATATTTAATACTGTCATTCACATTTTGATTAATGATTTCAAGTGTGTCTTTTTGCTTTTCTAATGCTTCATTCTGAGACTTAATTTCTTCAGCTTTTTGTTTTAAATCATTTGTTAAGTGTTGTAAATTATCTCTTTGAGCTTCTATTTCTGCATTTTTCTGATTTATTTCTTGGTTGCTTAAAATTAAGGCTGCATTAGATTGCTGTAAATCTTCGGCTTGTTTCCTAATCTCTTCCTTTTGTTCCCATATCTCTTTCGTTCTATCTCTAACCAAGTTCTCTAAGAATTTTTTTTGTTTCTTAAGTTTATTGGTATAGATTTTTAATATTACCCGAATAATAATAATTGAAATAATAAGATATAGCAGGTAAGCCCAAGTTGTATGGTACCAAGGGGGCATAATGGAGAAAGTGTAAACAGAGACCTGACTTTCATTATGATAAATATCTCTGGCTTTAACCATAAATTGATAGGTGCCTTCACTAAGATTGGTATATTCCTTTTTAGCATCAGGCGACCAATCAGACCACTTTCCTGCTTCATCATTTCTTTTTAAACAGTATGAAAAGTCGTTTTTCTTTTCATTGTTAAAACTGGCTAATGCAAATTCAAATGCTATGTTATTATTGTCGTATGATAGAACGGGAATAATATGGTTTTTTTGTTCAAAAAAGGTATAATTTAATCCCCCATCTTCTCTGTAAAAAGCCCCTTTAAAAATAACAGAGTCCGAATTTACAGTTACTAACCGGATTAAAGAATTTTCTTTTAACGATTGGATTTTAAAATTTTTTATATCTACTCTAAAAAGGGCTTTTGCCGATAAAATCCACATAACACTGTCGTCCTCAGCAACAAAGTCCTCATAATTTGGTAAACGGTTAAAAAGGAGACTATCTATCTTAAATGAATTATTTGTTTTCGATATAATCTTAATTTGATATTTTAATCCTCTTTTTATATTTAGCCAAACCTGGTTCTGATTGACTTCATCTATCTGATAGATATTCTTTTCATTATTAAGTAAACCGCCATAGATCAAAGAATCTTTTGTAAGCTGATTACCATTATGTTGATATAAACTATTATTGCTAACAAACATTATTTTATTTTGAAGCTTTACAATATTAGAAAATTCAACACTATCATTCCTAAGTTTTAATTTGACAGGTTTAGAGTATGAGGTAAAGTCTTTATTAAAATTTAACATATTAGGAATGTTTTCCGATATGAACCATAATGTAGTATCGTTTTCCAAAAATAGGTTAGACACATCATTTTTAAATTCAATTTTCTTAGAAACAGTCCATTTATTGTTAATGTATTTGACAATAAAAATTCTATTCCGGTAAGCCATTAAAATTGTGCCATTTCCGGATTGAACAATGTCATAACTTTCATTATTAAAAATCAGCTTTGCTTTGTTATCAACAACCTCATAAATGCCATTTGTTGCAGAAGCAAAAAGATGTGGCACCGTATCGTATGGAACATTAATATTTGTTAATCCAAAGCATTGGATGGCATTTGGACCGGTAAGCCCTTCAATAGGAATAAAATGATTCTTCTCTTTTTTAAATAAACCCAAATTTGAACTTACATAAATATCACCATTATTTCGGATAGTATTGTAAATACTACCTTGAATACCGGACAAATCGTTAAAATGGGTAATAGGCGTATTAATTTCTATACGGGATATTCCGTAGGTCATAGCTACCCATAATCCTCCCTGACGGTCTTTGTATAAATAATGTATGGTTTGGTTTTGTAATCCATTGTCTTTGTTTATCCGGTGTATTATCTTTCCTTTATCATTAATAATAATAATACCTTTATTGATAGTTCCAAGTGCATAGGTGTTATTGCCTAAATCAGCACCAGAGTATAATTGATTCTGATAAAGAAATTCATCGGTTTTGTTTATGGCAGCGCGATCGAAATAAGGTGTTTTAAAAGGTAATGATCTACTTGACTTTTAGGATCATAAATTGTGATTCCTGATCTACTATTCCCTAAAAGGTATTTGTCTTTATGGTAAGGAAACATAAACCAAGTAAAAAGATTGTCTTTATCTGAATTGTGTTTTAAGGGTATTAACGAATCTCCGACTACTTCCACAATCCCTTTGCCTCTCACACCAGTAAAGATCCGGTTTTTTATTTTGTACAATAGAAAGAATGACTGAGACCATATTGTTAGAGGACTTTTCCCTGCCAATTCATCTTTTAATGAATAACGAAATAAACTATTGTTTGTGCTAAAATATACCCCATCAGAGCCTACTTCGGTTCTCCATACATCATCAAAATTTTGTTTATTAGAGTCCAAATCATCACTTATAGAAATGTAGTTGAGCTGTCCTGTGCTGTCTGGTGATAAATAACCAAATTGATTGATGCCACCGACATAAATAATGTTTGTACTGGTATCAACGGCAAGAGAGCGTATGGTCGAGTTATTTGAAACAGGAATCTTACGCCAACGAACCCCGTCATATTCAAGAATCTGATCAGAAGCAAAATACATTACACCTCTATTGTCTTGAACAATATCCCATACTTGGTTTGATCCATTATAGTCAATAGGAGAATAATTAGTAATGAAATAAGAGCCAATTTGAGAAAATGAATTACTTAATGTAAATAATAATATAAAAAAAATTAAATAGGCTCTCATTCGTAAATTTAATTTCTAAAAAAATAAATAAATTCTTTCTTTCCTTTTCTAAAAACCATTATTTATTTGTGCTAGTGTTATATCCAAAAATAAGACTAAAAGTTAAGCATTAATTTAAGCGATACTTTTATACACATTTTCTGGTGTTTAAGAATTCAAAGGTAAGTATAATTTTAATTCATAATATAATTTTTTTGCATTTTGTGCTTGTGAATAGTCTATGACTAATAGAACTTATTATCTAATATTACATTAACCCGTTATCCACTTAGGTTTTCATAACAATGAATTTCCCATTTTTTAGCTTCCTAAACATTTTTAAAATCATAAAAAAATATACAGTATTGAAATGACCGTTTATTTAAATCGTTAGTATTAATTTTGGCAAAAATGAGAACTATCTGTATAAAAAATATTACGAGCCTGATCTTGATTACACTGACGCTAATAGCGTGTCGCTCTCCAAGAGATATATCAGGACAATTGGAAGGAGGGGAAAAAGAAAACATAAAGATTTATTTAATTAAACCTGAAAGCTTATGGGATGTAGGTGCTTCATATTTTGGTAAGGTAATAGATTCTGCTATGGTAAATTCTGATGGTAGCTTTGATTTCCACAACTTACCAAAAACTAAAAAACCAGTGTTGTTGGAATTAGCCGTACAGCTAAACGGGCAGGAACCTAATTATTTACAAACCGATAATCCAATAAAGTCTAACTACATGCCAATTTTATGGCAATCTGGAGAACCGCTTCAAATTAAGGCTAGATGGGATGAATTTCAAAAAAGTTTTTCAATAAAACATCCATCAGAAAATAATAAAGCCTTATTAGACTTAAGGAATATAGAAGAAAAAGCTTATCAAACTTATCTCGAAGGAAAACATTGGGATGTAGAAGAAGGTAGCCAGTTATTGGAAAAAGAACATGCTAGATTACAATATCAAGCAGCGCTAATAAAGTTTGCAGATAGCACACAGTATCTTCTGCCGGCTTTGGTAGCATTAAGATGGGTAAGTCCTGATAATTATTATGAACGCTTACCTGAATTTTTGGTGCGTCAATGTAATAAATGGAGGAAAAAACGACCAAATCATCCATGGGTAAAACAACTTTGTGAAAAAAGTAACCCCTCAGATTTACCTGTTTTAATAGGCAGTGTGTTTCCTAATCTCAAATTTCCCTTACTAACAAAAGATACGCTTTCTATTAAAGATATGTTAGGTAAAAAACTTACTATTATAGATTTGTGGGCCTCGTGGTGTGCGCCTTGCCGAAACGAAAACCATAAGGTTTTATTACCAATTTGGGACAAATTCCATGACCGGGGTTTACAAATAGTTGCATATAGTCTAGATAGTGATGAGTCTGTATGGAGAGAAGCGGCTGAGCGCGATGGTGCAAATCGTTGGTTTCAAGCATCAGAATTGCAGGGAGATGATGCAGCGTTCTTAAAAAAAATCCGACTTCGAACCATTCCTGCGAACTTTATTCTTGATCCGCATGGTGTGGTCATTGCTAAAAATGTTTTTGGAAAGGATTTAATGGATTTTGTAAGAAGTTATATGAGAAAGAAAGAAAAATTTATTGCGAATAAATAGCCTTTAATCTTTTTGTAGGCTAAGGGATTAAAGCAGTTTTAAAACTAAATTGTTGATAAAGAATAACCAGTATATTTACGCTTATTCATTCTGCTTCCTTGTATCGAAACTATTCATATGTTTGAAAAATTAATCTCATCTTAAACCGTATCACGCTACTGAAAATAAAATATTTCTTTTCGCCCTATGTTTTTTTTATCTCTTACTCTCCCGAATTTAAACGAGGTCTATCTTCTTCTTCCGAATAAAAATACCGGATGTTTGGATAAGTTCCTTTATTCTCAAATTGGTTAAGACTGTCAAAATAAGTGGTTGAATAAGTATCTGTCAAATCATGTTTTTTGCGCATTTTCATTGCCTCATTAATAGCTAATCCCATACCTGTTAATACGCCCGCTAAATGGGATTCCCATGAGATATGAATATCTTTTGGAAAAATGCCGGCAATCATTCCACTGAATAAAAAAATGATAATAAGCGATACTGACATCATACGAAAATCCTTATTCAATAAATTCACAAAAAACAGAAAAGACACTAAGGCATATATTACACCACTTAACCCAATATGAAAGGATGGCCGGGCAAACAACCAGACTAAAATTCCCGGCAAAAAATAAGCAACAACAAAATAACGATATGCCCGTTCAGGAAAAAAGTAAAAAAATGCAGTGCTGAGAATTAACCAATAAATAGAATTAAAATAAATATGATTGAAGTCGCCATGAATTAATGGTGCCGTCAATATACCAATCAACCCATGTAAACTGCGAGGATAAATGCCTAAATCGTAGAAACTAACACCAAAAAGTACTTCGTAAATTTTAATAAGCCAAATTATCAAGAGGATAATTAATGGGATAGTTAAGCTAATAATAAAACGCTTATTTTCTATCGTGTTTGGCAATGACCTTTTGGAGGTTTCAATAGAATCCAAAATAAAGGGATTTCTAATATGTTGTGGTCATATCGTCCGGGACAACGACGATGAAATCAGCCAATTTTTTGGTTTCGTCATCTATTTTGGACAGGTCGTTTTGCGAAACGGTTGTTACTGTCAATACTTTCAGTTTTGGATTTTGTGTCATCAAATACCATAAAATGCCTTGATGTCTATCAGAATGATAACTGCCATTATAGTGAAGAAATAATTTCCCCGGCTTCCAATTTTCCATAATAAAATGAGCCATGGTTGCATCTTTTATGGCTTGTGCTTTTGGCAAATTGGCGGTCATGTGTGACGGCATACCTTTCATATTCAACATGTCCTTATAACAATCTACATTTTCATCATAATTAATAGGCAAAGGTGCAATAAATTTTTTTGCCCCGGGGGTTAAATTATCCAACCCTTCAAATCCTTTTTTTGCAACAATGGCAGCATAGCGGCGCGGAATATTAGTAGCAACAAAATGTAGGTTATTGGTTTTTGCAAATTCCAACAGTGGCTTATAATCGGTTGCATAATTAGGCCATAACCGCATTTCGTCTTCAAAGCTTTTTTGTTTTATTTCGCCTTTAAAATATTCGTCCATTATTAGCTGGTTATCTGCCTCAAACATTTCGGCACCAAGCACTAAATTTTCTTTTTTGACTGCAAAAAGGTCTTTTGTAATTTCCAGCTCCAACCAATGGGCTATCGGATTATTATGTAATTCTCCATAGAAAACAATATCAGAATTTTTTAACTTATTAATCATTGTTTCGTATGAAATCAATTTGCCCGTATTATCATAGAGCAAATAAGCCGATTTATCAGTGGTAAATGCCATTGTAGCAACAACAACTATTAAGAAAAGTAGTTTTTTCATGAGATGAAATGATATTAAATTTATCTAAAAGCAAAATTAAGGAAAAAAACAAAACCAAGTGTCTTTGCCTTAAAAATTCTATCTTTGCCAAAGATGAATGTCCCACAAAAAATAATTTTATTTCTCTATTTCTTATTTAGCTTGTTTGCCGGCATTTCGCAAAACGAGTTACCACTTAATAATACCTTGCTATTTTCTATCGAAAAAAACGCAATGGCAGACACCAACTTCCATTTTACCATAAAACCTTATGAATGGCATACTGTTATAAAAGATTCTTCTGCAATCGACTCCTGTAATACTGACTCCACACTACATTTCTCGATGATGCCAATTTTAAGTGTTATCCCTGTTGCAATAAAAAATCAGAAACCTTCATTTTTATCGCTTTATGGCATTCAATTATCTAGTAATTTAAAGGAAAAACTTTCATTTAATTTATCGCTTTACGGCGGTTATTTTTCGTTATCTAAAAACTTATTTCAACTTCAAGATTCTTTATCGGTTTTGCCCCATTTTACAAACCACTACCATATCAAAAACCAATCGGCAAGATTCTTTGATTTCACCGGACAAATTGCTTATGCGCCGAATTATATATTTACTTTCTCCGTTGGCAAAGGCAAACAATTTTGGGGTAGTGGTTACCGGTCTTTGTTTTTGTCGGATAATACCAATCCGTATCCGTATTTAAAAGCTGTTGTCTCGCCATGGAAAATAAAATATGTATGGTTAATTAGTTTTTTACAAGGAAAAACTTACTATGACACAAGCGGCGTACATTGGAAACCCAAATATTCAGCATCACATTATTTAAGCTGGAATTTATCTAAATGGTTTAATCTGAATTTATTTGAAGCCGTTATATGGCGTGGTCGCGATTCGCTCGGCGTTCGCAACTTAGATATTAATTATCTGAATCCCATTATTTTTTATCGGCCTGTGGAATTTTCGCTTGGCTCTCCTGATAATGTAATTATGGGGGGTGGTTGGACTATTAAGATTTTGAAAAAAGTATTAGTTTACAATCAATTTATTTTTGATGAATTCAAATTGTCTGAGATAAAAGCGGGAAATGGTTGGTGGGCAAACAAATACGGTTACCAATTGGGGGCAAAAGCTTATCTGAAAAACATTAAATTTCAAGTCGAGTATAACTGGGTAAGACCGTTTACATATTCACATAACTCGTCGTTGGAAGCCTATGGCGCATGGCAACAACCTTTGGCACATCCGTTGGGTGCAAATTTTAATGAATGGTTGTTTATAGCACAATACCAAAATGGAAAACAGGGCTGTCGTTTATTTGTCACAAATTCTAAGCGTGGACTAAGTAATAATTTCAATACCGGCGGAAACATTTTTAGACCCTATGATGATGGCAGAAATGAATATGGCAACACCATGTTACAGGGAAGCATTTCTAATATTACTCTATTGAATCTATCATACAGCTATAATATTTTAGGTACTTCTTTCACACAACTATTTGGGGGATTCCAATACACACTTGCTAAAGAAAATAACACACCGTTTTTCTTTATTGGTATCAAAACAAATTTTATGAATTATTATTTGGAAGATTATTTGAGGTAATAATTTCTCGGCATTTTCATGATTCTTTACTTATAGTCTGGTGATTTTCTTAAAAAACACATGTAATTAACAGTTATTCAGGTTGATGTGTTAATCACTTAAGATGGAGAAATCGTTTTAAATGCACGGGTTTTATTTTTTTTACATAAAAAATTGTGCAGTTATGATCAATTACACACCACAAAACCAATTAACCCTTGAAGGCTTTACTCACCCATTTGATCCAAGTTTGTTTGTAGATATTCGCAAGCAACTAGTTGTGGATGAATTTGATAAATTCAACAAACTGATAATAGAGAAAGCAGAGCAACTTAAGCCACGCCATATATGAATAAAAGTTAAGAACTCCGGAACGGATAAAAACGATGACAAGCCCACCCAGGGAGACCTGCCCAACAAAGGTACATTAAAAGTAGATGCTACAATTGCAGACCAAGAGATAAAGTTTCCAACCGACATTAGAAATACGGAAATCTGTTCGAAAAATTATTTTTGAGAAAATATTTTACCTCGAAACTACAAATGGAACTATGTGCTGCTTGAATAAAATCAGCAGACTCTAATTAATCAATTTTAGTGACCTGAGAAAAACCTGTTAGTTTTCCTTTTTTATTGTAGTTTTCAGTTTTTACCAATCCAACACCATCAGCATACCACTGAGCTGCTTTACCTCTAAGGGTTAACAACATTTTTAATGAGAAGTCATAAGTAATTTTCAAGCAATTAAAGGTTCCTGCCGGTGTAGTAATGGTTTCATTTGCTTCTACTTTGCGGTTGGTCAAATTAACCGTAATCGTAATAGGCATTCCCGGCGTAATAATTGTTGCTACTACTTTCCCATCCGGTAAAACATCACCCGGTTTGGCATTCGTTGGAATAGTTACATTTTCTGTTTCTACTTTGGTTTCAAAACTCTTATATTGATTCGTACTTTCATTCTGAGTGTAAACCATCGGGTCAGCATAGAAAATACCATTTTCACATTTTATTGTATATTCCCGTGTCGCTGTCTGTGTATCTACAGGTAAGTTGTAATATACATCTTTAAATGAAACGGTTGCACTAGAACCTGTCGCTTGATAATCTGTTACTGTTCGGACAGTTTTGCTAGTTTCCTTACTTTTCTTGTCGTATTCTGTAACTTCTATCTTTTTCCCTATTTCTGTTGGAAAAAATTGTTTGCAATTCTGAGAATTAGCAATAATACTTGCGGCAATAATAGCCGTAAAAAGAGAATTATTTTTTTCATTTCTTATAATTTTGAGTACAAAATTAACTAAACTTTTGATATGAAAAAGAAAATCAGACTTTTAGAAGTATTTTAATTATTTTTAATCCTGTAATTATCAGGTATGTTTATCGGAAGAACTGTTAGTTTATTTTTCCCTTGTTTGATAATTTCAAATTCAACCCGTCTGTTATAGCGGCGGGTATCCGGATTTAAATCAATGGCAATTAAATCTTTTTCGCCGTGGCTTCGTATCCTTAATGTTTTACCGTCCACACCCCGGGAAATCAGATAATCTTTTACAAATTTTGCACGACGCAATCCCAAGGCATCATTGTACTCGTCTGTTCCTTGTGAATCAGTATGGCCGTGAATCATAATAACAGCTTTAGGATTAGCGATCAAATAGCTTGCCAGCATATCTAACTGTTTATCATAAGCATGTGTTTCATATTTGTCAAAATCAAAGAGCATATTTGAAATAGTGACATCACCCTTTGCCGGTGTTACTTGATTTTCATTATTATCTTGTTGTTTATTATCCTGTTGTGTGTTATTTTCTTGAACTTCATTGTTATTGGTGTTGTCATTTAGATTTTCTGCTACCTGTTTTTCAGAAGAGTCCGGAATAATTATTAAGTTAATACCATTGGGTTTTCTTTCATTGATGAAAATGCGGTTAGCATCAATCCCTTTTGCAATCAAATACTTCCGTATAGCGTCTTTTCGTGTTTTATTTAATGATGTATTATCACTACTGTCCTTCATAAATATATTGACATGAAGTGTATCGTTAACGAACATAAATTTTGCCATATTCTCAAGATCGGCAATAATACCATTAGATAATTTTGCTGAATTGGGTTTAAATTTGATAAAATAATTTGCTTGTAAGTTCCCCAAAATAATTGGATCTAACTTAATAGCCCGTTTTATTTGTTGGTATGCTGTGCCTTTTTTTACTTCAATTTTTTCAGAGTGATACAAGTAATTATCAGCTTCTACCAAGATATCGTAAGTTTTGCCGGGTTTTAAGATAAATAAGTATTTTCCTGTTTTGGCGTTTGGCGTGAACACACCGACTACTTCTTGTGTTTTAATATCAGTTACAGTAATCATCGCATTTTGCGGTACTGTACCATCACCGGCAATCACATAGCCACTCATTACGGTCAACTCTTTTTCTTTGGCTTCGGGTAAAGAAATCAGATAAATGTCTGTCTTTCCTTTGCTATCATATTGCGAGGAGGCATAATAAGCCCGTTTACCATCAGGTGTGGGTAGATAAAATACATCGTCACCTGTCGTATTTATAGGATAACCAATATTGGTTGGTGCTTCCCACTTATTAGTTTCCTCATTTAGCATGGAGAAGAAAATATCATATCCACCCATAGACTGATGTCCTTTGGAACTAAAAAACAATGTTACCCCATCGGGATGAATAAATGGTCCTTCCTCGTCATCAGGGGTGTTAATGTTTGGTCCCAAATTTTGTGGGATACCCCAGTCTCCCGTAGGTAATTTGTGGGACATATAAATGTCTAAGCCACCATATCCACCTTTACGGTTACTGGTGAAAAATAATGTTTGTCCGTCAGCAGAAAGTGAAGCATCCGTTTCGCGTGATTTAGTGTTAATAGGATATGGAAACTTTTTAGGGGCAGACCATTTGTCGCCATCCAAATGGCTATAATAAATATTGCCGTCTCCCTTATCATCACGGTAAATTAATAGTGTTTGCCCGTCAACGGACAATCCAATGGTAGCATCATGATTCTTTGTATTGACAGGTGCTCCAAGATTTTTAGCTTTGCTCCAAGATTCGTCTTTATTACGCTTAGAGATATAAATATCTTCGTCATATTGATTATCTTCCAAAAGCTCACCACCAATACTTCCTTCACGACGGGAAGTAAATAATAGCACACTTTCATCTGCTGAAAAAACAGGGCTATGATCTTCATAAGTGCTGTTGATACTATCACCAAGATTTGTTACCTCCATTTTAACAGGATACTTCATTAATAAGATACCGTTTTTATCCCATTCCAAAATCCGGTCTATTTTTTTTAAGAAGCTTGTTTCGTCATCAGCCAATTGATTTTTCAATAGTGTTAGGAAGTCTATAGACTTTTGGAATTGATAATCAAGATGGTACGCTTGTCCGAGATAATAATAAGTTTCTAAGGGAGCACTTACAACATCGTAATTATCTTCTGTTTCTTTGGGATCAATTCTAGACACAGCTTCCTTTAAATATCTAATTGCTTTTTTGGGTTGGTTCATCTTTAAGTAACAATATCCCAATTTGAATTGAACATTTCCGTTATCCGGTTGTGCTGTATAAATTTGTTGGAAATATTTTACAGCTTCAGTCCAGTTTTCATCATCAAGGTAAGCATCTGCCTCATCAAATATTTTTTCATAGTCTTGTGCAGACAGAAAATTTACATTAAGAAACAATATAATTAGCAAAAGAAATTTTGAGGTTCTCATAAGAATAAGTTTAGAAAAACATTGACAAATTTATTAAGAAATCTGAATAAATAGGATTTTTTTATAAAATAAAAGAGGGAATATCAAATATCCCCTCTTTTATCTTTTGTGTAAACTAGCACCATTATAGTTTCACAATCTTTGTCTGTGTTATAGTTCCAGCATTATGGACAGTCAATATATAAATTCCTTTTTTTACTTGACTGAGGTTTAAAGAGATTTCATTATTTAATGGATAATGTATTGTTTTGTCAAAGACTTTTTTGCCTATAAGATTTGTAATCTGTATGTTAATTTCTTTCGGTGTACCTTTAAATCTCAAATTTAAGTTTTCTGTAACTGGATTAGGATAAACCATTAATCCATTTTTAGAATTATTTAAGGTAGGATTTTCTGTAGTTGTTGAATTCCATTTCCACATGCCTTTGGTATTTGCATCTGTGTTGAACCAACCTGACCATCCTGTTTGGGAATCTAAAAATTCAACATATAAATGTTGTTCACTATCAATATTTGTCCAAATAGTTCCACCATCTTCACTATAAGAAGAGCCTGATGCACCTTGAGCTGCTCCTGTTGAAAAAATTAAGTCAGTTCCTTCAACCCAGCACAAGCCCGATGTAAATACAGTTCCTACAGGAGTAATTTGTGTCCAATTAGCACCTCCATCAGTAGTTTTGTAAACAGTTGCATTATTATCAACGATTATACCGTTATTGGCATCTTTAAATGAAAAATTACCACTTTGTGTTTGTCCGCCAAAATCACTCAGAGGTGTTTGATAAACCGTAAAGTTGTGACCTCTATCAGAAGAATAATAAAGCCGGCCTTTGTTTGTTGAAAACCAAACATTATCACCGACCACTTCAATTTGACCTGTATAACCATATTCTCCGGATAGTGGGTCAGGAATATTTGCACCCGGAACAGCTGTCCAAGTTGTTCCCCCGTCAGTGGTTGTATATAACTCAAATTCACCGTTTATTGGATCCCCTTGACAAAATCCGTTGTTAGCATCCCAAAAATGAACCACATTGGTAAATGAACTTGCATTGTTATAGGAAGCCGTATTTTGTCTTGTCCAGGTTGACCCGCCATCAATTGTTTTCCAAATTCCACCAGTTTGTCCTGTTCCATTGGGATAAGCAGCTACCCAGGCTGTATTGGCATCTATGGCATCAATCATTGAAATACCTAAAGCCGTATTGCCGAGATCAATTGTTCCGGGAATCCAAGTAGTGCCACCATTGGTTGTTTTAGTAAATTCCTGTACATTGGCGTTATTCCCGGATCCGTCATAAGCAGTAGCCCAAACCGTATTAGCATCAGCAATGGAAATATACGAAATACCTCTCGAAGCCGTTGCAAAGCCTGATGCTTCTTCAATCCAACTGCCAATAGGTCCGTTACTTACCGCAATATAATTTGTTTTGGTTTCCGTATCAGAATTAGTTCCATCGGAAACTGTTAATTGTACAGTATAAACTCCTGCAGTATTATAGGTATGTGACGGGTTTTGTGTTGTGGCGGTTCCGCCATCACCAAAATCCCATGCCCATGAGGTAGGTGTCCCTGTTGAGTTATCAGTAAAGTTAACAGTTCCTCCCACAGAAATTGAAGTATTATCTGCAACAAAATCAGCAGTTAGTGAAACACCACCACTGGTTGTATTTATCTGAATATCATCTATCCACAACATAAACATGTCCGTTGAAACATGATGAATTGCAATATATACATTTTGATTATCATAGGTTGATAAATCATAACTTTGTTGTGTCCATGAGGCTGGTGCTTCAACGGGTGTGGAACCTGATATAACTGTAAAGTCCGAAGGGCTATTGCCTGTTGTAGAGACTAAAACTTGATAGGAATCGTTTCCCCAAGTTCCGGGTTTGGGACTTAGTGACCATAGGGATATAGATGAATTAGTGCCTAATTGTAAATGTTCTGAAATCAACCAATCATCGCTCTGGCTGCCATCACCGGGACAAATAGACATACCTACCCGTTGACCACCATGAGGAGAAGCCAAAGTAAATCCTGCATCGGAGGGATTAAATGCCAT
>Ga0114934_10000726_pt1 | contig 21029 bp, 36 predicted proteins | sample 4SBtaG_2_FD_99695 | JGI IMG/M metagenome (GOLD analysis project Ga0114934, IMG submission 99695) | Deep subsurface microbial communities from Kolumbo volcano to uncover new lineages of life (NeLLi) - 4SBTROV10_white metaG | ecosystem: Environmental > Aquatic > Marine > Volcanic ...
AGATTTCCTTTATTTTCTGAGCCGTCAAGTTTTATCATTGCTTCGTCAATGGCACGCTGATCAAAAATATAAGCGCCTTTCATTTCTTTAGCCAAAATATTATTAACATTATAAATAGCTTTCAGCACGCCTTTACCTAAAAAACGGGCTTTATCACCATCACGAAGTTCTACCGCTTCGTAAGAACCTGTCGATGCTCCTGAAGGTACTGCAGCACGCCCTAACACGCCTCTTTCGGTTATCAAATCAACTTCAATGGTTGGATTACCCCGGGAATCTAATATCTCCCGTGCTTTTATTGCGGCTATTCTAGACATAATTTTTAATTTTTAAATTTATTGTTACAAAGATACGGAAAGGATTTAAAAAAAATTGATTTATGTTTATAAAAAACAAAAAGCCCCCTACAACTCGTGCAGAGGACTTACTTGCCATGAAAAAAATCATAAATTATTCCGATTTTGCACCGGTATCTTTATCTTCTTTTTTAGGATTTTCTTTTTTATCTTCTGTCTTTGCTTTTGGTGTTTCAGCCTTTTTCACTTCTTTTTTTTCTTCTTTATTTTCCGCTTTTTTAGGGGTTGATTTCTTTTCAGCTTTTGGTGAGTCCGTTTTCTTATCAACCGAGTCTTTACTTTCGTCTTTTTTTACTTCAGCCTTTGGTGTCTCGGAATTCTTTTCTTTTACTGTTTCTTTGTTTTCTACCTCAGCCGTGTTATCATCTTTGATTTTCTGTGTTTTCGTCTCTTCAGTAGTCTGTGTTTCTTTTACTTCTGTTTTTGGCTGTGTAGCTGTAGCATTTGAAGATTTTTTCTTAGAACGACCACGACGCGTCGTTTTCTTTTCTGCCTTCTTAGAGGTTAATAAATTTTCATTATAGTCCACCAATTCAATATAGCACATTTCTGCATTATCACCATAACGTGTCCCAAGTTTAATAATGCGTGTGTATCCACCCGGACGGTCAGCCACTTTAGCACTAACATCTCTAAAAAGTGTTGTAACAGCTTCTTTATCCTTCAGATAACTAAATACTATTCGTCTTGAATGCGTAGAATCATCCTTTGATTTTGTAATCAATGGTTCAACGAAAAGACGAAGGGCTTTTGCCTTTGCCACCGTTGTTTTAATCCGTTTATGTACAATCAAGGAATTAGCCAAATTCATCAAAGTAGCTTTCCTATGTTGGCTTTTTCTCCCTAAATGATTAAATTTTTTCCCGTGTTTCATCTTACATTACTCCTTCTCTAATTTATATTTTTTAACATCCATGCCATAAGATAATTTATAGCTAGAAATCATTTCATCAATCTCTGTTAACGATTTTTTACCAAAATTACGGAATTTCAATAAGTCATCCCTATTATAGGTTACCAATTCACCCAATGTTTTAACATCTGCTGCTTTCAAACAATTTAATGCTCTTACTGATAAGTCAAGATCAACAAGTTTTGTTTTCAACAATTGACGCATCTTAAGAATCTCCTCATCAAACTTCTCATTTTCAGGAACTTCATCAAAATTAAGTGTGATTTTTTCATCTGAAAATAACATGAAATGATGAATCAAAATTTTAGCTGTTTCTTTCAAGGCTTCTTTTGGGTGAATTGATCCATCGGTAGCAATCTCAATAATTAATTTTTCGTAGTCTGTTTTTTGTTCCACCCTTACATTTTCTGTATAATATTTTACATTTTTAATTGGGGTAAAAACAGACGCAATAGGAATCACATCCACATCCGCTTCAAGCGTTTTATTATCTTCAGCCGATTGATATCCACGACCTTTATTAATAGTTAACTGAATGCTTAAGCGAACATCTTTGGTCATATGACAAATTTCCAATTCAGGGTTAAGAACTTCAAACCCTCTGGTAAATTTAGCAATATCTTCGCCTTTAAATACTTCTTGATCAGTAATTACAATATTTACTTTTTCTGTATCGAATTCTTCTATCCGTTTTTTAAAGCGAACTTTTTTCAAATTTAAAAGGATATTAACTACATCCTCCATCACCCCTTTAATAGTAGAAAATTCGTGATGAACACCATCTATTCGAACATGGGTAATAGCATATCCTTCAATAGAATTTAACAAAACTCTTCTTAAAGCATTTCCAATAGTAACCCCGAAACCAGGTTCCAGAGGAGAAAATTCGAAAGTAGCTAAATGGTCTTCACCCTCTAGCATAAATACTTTTTCCGGCTTTTGAAATGGAATAATTGACATAAATAGATTATTTTGAATACAATTCAACAATAAGTTGCTCAGTAATATTTTCTGGAATTTCAGATCTTTCAGGGAAATTCAAAAATTTTCCTGAAAGGTTATCTGCATTCCATTCCAACCATGTATATTTGTTTGCACGGCTGGATTTTAAAGATTCAAAAATTACTTCTAGTGATTTTGATTTCTCACGAACAGATACAGCATCACCCTGCTTCAGAAGCATAGATGGGATATTAACAACTCTCCCATTAACACAAATATGCTTATGCGAAACTAATTGACGGGCAGCAGCACGCGTTGGAGCTATTCCTAATCGATAGACAACATTATCTAAACGGGACTCCAATAACTGAAGTAGTACCTCACCGGTTACACCCTTTTTAGAAGATGCTTTCTTAAATAGATTAGAGAACTGCCGTTCCAATACACCATAAGTATATTTAGCTTTTTGTTTCTCTTTTAACTGTAAGCCATATTCAGAAACTTTTCTTCTACGGTTTATTCCATGCTGTCCTGGTGGATATTTTTTCTTTTCAAAAGATTTATCCTGCCCATAAATGGGTTCTAAAAATTTCCTTGCAATTTTAGTTTTTGGACCAATATACTTTGCCATTTCTTAATAAATATTTTTCTTAAATTAAACTCTTCTACGTTTTGGGGGACGACAACCATTGTGTGGTAATGGCGTAACATCAATAATCTCTGTTACTTCAATACCGGCTCCGGCAATGCTTCTAATAGCAGATTCTCTTCCAGCTCCGGGACCTTTAACAAAGACTTTAACTTTCCGCAGACCTAAATCAAATGCCTCTTTAGCAGCATCTTCAGCGGCTATTTGAGCGGCATAAGGTGTATTTTTCTTTGAGCCTCTAAACCCTTTTTTCCCTGCTGAAGACCATGATATTACTTCACCATTAGCATTTGCCAAGGTAATAATAATATTATTGAATGATGAAGAAATATGAGCTTGACCGATTGGCTCAATCTTTACTTTCTTCTTCCTTGTTTTTGTTGTTTTTTTTGCCATAATTCATCAATTATTTAACCGCTTTCTTTTTATTAGCAATTGTTCTCTTTTTACCTCTACGGGTACGAGCATTATTCTTTGTATGCTGTCCTCGAACCGGCAATCCGATTCTATGACGAATACCACGATAAGATGCTATATCTTGTAAGCGTTTAATATTTGTTTGTACCTCTGATCGCAACTCACCCTCAATCTTATAGTTTTGAGAAATAATATTACGAACATTTGAGATTTGATCATCAGACCAATCTTTTACTTTTACATTAACATCAATTCCTGCTTCAGTCAATATCTTAGTTGCAGTTGTCCTACCTATACCATAAATATAGGTTAGTGCAATTACACCTCTCTTATTATCAGGAACATCAACACCAGCTATACGAGCCATATATTAAAATTTTTGGGTTGCAAAATTAATACTTTTATCCTTGTCTCTGTTTAAATTTTGGATTTTTTTTATTGATGACATATAACCGTCCTTTTCTCCGGACAATCTTACAGTCTGCACTTCTTTTTTTTACAGATGTTCTAACTTTCATAACAATCGTTTTTTTTATTTATATCTAAAAATAATTCTTCCCTTGGTTAAATCGTAGGGTGACATCTCAACCTTCACTTTATCTCCGGGCAAAATACGAATATAGTGCATCCTCATTTTTCCGGAAATATGAGCAGTAATAACATGCCCGTTTTCAAGTTCAACACGAAACATTGCGTTCGATAATGCTTCCAATATCGTTCCGTCTTGTTCTATCGATGGTTGTTTTGCCATATATTCAATTTAGTTAATATTATTATCTATTTATAGTTGTAAACTACTTTATCAATCATTTCAAAATCAGATAAAATGTCCGCTTTACCATTTATAATAGCAATAGAGTGTTCAAAATGAGCAGAAGGTTTTCCGTCAAGTGTTGAAAAGGTCCATCCGTCGTTTGCAATCTGAACATCTTTACTGCCCATATTTACCATTGGTTCAATTGCTATTACCAACCCATTTTTAATTTTCTTTCCATTGCCACGCTTCCCGTAGTTAGGTACTTGGGGTTTTTCATGAAGATGTCGTCCTACGCCATGACCTACCAATTCTCTAACAACAGAATAACCTAAACTTTCAACATGGGATTGTACAGCAAAACCGATATCACCTATTCTATTTCCCTCTACAGCGGCTTCGATACCTTTATATAAGGCATCACGCGTTGCTTTCATCAGTTTGAGTTTTTCCTCATCAACTTCTCCTACCGGAAATGTATAAGCTGAATCACCAAAGAAACCATTTAGAATTGTTCCACAATCAATAGATACAATATCGCCTTCTTTAATAATTACTTTTTCTGATGGGATACCATGAACAATCTTATTATTTTCTGAAATACATAGTGTGGCAGGAAATCCCTCATAGCCTTTAAAAGCAGGTTCAGCGCCATTGTCGCGGATAAATTCTTCAGCAATTTTATCTAATTGAAGCGTGCTAATACCGGGCTTAAGAATCTTACCCATCTCAGCCAATGTTTTAGACACTAATAAATCGGCTTGTCTAATTTGCTCTATTTCTTCCTTACTATAAATCATTCTCTATTTAATATAAATCATCCTCTAAATAGAAGCACCGTAACTTCCACGACCCTTAATTTTTCCTGATTTGATAAGACCATCATAATGTCTCATTAACAAGTGACTCTCAATTTGCTGTAATGTATCTAACACTACACCCACCAAAATCAACAAAGAGGTTCCTCCATAAAATCTGGCAAAGCTATTATTAACACCTGCAATCATAGCAAAAGCCGGTAAAATAGCAACAATAGCTAAAAAGATAGAACCCGGTAAAGTAATTTTGGACATTATAGAATCAAGGAACTCAACCGTTTTTCTCCCCGGTTTAACCCCGGGAATAAAACCGCCATTTTTTTTCATATCTTCTGCCATTTGGGTTGGATTAATAATAATGGCAGTATAAAAATAAGTAAATATAATTATCAACAATGCAAAAGTAAGATTATACCAAAATCCTGTAAAATCTGAAAATGCAGCGGCAAATCCCGATACAGTATCTGATGTTGAGAATCCGGCTAGCATCATTGGAACAAACATTAATGCTTGGGCGAAAATAATAGGCATTACACCGGCAGCATTAACTTTCAGTGGAATATATTGACGAACACCGCCATATTGTTTATTGCCAACAATTCGTTTGGCATACTGAACCGGAATCTTTCGGACTGCTTGTACAAGTGCTATGGTAATCAATATTACCAACAACAGCATAACCAATTCAATCAACAACATCACCAACCCCCCTTGTCCACTTAAGCGAGTTCCAAACTCCGCCGCAAGAGCAAACGGGAACCTGGCAATGATACCTATCATAATAATTAAAGAAATCCCGTTGCCAATACCCCTATCCGTAATTCTTTCGCCAAGCCACATAATAAAAATGGTGCCTGCTGTCAAAATTATTACAGAGCTTATTGTAAAGAAAGAACCTTTCAATACAAATGCAGATTCTGGTAATTGAGCATGTAAATTAGCTAAATAACTTGGCGCCTGAAACAATAAGATAATAACGGTTAGATAGCGGGTAATTTGGTTAATTTTATTTCTACCACTTTCACCTTCTTTTTGTAACCGCTGAAAATACGGAACTGCAACACCTAATAACTGTACTACAATAGATGCTGAGATATAAGGCATGATACCCAAGGCAAAAATAGAAGCATTAGAAAAAGCCCCACCGGAAAACATATCTAACAAACCAAGTACACCATTAGCGGTTTGCTTTCTTAGATTTTCCAATTGTGAAGGATCAACACCGGGTAAAACAATGAAAGACCCTAATCTATAAATCAATAAAATTCCCAGTGTATAGAAAATTCTCTTGCGAAGTTCTTCTATCTTATATATATTAACTAATGTTTCTATAAATTTTTTCATTTACCTATAATATTTGGAATACCACCTTGTTTTTCAATAGCTGTCTTAGCTGAATCAGAATATGCATGTGCATAAACATCTAATTTGGTTTTAATTTCTCCGGTACCAAGGATTTTGAGTAAGTCTTTTTGTTTTACCAAACCAATTTCCCTTAAAAAGTCAATATCAATTTTAGAAACTTTATATTTTTCTGCAATATATTGCAAGTCCTGAAGGTTTAATATTCGGTATTCTTTTCGATTAATATTTTTAAATCCATATTTAGGAACCCTTCTTTGTAGCGGCATTTGTCCACCCTCAAAGCCTACTTTGCGTGAATAACCTGAACGAGACTTTGCACCTTTATGACCACGAGTAGCGGTTCCTCCTTTTCCGGAAGCCTGTCCACGCCCCAGTCTTCTTACTTTTCCTTTGACACTTCCTTTAGCAGGTTTTAAATTATGTAATTCCATTTTCTATTCTCCTTAAATTTCTTCAACTTTAACCAAGTGTTTAACTTTATTAACCATTCCTAAAATGGCAGGTGTGGCATCATGTTCCACTTTCTTATGCATTTTTGTTAATTTCAATGCAATAAGTGTATCTTTTTGAGATTTCTCATACCCTATTGCACTTTTAACTAATTCTATTCTTATCTTTTTCATAAACGAAATTTTATCCGTTAAAAACTTTGTCCAAAGTAACTTTTCTCTGCTTAGCTATAGTTTTAGGATCTCTTAATTCCAACAATGCTTTGAAAGTAGCCTTAACCAAATTATGTGGATTAGACGATCCTTTAGATTTTGCTAAAACATCTTTGACTCCTACACTCTCCAATACTGCACGCATAGCACCACCAGCTTTGATTCCAGTACCACTGGATGCCGGTTTCATAAATACTCTTGCGCCACCGTATTTTGCTGTTTGCAGGTGCGGAATCGTTCCTTTATGAATAGGTACTCGAATTAAATTTTTCTTTGCATCTTCAATGCCTTTGGCAATTGCAGTAGTAACCTCATTCGATTTACCAAGTCCATGACCAACAATTCCATCTTCATTCCCGACAACAACAATAGCAGCAAAACTAAATGTTCTACCACCTTTTGTTACTTTCGTCACTCTTTTGATTGCAACTAAGCGATCTTTTAAATCAAGATCTGTGGTTTTTATTTTTCTTATACTTCCTGACATAATATTTAAAATTTAAGTCCTCCTTCTCTGGCACCTTCAGCAAGTGCTTTTACACGACCAAAATAAGGATAACCATTTCTATCAAAAACAATTGTTTCAATCTTTTTCTCTAATGCTTTTTGTGCAGCTAGGACACCAACCTTTTTAGCTTGTTCTGTTTTTGTCATCTTTTCATCTCCAAGCTCTTTTGAAGAAACACTCAATAGTGTTTTCCCAGCTTCATCATCAATAAACTGAACATAAATACCGGTATTACTTCTAAAGACAGATAAACGCGGTCTTTGCGCTGTTCCTTTTACAATTTTACGAATCCGGTATTTTATTCGTTGTCTTCTTTCTTTTTTAGTTTGCCCCATAATTAATAATTTTTATGATGTTGCAGCAGTCTTACCTGCTTTTCTGCGTAATTCTTCACCCACATATTTAATTCCTTTACCTTTATAGGGTTCCGGTGGTCTGATTGAACGAATCTTTGCTGCAATACTTCCAATCAATTGCTTATCACAACTGGTCAGAGTAATAATTGGATTCGCCCGTCTTTCTGTTACAGCCTCTACCTTTACTTCATCAGGTAACTGAAAATAAATAGGATGTGAAAATCCTAAGTTAAGTTCTAAAATTTGCCCTTTGGCTTCAGCTTTAAATCCTACGCCAACCAATTCTTGTTTGATAACAAAGCCTTTGGAGACTCCCTCTACCATGTTATTCAAAAGCGAACGATAAAGACCATGATAGGACTTCACTTGTTTTTCATCTGATTGACGGCTAAGAATAATATTATTATTCTCAACTTTTACAGTAATAGAGGTATCCACTTTTTGTTCTAAAGTACCCAATTTACCAGTAACCGTAACAAGATTTTCTTTCGAAACATCTACTTTTACGCCTTCTGGTATAGCTATTGGTGCATTTCCTATTCGTGACATTCTAATAAATTTTTAATAAACATAACATAATACTTCACCACCTACATTTTCTTTTCTTGCCTGCTTTTCAGTCATTACACCTTTAGAGGTAGAAATAATTGAAATTCCAAACCCATTTAAAACGCGTGGCAAATTTTTAGAATCAAGATATTTTCTAAGCCCCGGCTTACTAATTCGTTGAATCTTATTAATAACAGGAGTCTTATTTTGCCCTGAATACTTTAAAGCAATTTTAATAATTCCCTGCTTACCATCTTCTTCAAACTTATAACCTAAAATATAACCATTATCAAGTAATACTTTCGTAATTTCTTTTTTAAGATTTGATGCGGGTATTTCAACAACTTTATGTTTTGCTTGTATTGCGTTTCGTACCCTTGTTAAATAATCTGCAATAGGATCTGTCATAATATCATTATTTTATTTACCAACTTGCTTTTTTTACTCCGGGAATTAACCCTTTAGAAGCCATTTCGCGAAAAACAATCCGGCTAATACCAAAATATCTTATATATCCTTTCGGGCGTCCAGTAATTCCACATCTATTGTGTAATCTGATTTTGGAAGAATTTCTGGGCAATTTTTGTAATCCTTCCCAGTCACCTTCTGCTTTAAGTTTGGCACGCTTTTCGGCATAACGAGCAACTAATTTTTCCCGTTTTACTTCCCGTGCTTTCATTGATTCTTTTGCCATAATCTATTTATTATTTTTAATGTTTTTAAAAGGCATTCCAAATTCACGTAAAAGCGCATAAGCCTCTTCATCAGTTTTAGCTGAAGTAACAAATGTAATTTGAAGTCCTAATATTTTATTAATTTTATCTAAATCAATTTCAGGAAAAATAATTTGTTCAGCAACTCCTAAAGTATAATTTCCCCTGCCATCAAACTTAAAATCTACGCCTTTAAAATCTCTAACCCGCGGTAAAGCAACAGAGATTAAACGATCTAAGAATTCATACATTCTTTGATTTCTAAGTGTTACTTTTACACCAATAGGTACATTTCTGCGTAATTTGAAATTGGAAATATCCTTTTTGGATATAGTAGCAACAGCTTTTTGACCTGAAATGGCAGTTATTTCATTAATTGATGTTTCAATCAATTTTTTATCTGCTACAGCTTCACCAACACCCCTGTTTATTACAATTTTTTGTAATACGGGCACTTGCATCACGGTGTTATAGTTAAATTCCTTTTTTAATTTAGGAACAATTTCATCGTGATATTTCTTTTTAAGTCTTGGAATATATTTTTCCATTATTTAAGTTCCTCCCCTGATCTTTTAGCATAACGAACTAATTTACCTTTGCTATTTAAGCGGCGTCCAACTCTCGTAGGTTTTCCTGTCTTAGGGTCCACCGGTAAAAGATTGGAAATATCAACAGAAGCTTCTCTTTTTATAATTCCTCCGTTGGGATTATCCTGATTAGGTTTTGTGTGTTTCGAGATTAAGTTAACGCCCTCAACAATAGCACGCTTTTTATCAGTAATAACCTCAAGGACTTTACCTTTTTGTCCTTTATTATTACCAGCTATAACAATAACCTCATCGCCTTTTTTAATATGTAACTTCTTAGCCATCTTCTTAAATTTAAAGCACTTCTGGTGCTAATGATACAATCTTCATATAATTAGTTTCACGCAACTCCCTGGGAATGGGACCAAAAATACGCGTACCTCTCAATTCACCAGCATTATTTATCAATACTGCAGCATTGTCGTCAAAACGAATATAAGAACCATCTTTCCTTCTGATTTCCTTTTTTGTTCGCACAACAATTGCTTTAGTAACTGTCCCCTTTTTTACATCACTGGAAGGGAGCGCAGATTTTACAGTAACAACTATTTGATCTCCTACACTAGCATAGCGTTTTTTAGTGCCTCCCAAAACCCCTATACAAAGGACTTCTTTGGCTCCGCTATTATCGGCAACATTTAATCTTGATTCTCTCTGTATCATAACTATTTAACCTTTTCAATAATTTTAACAAAACGCCATCTTTTCATTTTGCTCAATGGACGTGTTTCCATAATAGAAACCAAATCACCTACACTGCATTCATTTTTTTCGTCATGAGCATAAAACTTTGTTGTTTTCTTAACAAATTTCCCATATTTAGGATGTTTTTTCTTTTGCTGAACAGCAACAACAACAGTTTTATCCATGCTATTGCTAACAACCAATCCTATTCTTTCTTTTCTTAAATTTCTATTTTCCATTGGAAATATTATTTTTGAATTTTTTCTAATTCTCTTCTTCTTATCTCATTCTTCAATCGAGCAATATCTTTTCTAAGTGCCGGAATCTGATTAGGATTTTCCAAAGGTGAGATAGCATGGTTCATTTTCATTTTAGTCAATCTCAATTTTTCCTCTTCTACCCTTTCTATCAGTTCCTTGTCTGTCATCTGTCTAATTTCTGAATTTTTCATTGCTAATAATTTTTCGGATTATTCAAAATTATAATCACGGCGTACTATAAATCTCGTTCTTACCGGAAATTTTTGTGCACCCAATCTTAAAGCTTCTTTGGCTACATCATAAGGAACACCCTCTATTTCCATTAAAATTCTTCCCGGTGTAACCGATGCAACGAATTCTTCGGGAGCACCTTTACCTTTACCCATACGAACCTCAGCAGGTTTTTTAGTAATAGGTTTGTCCGGAAAAATTCTAATCCATAATTGCCCTTCCCTTTTCATATGACGGGTAATTGCCTGACGAGCAGCTTCTATCTGTCTCCCGGTAATCCAAGTCGTGTCCAATGATTTGATGGCAAATGATCCAAAAGCAATTTGATTACCTCTTTGGGCATTTCCTTTCATTCTGCCTTTTTGCCATTTCCTATGTTTTGTTTTTTTCGGTTGTAACATTTTACCGTAATCTTTAAATGATTATATAATTAAACTATATTTCTTATCTCTTCGACCTGTTGCTTCTTCTAAATCCTTTGTTTTTAGGTTTGAAATTAGGAGACAAATCACGCTTTCCATAAACTTCTCCTCTAAATATCCAAACTTTCACACCGATTAATCCTAATTTTGTTTGTGCTTCTTTCAATGAATAATCAATATCTGCACGAAAAGTATGTAATGGTATTCTTCCTTCCTTATAGATTTCTGAACGAGCCATTTCAGCACCATTTAATCTGCCAGAAACTTGAATCTTAATACCTTCAGCACCCATTCGCATAGATGAAGCAATAGCTGTTTTAATAGCTTTTTTAAAAGAAATTCTACCTGAAATCTGACGAGCCACATTATTGGCTACCAAGGTAGCTTCTAATTCAGGTCGTTTAATCTCCATGATATTTATTTGAACTTCTTTTTTAGTAAGCTTTTTAATTTCTTCTTTAAGCTTATCAACTTCTTGACCACCTTTTCCTATAATAATACCAGGACGAGCAGTATGAATTGTTACTGTAATCAGCTTTGGTGTTCTTTCAATAGGCATCCTGGCAATATCTGCTTGTGGTAAGCGAGCATTAATATATTTACGAATCTTATCGTCTTCGATAATAAATTCCTCATATTTCTTTTTTCCACCATACCAACTGGAATCCCATCCTCTGATGAAACCAATTCTATTTGCTAAAGGATTTACTTTTTGACCCATTATTATTTCTTATTAGTTTTTTTACTATCATTATCTGTTTTGGAATTTTCTATTAACTCAGTGTCAATAGCCTCCTCATTAATGTCCTCGAATTCGTTATTCATGGTATCAACAACCAAAGTAACATGCGATGATCTTTTAAGAATCCTATGAGCTCTACCCTGTGGAGCAGGTTGAATTCTTTTCAATGATCTTCCCTGATTAACAAAAATTTCTTTAATGAAAAGCTCACTCTCTTCTAATTGCTTTTCTGGATTTTTATTTTGCCAGTTAGCAATTGCAGAGAATAATAACTTCTCGATGTGATTCGACGCATATTTTGGACTATAGCGAAGGATATTCAATGCTTGATTGACCTCCATGCCTCTAATTTGGTCAGCAACCAATCTGACTTTTCGTGGAGACATACGCAAGTTATTTAAAACAGCAAAACTTCTATCTTTGTTTTGTTCTTTTAACGCTTCTGCACTTTTTCTTTTTCTTGCACCCATTGTATAAATAATTCTTAGTTATTATTTCTTTTTACTTCCGGCATGACCACGGAATGTTCTTGTTGGTGAAAATTCGCCTAATTTATGGCCAACCATATTTTCTGTAATATACACAGGGATAAATTTATTTCCATTATGAACCGCAATCGTATGACCAACAAAATCAGGAGAAATTATTGATGCACGCGACCATGTTTTGATTACGCTTTTTTTCCCTGATTCGTTTTGTTCAAGTATTCTTTTCATTAATTTATAATGAATAAATGGTCCTTTTTTTAATGATCTAGCCATGTTCTATTTATTTTTTCTGTGTTCAACGATATATTTATCTGAATATTTTTTTGGTGAACGGGTTTTATAGCCTTTAGCAGGTAAACCTTTTCGACTTCTTGGATGTCCGCCTGACGAACGACCTTCACCACCTCCCATTGGGTGATCGACAGGATTCATTACAACACCCCGAGTTCGTGGGCGAATACCTAACCACCGTTTTCTTCCTGCTTTACCATGTGATTCCAATCGATGATCTTGATTAGATACAGAACCAATTGTGGCACGACAAGTAATCAATATTTTTCTTATTTCACCGGAAGCCATTTTAATATTGGCGTATTTTCCTTCTCTGGAAACTAAAGTCGCATAAGCACCGGCACTTCGGGCTATCTGTCCGCCTTTACCGGGCATAATCTCAATATTATGAATAACAGTTCCTAAAGGAATATCACCTAAAAAGAGTGTATTGCCAATTTCAGGAGAAATTCCTTTCCCTGAAATAATTTCTTGACCTACTTTTATGCCATGAGGTGCGATAATATATCTTTTCTCACCATCTTTATAAACGACTAAAGCAATTCTTGCACTGCGGTTAGGGTCATATTCTACAGTTTTAACAACAGCTGGAATACCATCCTTATTCCTCTTAAAGTCAATAACACGGTACCGTTTTTTATGTCCACCGCCCATATATCTTACAGTCATTTTACCGGTATGGTTACGGCCGCCAGTTCGTTTTAGTGGTTTTAATAATGATTTTTCAGGTACAGAAGTGGTGATTTCCTCAAATGTAGGAGTTAATTTATATCTCTGACCTGGCGTTATCGGTTTGAATTTTTTTACACCCATTTTCTTTTTACTTAAATATTACTGTAAAAGTCAATTTTATCTCCCTCTTTTAAAGTTACTACAGCCTTTTTAAAAGCTTTAGTTCTTCCTTTAATAACACCTGTTTTTGTAAATCTGCTTTTATTTTTTCCGGCATACTGCATGGTGTTAACATCAACTATTTCTACATCATACATTTCTTCTACTGCCTTTTTAATTTCCAATTTATTGGCATTCCTGTCCACAATAAAAGCATATTGATTCAATGTTTCACCAAGTCGTGTAAATTTTTCTGTTACAACAGGTCTATGTAAAATTTCAGGTTTCATCTCTTTTTATTTTAATAAACTTTCAATAGTTTCAATACTGCTTTCTGTAAAAACAATTTGTTTCGCATTCATTATGCTATAAGTATTCAAATTATTTGCTAGAATAACTTGTGTTCTTGGAATATTTCTAACAGACAATGAGAAATTTATTTCAGGTTGGTGAATAACAAACAGGAGTTTATTTTCCAAATTTAAAGCACTCATCATATTGATGGCGTCTTTAGTTTTTGGATTATCAAATTTGAAATCTTCGACAACCACAATTTTATTTTCTTTCGCTTTATATGACAAAGCAGACTTTCGTGCCAATTGTTTAACGCGTTTATTCAGTTTTATGTGATAAACTTTAGGCGTAGGACCAAAAACCCTACCTCCACCAACAAATATTGGTGATTTAATGCTACCGGCCCTGGCTGTTCCGGTTCCTTTTTGCCGTTTAATCTTACGGGTACTATAACTCACCTCTGCTCTTTCCTTTGATTTGTGAGTTCCTTGGCGTTGGTGCATTAAATATTGTTTAACATCCAAATAAACCGCATGATCGTTTGGTTGTTCTATATTGAAAACGGCATCATCTAATTTAATTTTTTTGCCGGTTTCTTCACCTGATATTTTATAAACAGAAAGTTCCATTATTTAATTATTTTTACATAAGCACCCTTATAACCGGGTACATTACCTTTTACAATCATCAAATTTTCTTCAGCAATAATCTTAACCACTTCTAAATTAATAGCTTTAACAGTCTGAACACCTGTTTGACCAGCCATTCTCATACCTTTAAAAACACGCGATGGATACGAGGATGCACCGATAGAACCAGGGGCTCTTAATCTGTTATGCTGTCCATGAGTAGTTTGTCCAACACCACCAAAGCCATGTCTTTTTACAACACCTTGAAATCCTTTTCCTTTACTTACTCCAACAACATCTACAAACTTATCATTTTCAAATATCTTAACGGTAATATCATCACCTAATTTCCATTCGTCTTTATAGTTTTTAAATTCAGCAAGAACTTTCTTAGGTGTTGATTTAGCATTCTTAAAATGTCCCATCATTGGTTTAGGTGTATTTTTTTCTTTAGCTTCACCATAAGCCACCTGAAGGGCATTGTAGCCATCCTTTTCTATTGTCTTAACCTGTGTAACTTTACATGGTCCTACTTCAAGAACCGTACACGGAATATATTTCCCCTCCTCTGTAAACAGGGATGTCATACCTATCTTTTTTCCAATTAATCCGGCCATTTCTATTCGTTTATAATTTTATTTCTACTTCCACACCACTAGGCAACTCCAATTCAGTTAAAGCGTCAATGGTTTTAACGCTAGAGCTATAAATATCCATTAACCTTTTATGTGAATTTAATTCAAATTGTTCTCTTGATTTTTTATTCACAAAAGTGGATCTCAGCACCGTAAATATTTTCTTATTTGTTGGCAATGGAATAGGTCCACTTACAATAGCGCCGGTAGGTTTCACTGTTTTAATGATTTTTTCTACCGATTTATCCACCAAATTGTGATCGTATGATTTTAATTTTATTCTTATTTTTTGACTCATATCAAATAATTTATCCTTGAATAATTTCTATTGCTTTTTGTTCTGGAACCATCTCATAATGAGAAAATTCCATTGTTGAAGAGGCTCGCCCCGAAGAAAGCGTTCTAAGCACTGTAACATACCCAAATTGCTCTGCCAAAGGCACTTGAACTTTTATCACCTTGGCATTCCCCCGATTCTCCATATCTAAAACTTTTCCACGACGACGATTAAAATCTCCAATAATATCACCCATATATTCTTCGGGTGTTACCACCTCGACCTTCATAATAGGTTCCATAAGAATTGGATTAGCTTTTTTAGAAGCTTCTTTAAAACCAATTTTTGATGCAATTTCGAATGAAAGCGCATCAGAATCTACTGGATGAAAAGAACCATCTAGCAATTCTACTTTTGCAGAAGTAACAGGAAAACCTAAAATTGGACCATTCTGCATAGCTTCCTGGAATCCTTTTTCTATCGCAGGAATAAATTCCCTCGGAATATTTCCACCTTTTATGGAATTAATAAACTGCAAACCTTTTTCACCTTCGTCAGCCGGTGACAACGAAAAAATAATATCAGCAAATTTTCCTCTTCCACCCGTTTGCTTCTTGAAAGTCTCCCGATATTCGACAACCTTAGTAATTGCTTCTTTGTAAGCAACTTGCGGCTTCCCTTGCCGGCAATCTACTTTGAATTCTCTTTTTAATCTATCAATGATAATCTCCAGATGTAATTCCCCCATGCCACTAATAATAGTCTGACCGGTATTTTCATCTGTCCTGACAGTAAAAGTTGGATCTTCTTCTGATAATTTACTCAGTGCCATCCCTAATTTATCGATATCAGCCTGAGAAACTGGTTCAACTGCAACACCAATTACAGGATCCGGAAATTTCATGGACTCAAAGACGATGGCTTTTCCTTCATTAGACAATGTATCGCCAGTCACAATGTTTTTAAAACCAACAGCAGCACAGATATCCCCTGCTTCAACTTTTTCTAAAGGCTTTTGCTTATTGGCATGCATTTGATATAGGCGCGTTATCCTTTCTTTCTTCCGTGTCCTTGAATTAAACACCATACTACCTGCTTTTAACACGCCTGAATAAACACGCATATAAGCTAAACGACCAACGAATGGATCTGTTGCAATCTTAAATGCTAATGCTGAAAAGGGTTCTTCCGGAGAAGGTTTTCTAGTAAGTTCTTTAGATTCGGACAAATCCATTCCATGTACTTCACCTATATCTATTGGTGATGGCAGATATGCTGAAATGGCATCTAACAATCGCTGAATACCTTTATTTTTAAAAGCAGACCCTGCTAATACTGGAACTATCTTTCTTTCTAGCACTGCTTGCCTGATGGCTGTTTTTATTTCTTCTTCCGAAAGAGAAGTTTCATCTTCAAAAAATTTCTCAAGCAGTTCATCATTTTGTTCTGCTACAGCCTCAATTAACTGTGCTCTAAGTTCGTGTGTTTGCTCTATTAAGTCTTCTGGAATATCAATATAATTATAATTGGTGCCCATCATTTCATCATCAATCCAAACAATGGCTTTGTTTTCAATTAAATCAACCACCCCCTGAAATGAATCTTCTCTACCGATAGGAATCTGAAGTGGCAATGCATTAGCACCAAGTTTATCTTTAATTTGGTCAACAACAGCAAAAAAGTCAGCCCCCACCCGATCCATTTTATTAACAAAAGCAATCCGGGGCACATTATATTTATTGGCTTGACGCCATACCGTTTCTGATTGTGGCTCAACACCGCTTACAGCACAAAATACAGCAACAGCACCGTCTAAAACCCGTAATGACCGTTCTACTTCTACTGTAAAATCGACATGTCCCGGTGTATCAATAATATTTATCTGGTGTTCAATATCATTATATTTCCAATAAGTAGTAGTTGCAGCAGAAGTTATAGTAATACCCCTTTCTTGCTCCTGCACCATCCAATCCATCGTAGCAGCACCCTCATGCACCTCACCAATTTTATGGGTAATACCGGTATAAAACAATATCCTTTCGGTTACTGTGGTCTTTCCGGCATCAATATGTGCCATAATACCGATATTTCTCATATGTGATAAATTGTGCGCCATCAACTACCTAAAATTTAAAATGAGAAAAAGCTTTATTGGCTTCCGCCATACGATGAATGTCTTCTTTCTTTTTGTATGCACCACCTTCACTATTATAGGCGGCTAAAATCTCCGCTGCTAATTTCTCAGCCATTGATTTTCCGTTCCGTTTTCTTGCAAATTCAATAATTGCTTTATGACTAATAGAAATTTTTCTATCTGCTCTCACTTCTATCGGCACTTGAAAATTTGCACCACCTATTCTACGACTTTTCACCTCAACTTTGGGTGTAACATTTTCCAATGCTTCTTCCCAAATCTCAAGAGCTGATTTCTCAGTATCTTTTTTTCTTTTCTCGACAATATCAAGTGCATCATAGAAAATTTTAAAAGCAATTGTTTTTTTTCCGTCAAGCATCATATCGTTAACAAAACGAGTTACTCTCTCGTTATGAAACTTAGGATCGGGAAATCTTTTTCTTGGTTTTAAAACACCTTTTCTCATACTCTAATTATTTTTTGGGCTTTTTAGCACCGTATTTTGATCTTCTTTGTGTTCGTCCATCAACTCCTGCCGTATCCAGTGTACCTCTTATAATATGGTATCTAACACCCGGCAAATCTTTCACACGCCCCCCTCTAACCAAAACAATGGAGTGTTCTTGCAAATTATGCCCTTCACCAGGAATATAAGCATTGACTTCTTTACCGTTAGTTAAACGGACACGAGCCACTTTTCGCAAAGCAGAATTTGGTTTTTTAGGGGTAGTAGTATAAACTCTCAAGCACACACCACGCCTTTGAGGACAAGCATCTAAAGCGGGTGCCTTACTCTTATAATTTTTAACCGTTCTACCTTTTCTAACTAACTGTTGTATTGTTGGCATTCCTAAAAATTTTTCAAAAATTGGGTTGCAAAGATACAATCTTTTTTTAGAAAAAAGCAATTAAGTGTTTTTTTTTATTTTTTTCTTTCAATGCCATTATAAATACTTTGTGAATTGATGGTAGTAATTTTTATACATTGTTCCCTGTCTCATCTCTAATTTTGGGATGTTGTTTTATGAATCTTTGTTTGTTTTGTTTTACCAGTTTTTTGAAAATTGATTCATCAAATTGCTCTATAGTTTTACAATAATAGCTCATTTCTTATTAATGATAAAGAATATTTTTTCACCTTATAAATCAACATATTGAGTTTAAAAATTTTTTTTTATCTGTACACATGATATTAACTTCTATTAAAATAAAAAAATAATAATAATTTATGGTATCATTATTTTTCAAAAAATTATTTACTTTTGCCACACTTTTTTTAAACCAATAAATTATCATGAAAATTTATCAAACAGCAGACATAAGAAATGTTACACTTTTAGGGAATAGTAGTTCGGGAAAAACAACTTTAGCCGAATGTATTTTATTTAATGGTGGTATTATTGACAGAAGAGGTACAGTAGAAAACAAAAATACAGTATCAGACTTTAATGAAATTGAACATGAAAATGAGGCTTCCGTATTTTCAACAATCTTATCCGTTGAACATAACAACAAGAAAATAAATTTCATTGATGTTCCTGGTGCAGACGACTTTATAGGTCAAGTATTACCTGCCATACAAACCGTTGAGACAGGATTAATGCTTATCAATGCACAAAATGGTGTGGAAGTAGGGACAGAAATTCAAAGTCGTATTGCAGAACAATACAATCTACCTATTATATTTGCAATTAACGAATTAGACCACGAAAAAGCAAACTTTACCAATAGTATTGAAACACTAAAACAAAGATTTGGCAACAATGTTGTTGTCGCGCAATATCCTTTAAATGCAGGTAATAATTTTGACACTATTGTTGATATTATTACCATGAAGATGTATAAAACATCTGATAATGGTAAAAAAGTAGAAATTCTTGACATTCCTGAATCCGAATTAGATAAAGCCAAAGCATATCAACAAGAATTGATTGAAAAAGCAGCTGAAAATGATGAAGCATTAATGGAAATCTACTTTGAGAAAGACACACTGACAGAAGATGAACTTAGAAGTGGTATAAAACAAGGAATTATTGATCGTGGTATGTTCCCCGTTTTCTGTACTTCATCAAAATTAAATATCGGTGTTTCCCGCTTATTAGATTTTATTACTAATGTAGCACCATCACCATTAGATGTAGCGCCAAAGAAAACCATTAAAGGAGAAGAAGTAAAATATGACAGTAACGGAAAAACTTCTTTATTTATTTTTAAAACAGGTCATGAAGAACATATTGGAAAAATTAATTATTTCAAGGTTATTTCAGGTACTGTAAAAGAAAACCAGGATTTAATAAATATTTCGAGTAATCGTGCTAAAGAACGATTTGCACAACTATTTGTTGTTGCCGGGAAAAACCGTTCAAAAGTTACAGAACTTGTTGCCGGCGATATTGGCGCCACTGTAAAAGTAAAGACAACAAAAACAAATCATACGGTTAACGAAAATGGTGTTACTTGGGAATATCCTAAGATTGAAATACCCCAGTCTAAATATTCTATTGCTGTTAAAACACTCAATGATGGTGACGAAGAAAAATTAGGTGAAGCTCTCCAAGAATTACAAGAAGAAGATTTAAGTTTATTGGTTGAATACTCTAAAGAGTTAAAACAAATTATTTTATCAGGGCAAGGAGAATATCACATTCAAACCATTGTAAAATGGCACATGGATCATATTTACAAAATTGAAATTGAACTTTATCCGGCAAAAATTCCTTACCGCGAAACCATTACAAAAACTGCCTATTCCAGCTATCGTCATAAAAAACAATCAGGTGGTTCCGGTCAATTCGGTGAAGTTCACATGATAATTGAGCCATACAGTGAAAGTACGCCAGTGCCGCCATCCTATAAAATAGATGGAAAAGAAATTAAAATCTCTGTTAGAGACGAACAAGAAATTCCTTTGGCATGGGGCGGAAAATTAAATTTTATCAATTCTATAGTTGGCGGTGCAATTGATGCCAAATATTTACCTGCCATTCTTAAAGGTGTAATGGAAAAAATGGAAGATGGTCCATTAACAGGTTCCTATGCACGGGATATCAGAGTCGTTATCTTTGATGGTAAAATGCACCCTGTGGATTCCAATGAAATTTCATTTAAATTAGCCGGAAGAAACGCTTTCAAGGACGCTTTCAAAAAAGCAGGACCGAAAATTTTGGAACCTATTTATTTGATAGAAGTATTATCACCAACCGATCGCATGGGTGATGTTATTAGTGACCTTCAAACACGCCGTGCGATTTTACAGGGAACTTCCAGTGAAAACGGTTTTGAAAAAATTATTGCAAAAATACCACTTGCAGAAACAGGTAATTACTCTACCGCTTTAAAATCTATAACCGGCGGTCGTGCTACTTTCACTATGCAATTTGATGAATATGCACCTGTTCCGGGTGATATACAACAAAAGCTGTTGAAGGAATACGAAGCATTAGCTGAAGAAGCATAAACAAAGTAGTAAATAATTTAATAAAAATTATTCACCCTACTTGTTAATACATATACCAGAATTTG
>Ga0114934_10000729_pt1 | contig 20986 bp, 14 predicted proteins | sample 4SBtaG_2_FD_99695 | JGI IMG/M metagenome (GOLD analysis project Ga0114934, IMG submission 99695) | Deep subsurface microbial communities from Kolumbo volcano to uncover new lineages of life (NeLLi) - 4SBTROV10_white metaG | ecosystem: Environmental > Aquatic > Marine > Volcanic ...
AACACACCTAGCTATTATTTCAGGTGAGCAAGAGGTTCTAGTAGATCCAATAATATCTGTCTTACCTGTTTCGATAATTTTAAACTGTTCGTCAAGAGCACCTGGTCTTATAATCCAGGCATCATCTTCAAGTAGAACAACATGATCTTCCGTGCAGTTTTCCAGTAAGAAGCGTATACCATCTCCATGTTGCATCATAGATCCCATCTGGAGAAAGGAAATTCCGCCTGCTTCTTCTACTAACCTCTCACACTCTTTCATAATTGGCACTTCTAGATAGCCCTGTAGTAGTACATAAAGGTTATCTACTTCATTCTTCCATACTGTCTTATACAAATGTAGCCACCCCTTGAGGATATAGGGGTCACAAAGACAAGGAAGGAGGGCAGCACGACTCATAGGGACCTCAGAAAGCTAGCCCATTGCAGCTTGATAGTTTCTTTTCCAAAGTGTTCAATAGCAGATGCTCTACCTGCAGCAGAGATTCGCTTAGCTAAATCCTCGTCTTCTAGAAGAAGTTTAATAGCTGCTTGAAGCTCGTTTATATCATCTGAGATAAAACCATTAACACCATTTTCAATCAGGTCTGGTATTTCATACAAGTCGTGGTCAGGGAAGTAGCTGGCGTTTCCATGCTTAGGTCCAATAGCAACAATGGGTACACCAGTCATCCATGCTTCCATAAAGTTTAGTGTATAAGATGCTGGGTGTGTTCCAGTGTAGAAATAGCACCGAGCCTCTCTCATCATTCTTTTTAGATCATCAAAGGATTGTTTACCATGAGCAAAGTCACCTGAGTCTTCGTTTCCAGGACCATATAGACCACGAGAGAAAGGCCGTGTTGCCTGTTCAAAGAATGTAAAGTTACAGTTCATATCTCTTTGTCTCATGCTCTGACCAAATGTAATAATCCTATTATCAGTGCCAGCCCAATTACCAAACTCTTCTGGATCTTTATAGAATCTAATAGTCGCATCACCACCAATGTAATTGGGGATAGTAGTCTCACGTGGAGAATACCTAATGACTTTTAGCCCCTCATCCCTATAGGGCTTAAGAAGTTTTTCTTGATGAGCAATAGACTGTCCAATGGTACGCCAGATAACAGTCTTGTGTTTCATTGCTTCCCAATTAATAGTAATCCACTTAGGCATATGCATAACAATGACTACATCGAATCTGTCAACAAATTCTTTTGTTAGAAGTTCTTTGTTATCACGACCAGGTTTACCCAATGCATGATACGCAGCTACGTCTTCTGGGTCATACTCTACGTCAAGCAGACTAGGCCTCATATCCTGTTCTTTACTAGGGTCTATATAGGCACCAGGTGAAAACACATAGTGGCCTAGTTCATTTAACAAACTTACTTCGTCAAACTCAAGTATCGAATGACAGGAGAGGTAGAGTATTTTCATTGTGACTCCAGGTCTAAATCGTTTTCATACATTTCTTTTAACAAGCTTTTCCAGTTATATTCTGGTTTCCATCCAAGCTCAGTTGTGATTTTACTGGGATTACCCACTAACACAGGTACTTCCGATGGACGCATAAATTGCTCATCCATCTGATAGCAATCATCAAAGTCAAGATCTGCTAGCGAACATACATACCTAAACATATCTTCTATTGAAGTTGTAGTACCCATCGACACAGAATAATCATCAGGAGTACCCTGTTGTAACATAAGATGCATAGCACGAACGTAATCTTTTGCGTGCCCCTCGTCTCGACAGGCAGTTAGGTTTCCCATTTTTAAAACTTTTTGTTTTCCCAACTTGATACGAGCAAGACCCTTTGTTATTTTTCTTGTAGCAAAGTCAAAACCCCTACGTGGAGAGCTGTGGTTAAATAGAATACCGTTAACAGCAAAGATTCCATCTTCTCTTTCTCTATAATTCCGTACTGCATAGTAAGCAGCAGCCTTAGCTACTGCATAAGGACTCCTAGGGTTGAGTGGGGAGTCTTCACTAAAGCCTTCAGGTGGACAACCAAGCCCACCAAATAGCTCACTAGTGGATGCTTGATAGAATCGTGTATTAGGAGAGAAGTTTTTAATAGCGTGGAGTTGGCCAACCACTGCTTCAGCATTAACCCTAAAAGTCTCTACTGGAATTTCAAAGCTGTGTCCGACATGGGACAGGGCAGCTAAGTTATAAAAGTCATCTGGTTGAAGTTCTTCAATGAGCTTAGCTGTTGCTGAGTGATCACAAATATCCCCAGCTACTAATCTAAAGAGTTTATTCTCTAGGAGATGGTTAATATTCTGAAGATTTTCTCCAGTAGAGATTCTACGATAGAGACCTACAACTTCATACTTCTTAGACAGTAAGTATTCAGCTAGATAAGATCCATCTTGTCCTAAGACTCCAGTTATTATAGCAAGTTTAGTCATGCTCTAAGCTCCTTAGCTATTAGCTTACCTACGGTTTCCCAGTTAAACTTCTCAAGAACAAGAGAGGGGTCTTCCAGCTTTGCAAGAGTACCTTCTTTGTCACTGTATACATTTCTCATGTGCGCTCTTAGGTCGTCAATCTGAGGTTCAGCCCAGCTCATCTTTCCATTGTACGTTGGGCGATCCATACCGTAACAAGGTGTAAGATTGCAGTCAATGAGTAAGGAGTTCTTCTTTGTCATAAACTCTAGGTTTCCAGAAAAGCCCGTAGAGATACATATGTTGTTCGAGGCCATAGCTTCGAACTGAGGAATGCCCCAGCCCTCTGCTCTGTGTGGTAATACGAAACAGTCACACTCCTTGTGTAGTCCTAAGATCTCATCTCTTGATAGAGAATCGTGTATTAGAACCACTGGTGGAGTTGTGTCTAGCCACATTCTCTGCTTTACCTCCTTAACACAACGCTTGACCTTGTCGGCATCTACACCTGAGTTATCTCGATGGTATGTTTTTAACACCAGAGAAACTGGTTCATCTGCTCCGAACTCTGAGTAGTATGCCTGCAGTAAGGCTTCAGGGTTCTTTCTTTGAGACCACTGGAAGATAGAATAAAAACTAAATCTGTCAGTTGGAATATTAAAAGACCGTTCTGGAATCTCTGCCTGCTTGAAAGACTCTTTGCTAAACGTATGAGGTATCTTCTTTACAGGAACAGTTACGCCAGAGCGCTTGAAGACCTCTACGTTCCAGTCACATGGGACCCAGATCTCATCTAGTTGATTACACATGGCTGTCCACTGTGCTGGAAGCTTGTCAGTTTCCCATACTGTGTATCCAATATTTTTAATACCAGGAATTTTATACTTCACAAAGTTTTCTGGTGTTAGATGTATAATCTGAACATCGATACCAGTTGTTACATTAGTAGGTATCCTATCTAGGATATTTTTATACTCTGCACCAAGATCAGTTTTCCAGTGTTCAAAGGATACATATCTAGCTATAAGATTGATTTCTGGAATTTTAGATATAGCACATAAATAGTTTCTTGAAGCTTCAGCATATCCAGAAGAGTCCAGTCCAGCTGAGGTAAATAATAGGTTCAAAGAACTTCTCCTATTGAGGCTGTAGTAGATTTAAGACTAATTTTTCCCGAGTCAATGTCTCTGAAAAGCTCAATCCATTGCTCACCAATTTTGTACCACTGAATTGTATCTATGTATTCATTACAAAGGTCAACCTTTTTCTTCGCCTCGCCACTCTTAACATCTTCATAGCATTCTTTCATAGTTGATACAATGTCATCTACTAGACCAATTGGTCTATAGCCTGAGTTATCAATCCAGATTTTTTCATTACACTCATAGAGATAACCACGGTTCCCATCATCTAGTTGTTCTGGAAAACAAGTGTTATCAGGACACACAAGTGGAAGACCAGTAGCAGCACCCTCTAGGTGTGACAGACCCCAACCCTCACCTAGAGTAGTTGTAATAAACGCATCTCCACAGTTGTAGAACAAGTTTAAGATCTCGATAGGGAATGGTTTACTAGCTGCATAATTTTTAGGAAAGATAACATCTCTTGTTGGGTCTAGTCCAACATCTCTGACAGCTGCTATGAGATCGATAGTAGTATCTCTTGGTGCAGTGTGCAGATAAAGCAAAGAGTTAGGATATACCTCTTCCTTGAACTTTTTAAAAGCAAGGATTGTTCGAGGAATATCTTTTCTTGGGCTATTCCTGTTAACCTGAAGCCAGACAAAAGTATTATCATTTTGTATATTAAAGAACTTCTGTCTAAATTCCTTACGTCTATCTGGTGCTATCTTGTGAAACTCACCAGTGTCCACACCATGATTAATTATGCTCAGTTTGTTAAGCACATCTGGTGCTGTCTTTTCTGTTTCTGCCTTACCAAACTTACAATAAGCGACTACTCGATCTGCAACCTGTAGCATTGTGCGACCCGTGTCTAGCACGTGACAGTCTACCGGATAGTAATACACTATAACCGGAACCTTCTTTCCAGCAGCTCGCATTTGCTGAAACAGCTGTGGGATTTTTTTAGCAACCTCTTCAACAACAAAGGTATCATTCATTACCCAAACGTAATCATAGACACCCCTTGCTAGGGACTGTAAAAACATTTGACTACCATATGGATCTTTAGGGTCATTAAGCCTAGAAGGAACAATTTGATATGGAAACTCTTCTTTATTTATAAACTCGCCACCAAAATTAATTGCGAGTTGATCTATCTCAAATAAGTCATTTAACGCTCTTAGTACATGTTTGGATACTATACCAAATCCAGTACCCGCTGTTACCGAGTCACTATAAACTAACAGTTTCTTTTTAGGCATCTTGCCTCCTTAAGTTTAGCCACATGAGCCAGCTTTTGTTATATCACATACGTCAGCCTGTTCAATAAATATTTCACCAACATGATTCATTGCAGTTGAATATTTTACAGGTGTGAGTGGTTGTCCACCTCGTGCACCGTCAGGGTAACAAGTCACGCCCCTAAGCCTTGGAAGATATTTTATAAACATATTTCCCAGTAGTTGAACAGAGTCATCACTATTCATAGTCGAACCCCAAGATGGTAAGTTTAGCGTAGAGCTAATTGCATGGTCCACATATCCTTGTAGCCATGCCTGGAATGCAACACGCCTTTCAATGTCCTCTGCAAGGGTATATGCATCTTCGATGTGTTCTGGATCTACGCCTTCTTGAATAAGTCTATTCGCACATGGATCTACTACATATTGATAGTGTGGGATCGTACCTTTGAGATACCTTCTTTTGTATGCAACACAGAATATGGGCTCGATTCCAGTTGTTGTCTCAGCAACAATGCCAATCGTTCCAGTAGGAGCAATAGCACGTGTTTTAACTGGTACGCTAAGATCCCACTTCTTTGCATACTTCTTAGAAAATGAAGTACTTTCTTTGTAAATCTCAAGATACTGTTCAAGATCTTTGTCTTCGCCATATTTTTTTCCTCTCTTTAGGAGCCACTCGTGTAGTCCCATGAGTCCAAGGCCCAATCGCCTGTTCTTTGTTCTTGTTTGGTCGACCTTCGGATAAGGAACATCTGAGTATACAGTTCCTGCTAGGAGGAATGCTGTTCCTACTTCTACTGCCTCCTTCATTTCTTCTAATGAATTAATCTTAGCCATATTGATAGAGCCAAGATTACATATATCTGAATCATCAGAGCTGCTAATTTCACAGCAGTTTGAAATGATAACCCCTTCTGCCATAAAAGTATGCTCATCAACACCAACATCACAACAATAAACAGGCTCTGTTCCATCTGCGGTTACAGATACTACACGAACATCTGACTCTCTATATGGCTTATAGCTAGAAGTGTCAGGCTTGACACGATTAGTCGGAATCATTTTTTCAAACCTAAAAGCATAGCTACTTGCGATGACGAGTTGATATGTTTGAGATTTTCCATAAGTTGAAAATCCATTCTTCGAAACACTTGAGAGTATTCCAATTTGTTCAAGCAATCTAGAAACCCCTCTTAGAAAAGACTTGTTTTTATTAGAAAGCCTTATTCTTTTTTGACCAGGCTCCCAGTTACCGTTAGCATCAAATAAGCCAGCTATAAAAGAAACCGATTCTTCAGGTGAAGATTTAAAAAGATCTTCTGGAAAAACATCTTTAGATCTGTCTCCCCAGTATTGCTTATCTGTTTTAAAATACGCTCTAACAAAGCCACGTGAATCTTTAGGGTTAATAGAAGATAAACGAGTGCTGTTTTCGATCAAAGGAATACATTCTTTTGATTCGTCTGTGCAGAATGTTATCTCTGCTGCTTTACCCTGGTTTGAGAAAGAGCCATCTCCATATACATAGCCAAGAACATATGAATCTGTATCTATTTTTTTATCTGGAGCTATTTCAGGCAAAGAGACACTGATAATGTCTCCGCTACTCAGATCTTTTGCGCCTACACGATCTGTAGATACCAGTTTTCTACTATCACCATGGCCAGAATATCTTTCAACCATAAAAGGGTGAGAGCTATCGCATCGTATACTTCTACCGCCAGTTAGCTCAACGAGTAGTATATCTGAAGAAGAAGATGTTTCTTTAAAAACTACATCCTTGGCCCATTGTTTTCCTGTCCAAACTTCACTAGGTACACCAATGAGATTGTTAACAGTTTGATATCCTTTTCTTGTTAATACGTGGGTGTCTTTACACACAGGCGCGTTTCTTAAATGCTCTCCTGCATTAACACCAGTATCTACGCTAAACCCCGGTTCTCCAGTTTTCAACATCTGTCTTACTGTTGCCCAGTAGACAGAGAGAGCTAGTGCGTGATGCTCGTGTTCTTCGTCATGGAATGCTAAGAAGAATTCGTCATCAAGGATAACAGATACATTTGTTCCATCCATAGTGGCGGGGAATGTAAAATCTTTTTCTTTAAGTTTGCGAACATCATGAGTCCAATCTTTTATTCTAATAAACTTGTGAATATCAGCATGGTTCCAATGAAGCCCCGCCCAGATAGCAGACCTGCGAGAGCCACCTTGCATAATGCCTCGTCCTAGTTCATTGATCATCTGCATCAGTGCAATCGGTCCTGTTGCAGTGCCACCTGTTTTTCTAATTGCTGCGCCTTCAGGTCGTAGAGAGCTATAAACAATACCAATACCCGCGCCGGTCATTAGTGCCATTGTCGCTTTCTGTGCCGCATCTGCCCAACCCTCTCTACTATCTTCTGCTTTTAGGAGCAAACAATTTCCTGTTAGAATATTATCAGCAAGAGTGAACTCGTGGGTGTCAGGAACGACAGCACAGTATACTGGTTCATTACGTAAGGTTTTTTCAACTGACTTTACCTTCCAGTAAGTTTGCCTCTCTATTTGATTATTCTCCCACCTTTCTTTGTGTGAGGAGATTAAGAAAAAACGCTCGTCAAGAGTGGCACGATCAAAAGAAACAGAATAATGTGTATATTTTTTACCATCAAGATTAGAGACTTTTTCCCCACTACAGATCTGATTACAACCGATACCCAATAGGTAACAGATATCCTTAACGTGTTCTAGCGATTTACGGTCATGGCTAGCGAGTGTCACCTTTCCGCTCTTAGAGACACAGCCATCTGCAGCAAAATATCCAGCCAGCCAACCAAGAAGATATGAACGATCATAATCCAAAGGGACCTTAGTCTTGAAATGACTAGGCAGGCCACTAATTTCTATATCATCCTCAACAGGTCTTTGAGGAAATAGACTAAAGTATTCTTGAAGTTCTTGATCTTTTTTACCACACAGTCTGATCGTGGACTGGTGGCCTTGCGTACTTTTGTTTCCATCACCCCAGACAAATCCATGCATAACCCCTATTGCACTAACCGGTGTTCGGCTGATGCCATATCCAAAAACTTGCCACAATGTGTCTCCGGGGGATAGCTCAATTGTTGATAATTCTCTCTTGTCCAAGAAGTGTTTACGTCCATTTCGTACACTAACAGCGCCGGCTGTTCGCCAGCTATGACCTCCAGTTGCATAGATAACCTTTTCTCCTTGTCCAAATCCTAGTGTAACCTTATACAGTTCTTGGTTACCAAAGCATTTGAAGTCTGATTCTATCCACTGTCCCTTAGTAGTCATAATGGTGTGTTTTCCATTATTTGACCCAGGTAAATCTTTTATTAAGAAAGTTCCCTTAGACGTTACGACTTCAGTTTCTCCACCATAACAATTTTGAACCTGATGGAAGGGTCTACCTGATGAGTATAGATACCTACCTGCTGGCATAAATTTACGCTCTTGTATAAGCTTCTCTGCTCTTTTGATTAGAGACTTAGGTGCCTTTACTGATTCTAGAACGTTAGTGGCAACTCTTGTACCAATCTGTTCCCAAGTTTCCTTAGATCCATCATCTAGTTCATGTGCATATTTCTGATTCATAATTGTTTTAGCAAAGGGGCCGACATCTTGAGTCATTAGTTATCATCTCCAGGGTATAAAAAACCATACGGATATTAAATCCGTACAATTTCATTTCTAAGTTTTATTTAATAGCTACAAAGAGCTTGCGATTAAGCAGCCACGAGAGACTGCCCTCAGAGGGTCAGCTGCATGACGGACCTCTTTGATTTCAATAGGTAGTTTTATCTCATCCAGTTTAGCCTTGAACATATCTACATATCCATCAGCTCTACTAGTTCCACCTGCCAATACAATAACAAGGGGATCTTTAAATTTTGGTAATTGACCTGAACGTTCAAGTGCAAGTTTTAAGTTTTGAATTGTATATACAATAAGCCTCTCATAGTAAGCAGAGCAAGCATTTAGAATTTGACTATCAGATTGCTCACCGATAGTAAATCCGCCACCTTCTTTTTCTGTTTGAACTACAGAGTCAGGAAGACCAGTTGCAACTGCAACCATCCTATCAATCCAGTCACCAGATTTACAAGTACTAAAGTGAGCAATAGCTTCGCCGTTAGACATTACGCATACATTTTGCATACCAGCACCAGCAGAAATACTAATGCCTGTGTAGTCTTCACTCTCTAGTTCTGAATAACAAATAGCCTCAGCCTCGTTAATAGGCTGTGCATCATAGCCAACCTCTGCTAAGTCCTGACGAAGAATATCTTCATGATATCCAACATCAAAATCTTCTAGGGGTTGGTCGATGGGCTGACCAGGTACTGAATAGATAAGCTTTTCTCCTGGGGTTGAAGCTTGTCCAACCACCTCATGAAGAATAAACTTTAGAATCTTACGAGCGTCTTTTTCTTGAGGAGCGAGGACGCCTCTAACCATTGGGCGTGCTGCAGACTCATGACGCTCTACTGCTTTTTCAATAGCGTCTGCGCCGATAACAATAAAAGATCCATCTTCATCTTTTAGGAACTTCTTACCAGCCAGACCCTTTTCAATCATACGAGTTGCAATCGGTGTTGTTGGTTTGATTCTATAGAAGGCATCACGGAATTCTGTATACTCAACGTCGCCTTCTTTCTCTTCTGCAGCAATAACAAAAGATGTACCAACATCTAAACCCTTACTCATATTAATCTCCCTTTTTTAGTGAACGTAATTTTGAAAGGTTAGACTTTAAATTCTTATCCTTTTCAACTTTAGTCTCTGCTATGTTTTCGTAGCCTTTTTCAATAGTAGATGTGTCTACTTGTGTTACAAATACTGATTCATCCATCTCTATTCCTAATGACCCCTCAGTCTGTAAAGAGAGGTCTCCTCGTCGAGGTTCATTTATTATAGCTGTGCCTTGATGAATAGCAACCCCAGATTCAGCTAATTTTAACACTGCCTCTGTTAATATTTTTAACTGAGCCATTTGCTCATTATGCATATTTCGCATCTGACTTACAAGTTCTTTATGGTTCACAATAGGCTCCTTTTTTAATTGAGGTTTAGACTTATGTTTAATGGGAATAAGCAAACGACGACGTGGGGTTAGCACGCCGTCTTCATTTTGTAAGGGACCTGATCTTAGGAGGCTATGATAGTCCATGTACCAGTAGTCCATGTTACTTCAAGATCTTTAACAGGACCTAGTAATTGTCCAGAGCCTGGACCAATTATCTCTGCAGCAACAGACTGATCTGTGATATCCATGCCAGAGGCAGTATTGATGTTTCCACCTGTCAGTGGACCACTAAAGATATCGTCAGTACGCTGTGCGAATATAGTCTGTGACACATTCCGTCTGATTGAAAGATCAGAACTTCCTACTGTTTCTATTCTTACAAGGGCAGCGTTCTTTCCCAGTGTTGTGTAGAGATCAAGTATATCACCAGTAGAGGCATCTACGCTCGTAAAGACTTGGCTTCTCTGTGTAGAAGGAATGATCCTATCTACTTTTTTTACTATTTTAGCCATTGCTAATCACTCCTTTAAATAATGTAATAAGTAATACCATTGCTTACCATGGTTATGGAATCATATTGGCTGGCAAGTGTTTGGCTTCCAGCTCCATCAATTAAATCTGTACCTGAAACTGTAACGGTATTAACCGTTGCATCTGTTTTCTTAACAGTAAAAGAATTACCGTTAGATGCTAATGCAGGTGCCAGGTCTAACTTAACGTCTGCAGAACTTGCATCGACAAATGCCTTCGTAGCTACACTCGTTAAGACTTGGTCTCCTGATATTGTTATAACTATTCCTAATGGAATATTATCTATTTGTGTCTGTAGCACGCCAGAGACAGTAGTGAGATCTGTTTGTAAAAGACCAGAGACAGCAATAATATCTGTTTGTAAAAGACCAGAAACAGTAGTAATATCTGTTTGTAACAGGCCAGAGACAGCAGTAATATCTGAGGCAGTTGTTGCAATGCTATCAGATAACTCCTGAAGAGCACCCTCTACAAATACAGAAGTAAAGTTAGTTCCAGAATCTACGATCGTAATCTGACCAGCTGGAGCAAAGCCACCTGTAAGGGATACCTGTGAAAGATCAGTTGAGTGAGGGTTACTCGTGTTACTATTGTGACCACTGAAGAGTGCTCCAAGAGCGAGGTCGTCTGCTGCTGCAAGTATTCCTCTACCTGCTAATCCACCTACTGCTGTGGTTAGACTATCACCCTGTACGAAGTTAAGAACATCTGAATATGTAGGTGTGCTGTCAGTAAGATTATCTCTACCTGTATAGACCTGCTCTGCAGTTAAGCGTGTAGTTAAACCATCTATATTTGAATAATCATAGCCCCACGGGTTAGAATCGGATCTCGTTCCAGAGCCAATCAGATTAGTTAAGAGCTTAAAGTCTGTGGGTGGAACAGAGAGTGGCGTCCAGGTTCCGCTTAAAGAAAGGGGAGATGAAAAGGATATAGAATTATCTTTTAGATCTCTGAATAAGGTTCTGACTTGGTTGAGATCTTCAACTAGGTTACTGGGTGTTCCAGTGTAGGAATCGTTGACTCCTGTCCCACTACTAGAAGAGGCTTCTACTACCTCTTGACTAAGGCTGCCACCTGTAATGTCGTCTGCAGAGAACGTGTGTACAAGGCCAATATCATTATCCCAGTTACCACCATGAAGTTCCAGAAGGGCATCAACCATCGCCTTGTTAGAGTTCGTAAGGATGGCAGCGCCGTCAGAGCTAAAGCTGGCGCCCGCTGCTCCATACAAGTCCTTAGCTAGCTGAGAAAGGTTTAGCTGGTTGGTTTGTGTTATGCCATCAAGAGAGGTTGGAGATGACTCAAGAGAGCTGTTGAATATATTGATACCAATAGAAGCTTGTTCTTCTAGGGATAGACCACCAGATCCACCTGCCTGAATTAAGCCCTCTAGATTCTGAACAGCAACATCTATCGCATTGTAGACATCAATAAACTGTTCATATGTAGTAGTAGGTCTACTCAGGGCGTTAACATAGTACTGACCTGTCCCTGTGTTAATATCCGCATCGCTATTTACAAAAAGAGTACGTCCGTCTAGGCCATCTTTAAAAGCATTAACACTTGTATCTAGTGTTCCATCTGGGAGGCGTTGCGAAAACGGAACAATAAGCTCATTCCATTGCTTCTGGAAAGCACTTGAATCTCGGATTGTTTCATTTTGAAAGTCATTCTGCTGAGCAGAACTGGTAGAGCCTCTGAATCTTTGATTCCTAAGTACGGTAGAAATAAGAATATTAGACGGTCTTGTCATCTACTTTGCCTCCTATACAGCTAACTTAATTCTATACTCATCAAAGATTGGACTAAGCTGGTTATTGCTAGTTCTTAATTCAGCCCTCAAGGCTACAAAACTAAACAACTCATCTGTTAGATTGAATTCTAACACGAACTTCTCGTTCATGAAATCGGCAATAGTGTTTTTTGTATTCAGTACGATTACATAAGATAGTGGAGCATCAGCAGTTGTTGCTACAACCTCTGATGTGATAGGACCATCTGTGTCTATTGCATATTTAGAATAATCAGTGTCTTTAGTATTATTGATAATATCAAATATACCCACCCTGTCAGCTACTAGGCCTGCAAATCTATCTACACCTACATAGACTTGCTCTTCAGAATCTGGATACAAACTTCCATATTCATATCCCTCAATCAATAGCTTTTGGTTGTAAGGGTATAGAATGTCTGAAGATTTTAACTCTGCTAGTGTATCCAGGTTGGGTGTAATACTATTCCAGTAATCCTTATGGATCTTAACCTTATGAATTCCTTGACTTAAAACAGTAGGTCCGATTACGTTCACATAAGAAACTTGATCAATTGTTATCGGATTGTTACCTACGTCTATCGTCATACCCTGAGAAGGTTCAACCTTGATACTGGTTGTGTAATAGGGCTCAGAGAACTCCCATCCTATTTGTATGTCCCGTACAAGCTTAGTGCTGTCTCCAGGTGTTATTCCCTTTTCTCCAACATTTCTCCATAGCTTTATATTATCTATATCCACGTTGGCAGCTTTATCTATCTGCAAATCTAGGATTCGATGACTAGAGTTTGAAAAGAAATATCTTCTATCCGACTGGGTGAAACCACCAGGGTTCTTATTGCTACATGGTGTTTCGATTATAGAACCACTACTGTCTTGTTGTAGCAAAGTATATAGTCTCTGAGGTGACTCAAAATTGGGACCACCATCTTTATCATAAGAGATACCTACACCTGTTTGTTCAAGAGTAGAGATGGTTGTAAAGTCTAAGATCTGAGGATGAGTAATCTCATCTCTATTAGAAGGTGAGATCGGAGTCCATAGCCTAGTATCAACACCCGCTACGATATGAGCAGGAGCTGTTACGAAACCTGCTGTCGTTAACCACTTTGGGGTTCCAGTATCATTTTTACCAACAGCTATGAAGTAGTCGATAAAAGTATCTGAACTTGTAGCCTCGCAGACCTCAAGATTAACTTTATTAAAAAGAGACAGGGTCGTATCTGGTTTAGTAATAGAGAGTGGCTTACCGACCATCGTTCCCTTAAAGGTAGATGAACTATTAAACCCTTCCTTGAAAAGCGCTATCTCCTTTGCTCCAAATTCATATAGAAATAAATTATCAGATGTGATCTGGTCATGACCGTTCTTCTCAATAATAAACTTAAGCTTTACGAGGCTTATCTCTGGGAAAGTAAACTCCATCTTCTCTAGTGATTCGAGCACAGTGTTAACAGATGGGATTTTAATAAAATTAGTTCCATCTACAGAATAGAGCGGTGTGATTTTAGTTGTAGAATTCTGTTCAGATGTATGTAGTAAGATTTGAATCTTAGATACAACAATAGACTCGGCTAAGCTAATCGTTAAGTCTCCTATAATAGGGTTCACCCTCTTAGAAGCAAAGACGTGTGTTTTCCAAAACCTACTCTCGTCTCTAAAGGCGAATCTCGGTTCTGTATTATTAACTGCAGAAACAGAGACAACACTGTCTTGATCAGTTAGATTAAATACAGCCTGAGATTCTACAAGGTCATTGAGAAATATCCTATCTACAACAGCAGATACACCAGTACTCTTAGCCATCGTGATTAAGTTTTGACCAAGATTAATATTTACGTTTGTAGATAAATCTAGTTCCAGTAGGGATGAATCTGTGAATGTGTCTCCTACTATATCTAGGAAACCCTCTGTGTCTTGAGCTAATAATAGTAGTCTCGATATTCTACCCTCTAGTCCGATAACCCTATTCTCAAGCTTACTTGCCTTACACTCCCACCTATCGAATAACTTAACAGCCTTATTGGTTGTTAAGTATAGCGATCTGAAGATTGTGTCTAAGTCTTCTTTGATTGTATTGTTAGTTCCGTTGTACTTACTGGCGCTAGATTCTTCGTTGAAGGCAACACCATAATCCTCTGTACTAAACCTTGGAAGAGACAAGTCATTCGCAGCTACGTATGTATCGAACTCACTTTCGACCTCTTCGATAGTTGGAACCTCCCCTCTTTCTAAGAAGCTACGTATGATAGTTTCAAGAATTTCTTCTGCTCTAAGCTCGCTGATAGTCATTTATAGAAACCCCTTTGTGATTATCTGCAAGGCATAATCCTTAAGAACTGGACTGAAGTAAGGTGCAAGATCTGTAATGTTCTGTCTTATCACGTCTATGTACTGGTAGTTAACTTGATAAACAGTTGGAATAAATAGTCCGTTTCCTACAAGAGATGGTGACTTTGCTTTTCTTAATATCTCATTAGGCAAGATTGTAACAGTTGCTTTCTGTGAGAGAACGTCGCCCTCTATCTGGAATGCCCCCGCTGATGAATCTAACTCCCAGTCTACCTCTGGTACCTCACGAGCGATATTGTATCTTATAATATAGTCAGCATAGTTAAAGTCTAGACTGTATCCTGTTTCAGGAATAAGTCTCTGACAGTGTACCTCTCCCCTCTTGTAATCAACAGAGTAGGCACCATCAGGTATAGAATCTGGATCAGTACTATAATAGAAGACTTTTCCTGGGCTTGATATTGATACACCGTTTGTGAAAACCGTTGTTGTGTTAGTACTTCTATCTATGAAGTATTCACCTGTAGAATTAACATCACCCACCATCGCAACTTCAGTTGCAAATAGCGTAGTGTCTTCAAAGGCAATTGCAAAGTTTCCACTTGTTGTTACCGGTGTGCTTGTAACAAAAGTTGCAACAGTAGACGGTCCAACTGGTACCAAGGATGGAATTTCTTCTTCACGTCTAATAATCTGATTTAGTTCTGAACTGCCGTCTATGTATGTTACCTCTTCCAGGAAAGGATCGTCTGTTGCGGTTGCGGTGCTGGGTTTATTAATATTTATACTGCCCTCTATAACCGAGAGCTTTGGTAATAACACCTTAGATAGCCCAGCGATAGCAGTTGTTCCAATAGAAGTATTAGGAACCCACGCATCTTCATTGATCTGCACTGAGTGATGAAGAGGATCTTCGTCTCCCCAAATCCATTGACTAGAGAGCAGAACTTCTTCTGCCTTATATGTGTAACAAATTGTTATAGTCTCTGTTGGTTCCACTCGATCGAAAGAGTAAATGATGCCCCTCTCTTCATCAATAGACCAGTCACCTGGTGCTAGCAGTTCACCCTCTGGGTCAATCAATCCATTTTGGAATTCTATTCTGTTTGTAAAAACTGACTGACTAGAAGGAGCAAACATAATAGAATCAAGACTCTGAATATTACGGTGTTCGAGCCTATGTATCTGTGCATTTTTTGATGCCTCTACTATATTTGTTACAACCTCTCCACGACGAACCACCTGTACGGTGTCCTTGTCTATGGAGGTTGGGAATTGAATCTCAGACTTATGGTCATTTTTTCCTACTGGATAGATTCTTTCCTCTGTAAATAATACTTCTATATTAGAATTAAGACCAGGTGATTTGCCATTAGTTCCATTGCCAAATTGTAAATCATTGTCTTTTGTTAAGACATAGAATTCACTTGTTGAAAGGGCGGAAGCAAGTGTTGGTACACGAGTCCATTCAGTTCCATCAACAAATACTCTTTGGATAAATCTTTCTTCAATGTCATAGTCTGTGCCATTAGATACTTTGAACAGGTCGGTACGTAGATCATCAAACGGCAGGGAGAAGTTTACTGATTGTCCAGTTCCTTTTCCTACTAGATATTTTGTTCCAGATACATCTCTACTTCCATAGCTAGGGTCAATGACACTAATGCTACCAACAAGGGGATTATTATCTAGCTGAAAGAACCACGGTTCTTGTTGGGGAACTATCTTAAGCTCTGTCTTCTCTGCTATTTGTTCAACAAAAGAAGTGCTTGAGTCTGTAAAACCTGCATCGTCTCTAGATAAGATAGACTTGTATCTCAATGATAGGACTGGGGTGTCTGTATTGATTGAGTTCGAATCTTCTGTATTGATATTGATTACTTCTTGAACAGTTGTATCCGTATTTATAAAGCCATCATCAGTAAGTGGACTGACATCATTCCACGTGTTTCCATTGTCGAAGGATAGCTGGTGGCGGACCTCTGCAAGCTCTGACTTCTGGAGAGGAGACTGGTTAGTTTGTAATGCTATTTTCTTTATCTCATCACTCGTTTGGAATTCAACAGATACAGCTTCACCGGCAGCCTGGTAAGCAATTCTTTGAATCTCGAAATCTCTAATACCAATTGCATATCTGAACTGTTGGCCCTGGACAGTATTAATTAGATAAGGTGTAGATTGACGCAGGGTTACTTTTACATACTTTGCATATCTAGGTGTAAACGTATACAGACCTTGACCTGCAAATTTAGAAGTTGAAGGTGCAAGCTTAAACACATTCTCTTCGTCTTCTATTAAGAAGCCTGCAATTGGAATGTCATCCTTCACAGACATATATAACTGACCATCTACAGACGTACTGATATCTAATATCTCTACCTCTGTCTTAGTTCCAAAGTTGTTAGGATTGATACGTATAAAGTTTATAATCTGAGAGCTGCCTGTGTTCACAGTAAAGTCAAAGACCAGGGCTTCATCATCGTCCTCTTGCAGGACACGCTCGTACTCAAACCAGGTATCAGAATTACTATCAAACAAAGCTGAGATGTTGTTATTAAGTTGTGCTCCGACCTCTTCGTTGTTTCCTTCTCTACCATTGGAGTTGGAATTTATAAGAGGCGTCTCTACTATCTCTAGTACTTCTGTGGCTCCTCTATTAACAGGGAGCGTAAGGACGCCTTCTACCTGATTAATCTCACACTCTTCTGCATTTAAAAGATTACTACCAAGATCAATTTTTGATAAGTCAGAGAAGGTATCGCTAAAGAAGAATGAATTCTTAATAGGCAGACGACTGAACAATGCAAAGTCAGTCACCTTTGAACTCAATCGCTTAACGCGAGAACTCAACCTATTAGAATGAGTAGCAAACAAGTTGAAGTTTTCTATAATAACCCCTTCAACATTTTCCAGTTCTAGGAATAAGATCTGAAGATCATCATTGATAAGCTCTAGATTTGTATTGTAGGTTTCTCTGTTTGGAGCAGTACCAACTCTTACACTTTCTGGTAAGAAGTTTGACTGGTCAACTGTCTGGTAAAAAGATGCTAGTAGACGGGTGGCCTCTAGCGTGTAAGCTTCCTTAGTTTGAAGATCCTCTGTTTCTCTTGATCTGTTAATGCTCTCTAAAATCTTTTTTAGCTTGTTTTCAAACAGGGTACTTTTTTGTGGTAGCAGGTGTTTATTCATTTAATTACCGAACTTAAGTGTATCTCTGGTTCCTGTTGCTAATAGATAGTCTTCTAGAACGGGAGATAGATTTGTATTTGCGGAGTTTCTCCTAAGGACAACAACCAGATTAGCTGTTGAGTATGCTACTTCGATACCTAACTCTACCTTTTTGAAGTATACGATGTTGTCTTTTCCAAGCCAAACCCTCAGATCACCTGTAAGATCCACTAGTTTTAATCCTGCTGTCGAGAGAACCGCAGCTGGACTGGGCTCTGTAGGTATAACATTTGTTGTAGATACAGTGGGTGTATAAGATACAGTATAGATGTTATTCACATTTGGCTGTTGTATCTTAATGGCATAACTCATTCTGAGCGGTTGGCCAGGAGTATCCTGGGTCAGAGTTGTATCTTTAGTCCAGCCATCTATCTCTAGAGCTGCTGTTACCCCTGTTGTTGCATCAGCATTTTCAAGAATCTCACCATTTCTGTAAACAATAATATCTCCAGTAGGGTTGTCTACTGAGTGATATGGATCATCAAGTGTAAAGAACTGTAGGAACCCAGTGTCACTGGTCTCTGTTAGAGATAGAGTCTCGTGTCTGATCTGGGTAGTTCCAAGAGGGAGAACAGGAAAGACTGTACTATTAAGTAGGGAGTCGGCCGCAGAGAAGTCTCTTTTAATTACGTAGTATTCAAAGGACCCGTGGAAATAGTCACTAGTACTTGCAGGGTTAGTGTCAGTTGTATACTCAACAGAGGAAGAGTCTATATCACCTATAGGTCTCTTCTCGTTAACTTTAACTGCGAGCTGACCGAGACTATTGATCTTCTCACTCTTACTTACGAAGATAGCAGTGTCGTTAAATGTTGATAGGCCGAGCTTGATATTGTCAAAACCTACTAGGTACTCATAGTAACTCTTGTCCTCAGAGATAAAGGTTTGAGCACCAATAGCTTCTGCAAGTAGAGGGCTAGATATCAAGTCATCAAGTTCTTCAGAGATGTTTTCAATACTCTGATTAATACTACCAGGGTCTCTCACTATCTCTGGTACTGGAGAGTCAGGCTTTGTCGTGAACTGCACAGTGCTAAAATTTCTATTCCTAACTTTAATAATTACTTTCTTTGCAGACAGTGTATTAAAGAAGAACTTATTATTAGACTTAGCCTCTACTGCTTCAGATAGGATTGTTACTGACTGATTGTTAGGATCTATAATAGAGATGTTAGTTATCTCTACTGGATACAGAACTAGTGGTTCGATCTCTAGGGAATTAACAGACTGAACCCCACCCAGGTCTATCTCTATTTTGGTTATAACACCTAGCTCATCCTTAGGCTTAGAAAGTAATGTGCTCTGAACCCAGAATGTTCCGCTTCTGTTATCTACGATATTGTTTATATCTGAATCTGAAAACTCTACATTTAGTTCTGAAGCTATTGATTCGAAATCAAATATTTGACGTGCAGAAGCTAGGGGGACCAAGTCCTCAATCTCTGTATTCAGTAACAACTTTTCTCCAATGACATCAAGAGTTGCCTTGAAGCTTGGATCATTACTTAGTACCCCTGACTTTGGATCAAGGAAGAGAACCTGTTTCTCTTGAGCTGTTCGATTATTCTGAGTTGCTCTGAACGTATTAAAGATAGCATTATCCAAGCCATCTTTATTCTTATTGACAAACTCAAAAGATTCAATCTTTGCTTCCAAGTCGTTGATCGCTAATTCTAGATTTTGAAGTACTACATTATTGATAATGTTTTCATGTGCAGAAAGTATCTCATCAATATCATTTAGTTCTGAGTAAGATGCAGTCAAGTCATCCTGGATACGCTCTAGCATAAAGTTAAAGCTTTCAGAATCTATAAGCTCTGAAACTTCTCCTAGAAACAACTGGAGAGTAGGCTGAATTGTTTGTGCCTGTAGATGAGCTGTTAATTCTTCAAGTCTAGATCTAAACTCTTCAACAGTCGTAATGCTACCAGCATCTTTTTCTTTAGATATTAGCTTTAGTATTTGTTGACTTTGAACCTGACGTAGGCCGCTACGGAATTTGTCTAAATAGCTAGAAGTTGTCAACTAAATCCTCTCCCTCGAAACATACCAACGAACAGAAGGTGGGTCCAATGATAATTCACAGACCAGCCAGGATCCAACCTCTTCGCTTTTGAATACTAAAACATCTACTATATTATCTAGGTTTTTTACCAAATTGGAAGAGCTAGTTTCTAAAACCATATAATAAGGTGTAGGTTTTTTAACAATCAAATACTTATCATCTATAGATATCAGTTTTTGAATTCTTCTTTCGTAATAGACTGAAGGAACTTTTTCTCCAGACTTAAAGGGAGCAAGGAGCGTATCTGATTGCCAGTACTCTCCGTCTCCTATGATCTTAATCCTAATAGAAGAATGCTGAAGGTACGCAGAAGTCATTGAATCTAAAGCACTTTTGCTCCAGCTACATCTTCTTGCTTCTACCTCTGTGTCTGATCCTATTAATTGTGTATTGTTTTTATAAGATTTTATCCAGCCATTTTGGCCAGGAGGAATCTGTTCATTCATGTATTTAACTCAAGAAGTAAAAGTGTATTTAAGAACCTTGTCTATTTGCCTAGTGCCAACAGTATCTTCATCGGTAGGTACCTGAAATCTAGTTAGAAAACTAGCTTCTACACCTGTTGGAATTGTACCATCAACTGTCATACCAGCAGCCATGTTCGAATTTAGAAGTATCCAGTTAGGTGAGGTATCAGCAACACCTGCATTCATAGTGAAAGCAACAGATGTTTGCTTTGTGCTCTCAGAGAGATCCCATGTAGTGACGTTCCATCCAGTGTTATTTGTTGGGTCCATATTTACCTGGGCGCCGCCATGACCATTAACTGTATCATCGTCACCCCAACCCTTGATTTCAGTAAAGTCTATTGAACCAGAGAAGCTGCCAGAGTAGCCTGTTACCTTTTGCTGAAAGAAAAAACCTGCTTGTGTAATGGAGTTTAGTCCATCGTGATTTAAGTATGTAGTGACAGCAGATGTATATGCACCATTAGAAACTGCACCATAGTCAATGTTTGTAATGGCAGATCCAAGTGATGCTGCTGACCAAGTTATAGATACTGGCATGTGTAATCATTTCTCCTTTTCATATTATAGTAGATAGTCTATGCAATCTCAAACAGATTCACGCTGTGCAACAAAGCCATCTATCATACCAATCACCGACCAACCTACGGTATTTCCTACATTTTGCACATAGCCAACTCGATTAGAGCTTGGGTCTCCCCATGGGCAGTAGTAGCCATCTGTAGACAGTATAGACTCTGTATGTTCTAAGCTCCAGGTTTCATCACCTACTGCATCCATAGGATTGTTTCTATAGATCTTAATAACATCTTGTCCTACTCCATTAGGAATGACATCCATCCTAACTCTATGCCACTG
>Ga0114934_10000731_pt1 | contig 20922 bp, 12 predicted proteins | sample 4SBtaG_2_FD_99695 | JGI IMG/M metagenome (GOLD analysis project Ga0114934, IMG submission 99695) | Deep subsurface microbial communities from Kolumbo volcano to uncover new lineages of life (NeLLi) - 4SBTROV10_white metaG | ecosystem: Environmental > Aquatic > Marine > Volcanic ...
CCTTCGAGCAATATGTTTTTCGGAAAAATTCCGCCGATCAGGAGGATGCTGGAGGCCAAAATAAAGGTTGCACTTGGAACGGACAATCTCATGCTCAATTCCCCATCCATACTCAGAGAGATGTCAATACTGAATATCGCAATGCGATTTGCTGGAACTCCTCTTGATTATAGAGAGATCATAGAGATTGGCGTGGACAACCCGAGAGACATCGCAGGAATGAGACCATGGAAGCCAGATGTCGGTCAGATCTGGGATGGAATCCTTTTGCGAGACTATGGAAGAGGAACTGGACAACTTCTCAGAGGATGAAGCATGGATACAGCATAAACCCCCGAAAACTATAAAACCTATATTTCACATACCCTCCAGCCAAAAGAGGAGGCACCCCGAAGCAGGGATGTAATTGTAGAAACGGACAGGGAAAGATATGGCAAAGTAAGGAAGAACCTATGACGGAAGGTATTACTGCCTTGAATGCGGCGCAGAGGTCAGCAAGGATGACGAAAAGTGTCCATCATGCGGCCAGGAGTTCACAGAAGAGGTAAGGGCTTTTTCCTGCCCATCATGTGGCGCTCCCGTAGAATTTGGCAGCAGAGAATGCCCGAACTGCGGGAGGAAGTTCAAGATTGTCCAACCGGAGAAGAAAGAAGAAGTAAAAATCTCGCCCACCGGCGATGAGGAATTCCTCTCCAAACTCCTTGAATGGGGGAGGAAAAAATACGAAAAAGAGACGGAAGAAGATGTAGAGGAGAAAAAAGAGGCGGAGGAGGTATTCAAGGTTATCGTCGGAAGCTCAGCAGCACCGGAAGACAGAAGAACAATCAAAGAGCTGAAAGAGAGCGAAGAGGAAATGGAGAGAATTAAGAAGAGGGAGGACGAAATCAGCAGGATTGCCCGACCTCTTTATAATCTTATCACATCCAGAAAAACAGCGATTGAAAAGGCAGAGAAAGAGCTGAAAGAACTCCGACAGAAGCTGGAAGAACTGGATGGAAGCAAGAAGGATGGGGACAAGAAGAAAAGGAAGCAGATAAAGAAGAAGATAAAGGAGCTGGAGAAGGAAAAGGAGGATCTGGAGAACATCGAAAACGGCATAATGACGATTGAAAATGCCTTCAAACAGCTTATGGCCGCTCATGAAAAGGAGGTTGCAAGAAAGGAAAATGAACTCAATAGACGGCTCGATGAGTTCAAAAAAGAGATGGAGAGAAGGCAGAAGGAAAAACAGGCCCTGAAGAAGAAGGAAGTTGAACTGAACAGGAAGGAAAAAGAGCTGGAGAAAAGAGTGGCAGAACTTGCTGATAGAGAACTCAAACTGGCGGAGCGGGAGGAGGAACTTAAACACAGGCTGGAATCGCTCAAGAAGGACCATGAAACGCTGCAGAACATAGCTTCGGTCGGGAAAGATACGGAAGAAAGCGAAGAACCATTTACCGAGGAAGAGAAGGAGAAATGGCTGGAGGAACAGAGAAGGCTCCAGGCCGAGATTTTCCAGCTCAGAAAAAGTGAGATCGGGGATATAGCGGAGGGAGATTATAGTGGGATGGAGAAGGCAATTAAGAAGAAGATAGAGTCTCTCGAAGGGAAACTGACGAGGGTTCTGGATGAAAAGGAACTTATGAAGGAACGTCTGGAGCAGGCAGAGGAGGTGGATAAGGAGATAAGGCATATTCTCCAGGTTCTGGACGACCTGCTTGAGAATCTTCCGGACGAGATCATAGAGAAATTCGCCAGATCAGAGGACTTTAAACTCTACGAGAAGATACTCGAGAGATACAATATTTAGGAGTTATTAACATGGGTCTGAGAGATAAGGCTAAAAAAGCCCTGGAAGAGGAGAAAAACATCGGAGGAAAGAAAGAGGAAGAAGAGGATGATTTTCTTGAAGAGCTCATCGCTCAGGGAATAGAATCACAGGGAGAAAATGGAGAGGAAGGGGCTGAAGAAGAGGCCGATGAAAGCACAGAAAAAGAGGAGGCAAAAGAAGGAGAGAAAACGGAGAGTGAATCGTTCGATCTGGCAAATCTCGACGAGCTCATAAGGCGTGCCAGAGAACTTGAAGAGAGAAAGGATGATGTGGAGCGCCTGCGAACTGAACTGGCGGAAAGGGAAAAGGAGATTAAAAAGAAGGAAAAGGAACTCGAAGATCTTGCAGAAGAGCTCGAGAAGAACTCCGCAGAATTAAGGGTGCGCGAAGAGAAAGTAGAGAAGGAAAGGAAGAGCACAGAGGAGGAGAGCAAGCGGCTCAAGGAGCTGAGCAGGCAGGTTGATGAAGATAAGAAAAATCTGGAAAAAGAGCGTGCATCCATAGAAAAAAAGGAAAAAGAGCTTGCGGACAGAGAGAAATCCTATCGCTCAGAAATCGAAGAGGAGTTGAAGGCGAAACGGGAGAAGATTGAAAAGGAAGAGAAGGAACTGGAGAGGAATAAAGCAGAGTACAGAGAGGAGATAAAGAAGGAGTTTGAGGAGAGGGAAAAGGCGCTGGAGACCTCGGAGAAGGAACTGAAGGCTAAAGTGCTGGCAGATTTTGAAAAACGGGAAAAAGAACTGAAAGAAAGAGAGGAAAAGGCCGCTGATAAAGAGAAAGAACTGACCACCCTTGAGGATAAACTGAAGAAAGAGCACGAAAAACGCACTAAAGAACTGGAAGAAAGCTATTCGAAGAAAGAAAAAGAACTCTCGGCCAGAGAAAAAGAGGTGGAGGAAAAGGCGAAAAAACTGGAGGCCGAAAAAGAGGACTGGAGCAGGGAGATTGAGAAAAAGGAGAAGGATATCTCAGAAAGGGAAGAAAATCTCAAATCTGAGGTGGAAAAGAAGGAAAAGAAGATTGAACAGAGGTCAAAGGAGCTCGAAGCAAAGGAGAAGGAGTTGGAGCGGCTGAAGGCGGGCATCCAGCTGAATGAGAACGAAATAAGCGAGAAAGAAAAAGAACTGATGGAAAGAGAGGAGAAACTGGATGCCATATCAAAAGAGCTGGCTTCACGGGAGAAAAAGGTCGCAAAACTGGAAAAGACAGTGGAGAAGAATATTAAGAATTCAGAGGCAAAGGAAGAGAGGCTGAAAGATCTGGAAAAAAGGCTCTTAGAGAGGGAAAAAGAGCTCAAAAAACAGGAAAATGAACTGACGAACAGGGAGGAAGAGGCGGAGGCCAGAGAGGAACAGTTGAAGGAGAGGGCAGAGGAGCTCGATAATCTTGCAAATGCTCTGGAAGAGCGGCAGAATGCCCTTGAAAAAGAGGAGAAGAGGCTTAAAAGTCTGGAGAGCAGACTTGCGAATGAGAGGAAGAAGTTCGATACAGAATCGAATGCCAGAACCACAGAACTTGACGATAGAGAGGAGAAGATAGAGAATAAGGAGAAAGAGCTCAAAGAGCTCGAACTATCCCTCAAATCCACCCAGAAAGAGCTTGTAGATGAGAAGAAAAAAGTCAGTCTGAAAGAGAAGAGACTGGATGCGCTCAAAGAGAAACTGGATAAGAAAGAAAAGAAACTGGATGAAAAAGAGAAAAAACTATCCTCTAAGACAGATGAATTGAAGGCATTAGAGAAGAAACTCAACGACACGGAGGAACTCCTTGAAAGAGAAAAAGCGGAACTGGAAAAGAAGAGCGAATTCCTTAAGTCCGAGAAGAGCCGCCTAGAAAAGGAAAGGAAGGAGGCAGAGGCAGCAATCAACGAGCAGAGGATTATGCTGGAGGAAAAAGAGAGAAGCCTCGAAGAGAAAGAAAACGAACTGGAGGAGATGAGAGCAATACTATCCAGAAAAGAGGGAGAGCTGGAGGCAAGGATTGAGGAGATAGAATCGGAAGAGGGAAAAATTAAGGAAGAACTTGAGGCATTAAACAGGAAAAAAGAGGAGATTTCGGGCCGTGAGAAAGAGGTTAAAAAACTGGAGAATGAGGTAAAGAACAGGGAAGAAGAGATAAAAGTAAGAGAAAAACGGGCTGAAGAGATGCTGAACTCCATAACGCGGCGGGAGAAGCGCCTGAATATTCAGGAAAAGGATATTGCCGGCGATAAAAGGGCCCTTATTGAAGAAAAGGAGAGGCTGAACGAGGGCTGGAAAAAACTGGGTAGAGAGGCCACGAGACTTGAGGGTCTCCAGAAGGAACTGGAAGAAAAGGAGAGACACCTGAACGCCCTTTCATCCGAGATCGATGAGAGAAAGAAGGAAGTTGAGGCGGAGCGGAAGGAGATCTCCGATATCCGCTTCAGGCTGAAGACAAAGGATGAGGAGCTGACCCGCGGTCTGGAAAAACTCAGCGAAGATACAGAAGAGATACAGGTAAGGACAAATATACTGCTGGATAAAGAGAGAGAACTTGAGGAGAGGGAGAAGGAACTAGCAGAGAGGGAGGGCAAACTTGCAGAGAAAGAGGCAGAATTGCGCAAAGAAATGGAGAGAATAAAGGAACTGAATGAAAACATCCCGGAGAGGCTGGAGGCCGTTGAGGAGAAGGAACGACTGTTGAAGGAAAAGGAAAAAGACATCTCACGGCTTCAGCGTATGCTCGACGAAGAAATGGAGCGGAGAAAAGAGGAGGAAGAGGCACTGAGGCGCAAGGAAGAGGAATTAGAAGAGATAAAGCAGAGTGCACTGGCCCTCATGAAATACTCAAAGAGTGTGGAGCAGAGGAGAAACAGGGAACTTCTTGATAAGATACAGAAAGAGAACATGCGTCTTGAGGAGCAGAAGAGGGAGCTGGAAGAAGAGCTCAAGAAGAAAGAGAAACGACTCAATGCAATGGAGAAGGAAGTAAGCGAGAGGGAAGAGGAGATAAAACGGCGCGAGAAAGAACTGACAGAGATGGAGAAACAACAGAGAGAAGAGATGGAGAAACTGATGGGCGAAAAGGCCCAGATTGCAGATATCTGGAAGGAAATAGAGAGGCAGACCAGAGAAATAGAAGAGATGCAGAAAAATGCAGAGAGCAGGGTTAATGAACTGATGGCCCAGAAGGATAAGGAAGTCAAGGAATTAGAAAAACGCCTGAAGAGGGAGGAGACAAGGCTGAAGCAGGAGAGAAAGAGTCTGAAGGAGATGGAGATGGAACTGAAGGAAAAAGAGAAGGAGATGGAGAGCAGAGCAAAGGAACTGGAAGACATGAAAAAGAGGCTGGAAGAGAAGGAAGAGACGCTCGCCCGCAAAGAGAAAACGCTGGAGGATAGAAAAGAGTATCTGGAGCGGATGAAGGAGCAACTAACCAACCTGCTGTAAAATTCCCTTTATCTCCCCTTTTATCTTATAAGAAAGGGAAGATTATATCCCTGTCTGAATTCTGGCTGCTTTGAGGGTGTTTTTCATAAGCATCGCAATGGTCATCGGTCCCACGCCACCCGGAACGGGAGTTATCATCGATGCAATCTCCTTCACCTCTTCAAATGCCACATCTCCAACCAGCCGACTCTTCTCCCGTGAGCCTTTTCCTTCTTCTTCTGAAAGGGGAACACGATTTATTCCAACATCTATGACCACTGCGCCCTTCTTGACCATTTCCGCCGTAACAAACTGCGGGCGGCCTATTGCTGCAATGAGTATATCTGCCTGTGATGTGATTTTCTCGAGATTTCTGGTTCTGGAATGGGCCACCGTTACCGTAGCGTTTCCACCTGCGTATTTCTGCATGAGGAGAGAAGCGACAGGCTTACCGACAATATTGCTGCGTCCTATGACAACCGCATGTTTACCTTCTGGTGTTACGCCGCTCCTCAGCAGAAGCTCTATTATTCCAGCAGGAGTGCAGGGGAGCATCGCCCTCTCAAGGTCGCCAGAGAGCATCAGGCCAAGATTTATCGGATGAAAACCATCAACATCCTTCTGCGGAGAGATGGCACGAATGACCTTCTCCTCGGATATCTGTTCAGGGAGCGGAAGCTGGACCAGAATGCCTGTAACCATGCTGTCGCTGTTAAGACGCTCAATGAGAGAAAGAAGTTCGGCCTCCTCTGTATCCTCAGGAAGAGCGATGTGCTCGGATTCAATTCCGACCTCCCTGCAGGCCTTAACCTTGTTCTTTACATAGACTCTGGATGCAGGGTTATTTCCCACAAGAACCGTTGCCAGTTTCGGAACTGTAGCGTTCTTAGAAAATCTTTCCACCTCAACTCGGACCTCGTTCTTTATCTGCTGACTTATTGACCTGCCGTCTATAATATCCGCTGCCATGACATCACCTCTTCAGAAATGGAATAAAGTGGGCCCAAAGAGATTTGAACTCTTGACCTCCCGGTTATCAGCCGGGCGCTCCAACCTAGCTAAGCTATGGGCCCAGTAATGGAGTTTTGCAGCTAATAAGATAACTCATATTTAACAATAATGGAAAGGGGGGTGAATTTCAGATCTCCACATCTATCTCAAGATTCTCTACAAGCTCTTTGTAGCGGTTTCTTATCGTAACCTCTGTAACACCGGCGACATCAGCAACCTCCCTCTGTGTTCTCCGCTCGTTCTGTAGTATTGAGGCGATATAGATTGCAGCAGCCGCAACTCCGGTCGGCCCCCTTCCTGATGAAAGTTCCTTACGCTCAGCTTCATCCAGTATTCTCATGGCCTCCATCTGAACCCTGCCTGAGAGTTTCAGTTCACTGCAGAACCTGGAGACATAGTCCTGTGGGCGGGTCGGCAGCAGGCGCAGTTTAAGAGAAGACGAGAGGAATCTGTATGTTCTCCCGATATCCTTCTTTCCCACGCGGGTGGCCGCAGCAATCTCATCCAGAGTTCTTGGGACATTCAACTGCCTGCACGACGCATATATGGTTGCCGCAACAACGGCTTCAACGCTTCTGCCCCGTATCAGGCTTTCATCCACAGCCTTCCGGTAAAGGGCGGCTGCATTCTCCCTCACATTTCTCGGCAGGCCCATGCTGGCAGAGATTCGTTCAAGCTCTCCAAGAGCGTAGGCCAGGTTTCTCTCGGCCGCATTGGAGATGCGAATCCTTTTCTGCCAGCGCCTGAGACGATACATCTGTGCTCTGTTCTTGCTTGGAATCTGTTTGCCATAGCTATCGGTATTCTTCCATGAAATCTCAGTGGAAAGTCCCTTATCGTGCATTGCATAGTTCATCGGAGCGCCGGTCCTCTCCTTCTTCTTCGCATCCTCGCTGTCAAAAGACCTCCACTCCGGACCTTCATCGATAAATGTATCATCTATCACAAGACCACAATCCTCACATATAAGCTCGCCACGCTCATAATCCATATGCAGATGCCGGCTGCCACACTCAGGGCAGACCTTTATCTCTTCAACCTTCAGCTTCTTCTTACTCTTTTTCATATTATCCCCCTGATTAAACCGTTACCGAACAAAGACCCTCTGATTGAGCAGGGAATTAATGTTCTGGACATCATCAGGAATGACAAGAATGTAAGGAGAGTCGACCGGCCCGAATACACGCTTTATATGGCCAATCCTCCTCTTCCGTGCGTCAAATACCGCTCCTCTTCTGGCCTGAAGCCTTTCACCCCTGACCAGAATCTCGCCGAGGCGGGTAATGTCCTGAACAACTCCTAGAGTTCTCATCGCAGTAACCCCATATTTAATCCTTATGTTACATAGCGCATAAGTTGTATATATACTTTTCGCAAAGGTGTTATATGATTAGGGGAGTTCTTATTCCGGGAAAACTAATTCCATAGATGGAAAGAAAAATACCCCACGAAACCCTTATTATTTACCTCCTTTATCTCCCTCTATGGTTCACACTAAAGTCCATATAATCATGGGAAGCAAAAGCGACATAAATGTTGCGGAGAAGGCCGAGAAAATCCTCCAAAGGCTGGAGATTCCATATCATATCTCCATAGCCTCCGCACACCGTACACCGGAATTGCTGACGGATACCGTGGAAAACAGCGATGCCGCCGTATTCATCGCCATTGCAGGGCTCTCTGCCGCACTCCCCGGCTCCATTGCAGCGCTTACTGAAAGACCGGTTATTGGTGTTCCTGTATCGGGAAAGCTCAATCTCGATTCTATCCTATCCATAGTTCAGATGCCTCCGGGCATTCCTGTTGCATCCGTTGGCCTGGACAGAGGCGATAATGCAGCACTTCTGGCAGCAGAAATCCTTGCTATCTCCAGCGATGAGATAAAGGAAAGGCTGATTGCATATCGGAGAGATATGGCGAAAAAGCTCGATGCGGATAACGCCGAAATTTCAAGCAGGGGGGAGTGAATGTTCAATATAGAAGATTTTATCGCTGAATCCATAGAGAAAATCAGGTCTCAGGTGAAAGGGAAAGCCATCATTGCCTGCTCCGGAGGTGTGGACAGCACGGTTGCTGCAGTGCTCGGTGCTAGGGCCATCGGAGACAGACTCCTTGCCGTTTTTGTCGATACAGGCTACATGAGAAAGGGGGAGCCTGCGGCCGTGGAAGAGATGATGAACGGCCTGAATGTCAATTTTAAATTAATCGATGCCAGAGAGGAGTTCTACTCTGCCCTGAAAGGGGTCATCGACCCGGAGATGAAGAGGAAGATTATCGGTAGCAGGTTCATTGATGTCTTCGAGAGGGAGGCAAAGGAATTCGGAGCGGACTACCTCTTTCAGGGAACAATCGCACCCGATTGGATAGAGAGCGGGGGAGAGCTGAGGGATACCATAAAATCACACCACAATGTAGGCGGTCTCCCTGAGGAGATGAACCTGACCCTTGTGGAGCCGCTGAGGGACCTGTACAAGGATGAGGTGAGGAAGGTGGCCAGAGCGTTGAACATCTCTGTTTCGGAGAGGCAGCCGTTCCCGGGCCCGGGCCTTGCCATAAGAATCATGGGAGAGGCAACGCCAGAGGCTGCGGATATCGTGAGGGAGGCGTGTGCCATAACCGAGGAGGAGATAGAAAAGGCCGCAGAGAGGGGGGAGATGGAGCTGCCATGGCAGTACTTCGCAGTACTCCTTCCTGTCAGGACCGTAGGTGTTCATGGAGACCTGAGGGCATACGGATATACCGTCGCAATAAGGGCAGTGGAGTCTCTGGATGGGATGACTGCTGGCTACTCCAAAATACCACATACGGTTCTGGAAAGGATATCGGTGAGGATTACCAACACCCTCAGTGAGCGCATCAATCGGGTCGTTTACGACATAACCAATAAGCCCCCTGGAACAATAGAGTGGGAATAAAAGGAGAAATAGCATGAACGGATATCTGATCGCACTCATCCTCTTAATCGCCTTCTATCTTGGCATCTTTATCCTGTACAAAACAGGCCTTATGGAGCGCTACAAACTGTCGATGATGGGTCCCTTACTCATGTGGAGGACACAGAAAGGAAAGGAAGTCATCAATCGGCTCTCCAGAAAAAGGGGCTGGTTTACCTACGCAAAGATTTCAAAGATAATTGTGGCAGCGGCCATGATTTCCATGTTCTTCCTGCTGATATGGGAGGCCACCATAGTTCCCAGCATTCCAAAGGAGAACGCACCCTCACCAGAAATGATGCTTGGAATTCCGGGAATAAACAGGGCAATACCACTATCATACGGGATACTCGGGCTTGTAGTGGCGATTGTATTCCATGAAGGCGCACACGGGGTCCTGACAAGGGCAAACAACCTGAAAGTTAAATCCCTCGGAATCCTTCTCATGGTCGTTCCGCTGGGGGCCTTCGTTGAACCGGATGAGGATGAACTTCAGTCCACAACAAAGAAGAAGAGAAGCGATGTCTTTGCTGTCGGTCCAGGAACAAACATAATTGTCGCCATCGTGGTGGTAATAATATTCACAGGCCTAATGATGCCCTCAGTTGTTCCAGTACACGAGGGAGCGGTTATTACCGATGTAATGGAGAATGGACCGGCCCACCATGCAGGAATAGATGCTGGAGAGGAAATACTCCAGATCGGCGGCCCAGGAGGAGGTACAAAGATAGATTCCATCCAGAGCATTAACAGCGTTAATGCGGAGCCGGGGTTGCCTGTTCCCATTACAGTATTCACAGGGAAGGGGGAGCCGGTAATCAAAAACTGCACGGCAGGCCTTGCAATACTCAAGGTTTCTGCAGGAGCACCCGCTCAGGATGCAGGACTCGTGCCGGGCATGATAATCTACTCCATCAACGATACAGTTATTCACAACTACACTGAGTTCAACGATGTCATCTCCAGATTAAAGGTGGGTGTTGCGGTGAACATGAGCGTTTACAGCTACTCTTCAACCATACCCGGATATGCACAGAACCACAGCGTCAGTACAATAACTCCCACAGACAGATACGAATATTACAGCTCCGCATACGCTCCATACGCCCATGAAGAAGACAGGGGGAAGGCATTTCTCGGCATCAGTGTATCCTATATGGGCCTGAATCTCATGGATGTAAGGACCATACCAGAGATATATTCCCACCCGTTCAGGGGGGCTGAAGGCATACATGGCTATGTGATGGCCGGTCTGGGATATCTCGCCCTCCCGTTCTATCATCTATCTCCTGTTGAACCACCTCTGAGCAACATGTACACCATTACAGGAGTCTGCGGCGCCCTGCCATCGGGTGCTTTCTGGGTACTCGCAAACTCTCTATACTGGATATTCTGGATTAACATCATGGTCGGCCTGACGAATGCACTGCCGGCGATTCCTCTGGATGGAGGATACCTGCTCATGGACTGGGCCGACTCCATTCTCTCCCGCCTGAAGAAGAACAGCACAAAGGAAGGGAGGGAGAAGGCAATTTCGGTTATTATGTATATCCTCTCGTTCAGCGTGCTTGGCCTTATACTATGGCAGATGATTGGCCCAAGACTCCTCTGATTGGTAGAAAATTAAGAGGTTTAGTCGGTAACGATTTCGAATCCGTTCCTGTCCAGTATGAGCGGGAAATAGCCCCTGCGGTGATTCGATTTTCTCATCTTGACCACGCTGAGAAACAGATTCACGGTTGATCCCTCTCTCTTGAGATCCAGATGTATTATACCATCCGCAAGGAAATCCTCGTCGTTATTGGAGAACTGTTCGCTTCCCTGCTTCATCTCTGCTATCAGGAATGTGGTAAGTCCAAGGTCCCTGAGCCACTCAAACAGGTTGAACAGCTCGTTTCTCGGATTCTCAAAGTTCCCCATAAGCTCCAGAACAGGCATGGAATCTATGACCAGAAGCTCTATTTTCATATTCTTCCGCAGATTCTCCACATACATCTTGAAAACTTCCAGCCATGTCTGTTTCGACAGCTTGTTCAGTTTCTTCCGTATCATGGCCATGTCAAGGATACTCATAGATCCCTCGAGGCCTCTGAAATCCATACCTAGACCTTTCATATTCTCAAGCAGACTCGCCCGGCTCTGCTCAAGCGTTACATAGGCTCCCGAAATCACAGCCTCATCCGCATTTTTATATAATATGTTGAAGGCAAGAGACGACTTCATGGTCCCCGGCTTTCCAGCAATAAGAACGATGTGGCCCTTCGGTATACCGCCGCCAAGTGATTCATCCAGCCCCTTCACATAGGTCTTTATTCTCTGCATTTACATTACCTCCTCACAGATGAGATGACATCTTACTTAAAAAAGTTTGCGTCATGATGAGGCGGGATATCCTGTTCACTTTTATCTTCCTCTGGTCTGTAATCAAAACTGCTTCTGACCGACCTGAATGAGAAAAAGAAGATGGTGAACAGAACACTGAGCAGACCGGCATAGAATATAACTGTGGTCGCTCCAAGCATGTCCGCCAGCACGCCCTCAATGCCCATGGATACCAGTATGGCCACCTGAAGAATTGCTCCGAAGGCACCGAATACCCTTCCTCTGATGCGGTCGGGTGCCGCTTCCTGCATGAGGGTTGTTATCGGCGTATCAAAAAAGACAACGCCGATGCCCACCAGAGAAAGCGTTTCAATCACTATAAATGTGTGATGTACGAAGGTTATAAGCATTACAGGTATCGAAACCATCATTATGCCACTGAAGACTATGCTCTTTTTGGAAAATGCGCTCCCTATTACTGTCAGTGCGATGGAGGCGATAAGTGAGCCAAGCCCCTGAGCTGAGTCTATTATCCCAAAACCCATCAGATTCATACCAAGGACATCCCGGATGTATATCATAAAGATAGGGTTGAGGCCGCCGAGGAACGCCATGATTATAGCCGTCATCAGAAGCATATGCCGTATTATACGATTCTGCCAGCAGAATTTCAGGCCGTCAGTGGTCTCTTTCCAGAGTCTTTTTGCAGTCTCTACCTTCCCTTCCACCGCCCCGCTGTACCTCATCACATAAATAAAAAGAGCAGACATAAAGAAGGAAACTACATCGAGCAGGATTGCAGTATCTCCACCAAGAATTCCGACAATCGCCGCCCCGATTGCAGGGCCGATTATCATGGATAGCATATTCGTCATCTGGGACATAGAATTGGCAGAGAGCAGAAGCTCTTCGTCCACAATCTGCGGAATTATTGCATTCCTCGCCGGAAAGAAGAATCTGGAGAGAGATGATAGAATGAACAGAGAGAGAAACATGTACCATATCTCTCCATAGAAAATAAGGCTGAAAACAATCGTGGCACGAAGAATGTCTGCCACTATCATTGTTTTCTTTCTGTTCCACCTGTCGACATAACTTCCAGCAATCGGGCCGAATATCAGGGCCGGGACTGACATTGCCACCATCATCAGTGCTGCATACTCAGCACCCATACCCCTATCAAAGAGAATAATACCGATGATGGCCATGAAGAAGAACTGATCCCCGAAGTTGGATATCAGCTGACCAATCCAGAGTTTTAGAAAATCCCCTCTCAATGTCCTTCTGATGTTGCTCATGGCCATGATACGGCAACTAAATTACGCTATATAAACATTTGCATGGAGGTGCATATTTTATTTTTCCAATCAACATCTATTTATAGCCCTTTGCCGTTTATGATAGTGTGAAGAAGATAAGAAGCGGCATATACGGATTGAACAGCATCATGGACGGCGGGCTGAACATAAACTCCACCACGGTTGTTATCGGCGGCTCAGGAGCAGGGAAAACAACAATGGCCACGCAATTTATACGAAGAGGCCTGGAGGACGGACAGGAGGCGATATTCATCAGCCTTGATGAGAACAAGGAGCAGATAATCAAGGAAGCGGTGGAGATGGGATGGGGCGAGATTCTGAGCTATATTGAGGATGAAAAACTGGTGTTCATCGACGCTTCTGGCCGTGAATTCTCCAACTTTATAAAGAGCGAACTGCCGGCCTTTGTTAAGGACTGGAAGGGAGCAAACAGCAGGATTGTAATCGACCCGTTAACGCCTGTGTTGTGGTCCACAAAGGATGCCTACGAGCAGCGCGAGCTCATTGGATTCATGTTCAAGCAGACAAGAAAGGTAGGAACCGTCTTCTGCACTCTGGAGGAGCACGGAACTGCAGGCGACCTGTCCGGACCAGAAACTGTAATCCCCATGTACCTTGCCGATACGGTCCTTCACCTCAGATACCGCGTAATGAATGAAAACACAAGAAGGTCCATAAAGGTGATTAAGGCCAGAAGCAGCCGACACTGCCAGAGAGAGCACCCATACAGCATCATTAAGGGACTTGGCATGGTCATTGAAAACAGAGAAGAAGGTGCAGGAATGAGCAACAAGGCGGTTCTTGAGTTCCGCAGCCTTCTGAAGCAGAACAGAAGAAGAGTACCGGTTCATGTATATCAGAGAATAATGAAAGCAACGGAAGAGATGAGCGACCGGGATTTCCAGGATATTGGACCGTCCGAGGTTGTGATGGAGCTTTTAAAGGAGTACAACGAAGATGTCAAAAAGAGGACTCGGTAAGGCCCTTGAAGATGCACTTCAGGGGAAGGAAGAAAAGCGACCAAAAAAGGGGATAAAGAGTGTTCTTTCCAGCCCCGTAAGACGGCAGATATATCAGTACCTGACCCTGCATCCCGGTGCCTACCTGTCCCTTATTTCAAAGGACCTCCTCATCTCCATACACACACTGGAGTGGCACCTGAATAAGCTCAGGGCGGCGGATTATATCGAAGAAGAGAGGATCGGAGGATATCGCATATATTTTCCCACCCATCTCGTGGATAAAAATGAGATAATGCCGCTACATCTCCTCCACAGGGAGAACCATCGGCTCATATTTTCATGCATTCTACACCATCCAGGGATGAGCATGAAGGAGTGTTCAGAAAACTGTGGCCTGTCTGTCAGTTCAGCAGTAACTGCGATAAAGGACCTTAAGACAGAGAACCTGATAACAGCGGTTGAAGATGGGAGATTCCGTCGATATTTTCCATCTGACAGGCTTCAAGAACTTATAACTTATGGAAAGGAACGGCAGGAGAGCTTCCTCAAATGGCTGATGGAGCGACTTCACGAAGAGGGGCTGGAGCCTGAAATCGATCGAAGAGAGGAGGGTATTGCACAGATAACCATAAAATCCATGAGTGGCACGAGCGGAATCACTGTCGGCTTGAATCCGTGGAGTACTGTTCTCAAAATTTTGTGATATATGATACCTAGTTTTTACAACACCTTTTTCATTCCATGCTAAAAACAATATATAGTACAGCCGTGGCTTTGCATATGTGACTCAGAAAGAGGAGGCAATCAGAGAGTTTCTTCAGATACCCGGCATAAACAGACAGCGTGCCGAGCTCCTCTTCAGTCACGGGTTTAGATCGCTCGAGGACCTGAGAGGGCAGAGACCTGAAGAACTTCAAAAAATCCAGGGGATAGGAAAAAAGACATCCGAGAGAATCTATGACTATCTGGAAGAAACGGATGGCCACTGGTACACCGGAAAGCATGCAGAGGTGAATGTCTGCCCTGTCTGCGGCTCTCTTATTAACGGCGATGAAGATACCTGCCCTTCGTGCGGTGTAAAACTCTCTGCCATTGAATCCCATGACGATGAAATGGATAAAGAACTGGATGAACTTATCTCTGATGCCAGCAAGGGGAATAAAGAGGATATAACTGACCACGATGGTTACTGGTACAAGGAACGGAAGAACGGCCTATTCATATGTCCGGTCTGCGGCTCATTTGTGGATGAAGATGCAAGATCCTGCAATAATTGCGGGGCAATATTTGAGGATGGAGAGGAAGAAATACACGAAAAAACAGAGGAAAATATAGATTACTGGCATAAAGAGAAGCCCTCCTTATTCGTATGCCCCGTCTGCGGCTCGTTTGTCAGTGAGGATTCCGATTCATGCCCGAACTGCGGTGCGATATTCGAGGGGGAAGAGGGTATTTCTCCTGTACCAGCAGGAAAAGATGTTGAGGATGCAGGGCAACTCTTCCTCTGCCCGAACTGCGGCGCATTTGTGGATGCCGGAGCCACCGCCTGCCCAAACTGCGGGCTTGTCTTCGATGGAGAAGAGGAGATGGAGCCAGATCTCCCCATAGAAGATGAAGAGGGAGAGGATGAAGAGCTCTATGTATGTCCGAAATGTGGAAACATCCGAACTGGGGCGGGCACCTGTTCTGTATGCGGAACCGAGCTTGTGGCTGTCTCATCTCTGAGCCAGGAAGAGAGGGATCTTCTGGAGAGCCATAGAGGCTTCTCAATCTGTCCGGAGTGCGGAGCATTTGTTTCAAATGACGCAGAGGTCTGCCCACGGTGCGGCGCTGTTTTTGATGTAGAGGAAACGCCTCTTGATGAGTATGAAAAAGAAATCCCTGAGAGCGAGGAAGAACTGGGACACGATGAGATCGAGAACTTTATGGGAGATGAGGAAGACAAAACAGAACATAGGAGTATAACAAAGGATATCATGAAAAGGTGGTCTCGGGTTTCGGAGCAGGAGGATGAAGAACCGATTCTTGAAGCGCTTAAAAAAGACAGCAGTCTGGAAGAAAAAACCGTGCATAAAAACGACCTCAGGGAGTCAATAAAGTACTACGATGAAATCCTCGCTAAAAATCCGGAATTAGCTCCGGCGTGGGAGGCAAAAGGAGAGCTGCTGGCAAAGGCTGGGCATTACCCAGAGGCAATCGAGGCATTTGAAAAGGCTACAGAACTGAGGCCGGAAATGGAGGAGAAATACAAACGCAGCATACTTGAGATACTCAGCAAAAACAACGGAAACGGCTCTTTAAAGATTGATGAGGATGTTAACCGGGAATCGATAGAACAGGCGCTGAACAGATTTCAGGAACTTCTGGAAATAGAACCGGGAAACGCAAAGCTCTGGCAAATAACCGGAGAGCTACTTGAGAAACTCGGCCGTTCTGAGGAGGCATTAACGGCATTTGACAGGGCAATCTCTCTCTCTTCCGGAAGGGGCGAAAGCACTGATGAAAGAAAAAACACTGGAGCGATGCAGAAGACCGAAAAAGAGAGGAATTATGCCAGAAACGGAAGAACCAACGGGATGGTTAATGGACGCAGGCGGACAAATGGAATAAAAGGAAGGGTGAACGGCCTCGTTAATGGGAATGGAAGAACCAATGGCATGGTTAATGGACGCGGGCGGACAAACGGAATAATGGGAAGGGTGAACGGCCTCGTCAATGGGAATGGAAGAACCAACGGCCTGACCAACGGTAACGGAAAAACGAACGGCCTTGTAAACGGAATCGGGCTCGTGAATGGAAAGGGACTCATTAACGGCAACGGTCTTCTCGACTCTCATGGTCGTCTTCTGCGTCGCCCGCCCCATAAGAGCGATTTCTGGGCCAGGAATCGGTCGGTTATTGTGGCCGGCATAATCCTTGTTCTTCTTGTTCCGCTTCTGTTCAATATGTTTCTTGTTCCCGCTCCTGGCGGTTTTCAGGTTGATGGGGATTCCAGTGAATGGAACGATATCATCGGTTTCAGGGATGCGTCTGGAGATGTTTCTGTGCCGGCGCTTGATATACAGCAGGTTAAAGCCCACATGATCGGCGATACACTGGCCCTCTATGCATCCACAGAATCAAGGATTTTTGATGTTTCGGACGCCGAGAGCGTCTATTTCTTCATAGATTCAGACAACGACTCCTCCACCGGCTACCTTATGGGAGAGAATTTCGGTGCGGACTACATGGTGTCTATTGCGGGCTGGAATGGTGTTGCCCAGCACTCCACTCTGTACATCTTCAACAATTCCCGCGACAGGAACGACTGGAACGGCTTTACTGCCCAGAACAGCGTACCTGTTGCCAATGCTGGCAACGAAATGGAGACTCGATTCTATCTGATGCAGACAACTACGCCCAGAATACGGGCATTTGCAGTCAATTCTACTCTCACGGGAGATGTGTGTGATGCAGATATTGTTCCAGACAGAGTTCCTCTGCTCCTGCTTCAGCACTCCGGCAGCTCTGCAATTGTGAGTAGAGGAGAGGAGTTCACACCGCTGGTTCTGGACATAAGGAACGGGGATAGGGCAGTGAATATAACCGGCCTGAACATTACGCTCGGTTCGGGTGTGAATCCAAAGGATCTGGGAGAGGTCCGCGTCCTGCTGGATAACGGAGACCTTGTTCAGAATGCTGCTGATATAGAGCTGGGTCATGGCTCCTTTACAGGAAAAGAGATGCACATTGATTTAGCAATGCAACAGATTGGCGCAAACAGCATGGTAAGGCTCTATCTGGTTTCCAGCGTCTCCAGCAGTGCGAAACCCGGCGATTCTGTCTCCATGAGCGTTACATCGGTGGAAGGAGAGGGGATTGCACCAACCATCCGAAATCAGCTCTCCGGCGGCATATATGTGGATTTCGCACCAGAGATAAGAATTGACGGTTCCTTTGGGGACTGGAGTCAGGTTCCTTCCAACCCGGATCCATCTGGTGATGTTGTGGGCCCAACCGGCGTGTTCAGCAGGAACATAGATATACAGGACAGCAGAATTTATCCAGCCAGCAACATATCCTTCTACATGAGAACCGACGGCAAGATGCTCGGAGGAACAGACATACCGAATCTGGTGAACAGGACCGCTCCTCCTGCCCCACAGACCATCGACACGGATGGGGATACAGTTCCAGATATAAACGATACATACCCCAACGATTTCAATAACGATGGAATCCTGGACAGCGAAACGACCCACGATGTGGACGGCGATGGAATCAAGGATTATCCATACGGTAATGACCTCTGGCTCAATACGACCATCCCGCAGGATTATCCACTGCCATGGAGAGGAAGGCATATATCTAGATATATCGGACCCGTAGTTCGGCCAGAACTGATGGGTATGGATCGACTTATTTCATACATAGACACAGACAACAACATATCCACAGGAAATTACATAAACGGAATCGGAGCGGACAAGATGGTTCTCATTGCGGGAAGGGACGGAATCGTTCAGAACAGAAGCGTATATTCATTCAATTCCTCGCTGAATTTCCCGTGGGCATTCGTCTCATCGGATGTGGAAGCGGCCGCATCGTACAGGCAGATAGAATTCTCCGTTCCCTCATCCATTCTCGGCGTGAGTCCGGGAGGGAACATATCGGTCGTAACATCTGCGGAGGACTGGCTGAAGGACAGAGACTATCAGGACAATCCGATTCTCGGACAGATTATGGATTCCACAGAGGGAACAAGAGCGGACAGCGTAACAAAGACTCTGCACCTCCATGCCGGAGATATATTGAATACGACTATCGGAAACTCCCAGACCAGCACCACGATAGGCGATGGAAGCTCGCATTCATGGACACAAATGCCCGCTTTTGCGGAGGACTTTCATGTGGAAAGTGCAACTGTAAGCCTTTACATCGGAGCACTGGACAATTTTCCAGTATCCCCTACAGTGTATGTCTATCTTGAAGACAACGGGAACATAATAGGCTCGGCAAGTAAGGCCATAGATACAACAGGATGGGCCGTGTTTGATATGGGAACCATAGACTATACAATTCCTGCAGGGAATACAACTACATTTACTGTGAACATACCTAACACCATCGGAAGGACAGGAATCACCCTGTACTATGACTCTACGGATTACGATTCAAGAATTGATATGCAGACAGATACATACATAAATGTCGATTATGTTAAGACATATAACGGTACAACCGAGACAGATACATTTTATCCAGGGGATACAGTCGCAATAAATGCCAGTGTCTCCGATCCGTTTGGTTCCTATGACATAAGCGGAGCAAAAATATCAATAACAGACCCAAATGGTATCGCTGTTGTAAACAACGAATACATGAATGTAAGCTCGAGCAATGAGAGTTCCCTTTTATTCATATACAACTATACACTGCCTCTAAACGCAACTGGTGGAGAATACAGCATATCGGTCACCGGAATAGAATCCAATGGTGTTATAGCTCAGGCCAGCACTTCATTCATTGTACCCAGCTATCAGGGCGTGCTCATAACACCTGATTCCACATCAACCGCATCTTCCGATTCCTTTGCAGCATATGACCTTGTTCTCAAGAATATAGGTGAGATTTCGGACACATACGAGATTACTGCATCTCAGTCCTCCCAGTACTGGAGAACAGAACTGTGGTATAATGGAAGCGAGATTGCCTACGACTCAGATGGTGATGGCACATGGGACTATGTCAATGCAGCCTTTGATTACGATTCAGACGGAATTCCGGAATTCAACCTATCGAGTTTTGAGAGCCTGAATATTACAGTTAAAAAGTATGTCCCGGCCTCTTCGAACGGCGTCAGTGATACAACTTATATATATGCAACCTCAGAAACAAACAGCAATGTCTCAGACTCAGCAAAACTCACGACAAATGTTCCTTCAACCTCACCGACAAAGAGCCTTCACCTGCATACGGGAGACACCATGGACACATTTGTGGGCAGCAGCACAACCAGCACCACGATAGGCAACGGTGAAACACACACATGGATACAGAGCGATCCGTTCTACACGGATTTCAATATAACCTCTTATATGTCTGTATACCTCTATCTCTCTCCCACATCGGCAACAGGATGGAGAAGCGGCGGAGCTCCGGATGTTACCGTATCGCTGTTTCATAACGGTACTTCGATAGGTTCGAATACACAAACAGACCTCACAGGGGATGGATGGTATGAATTCACGATACCTGTAACAGACACAGTGAATATATTAAAGGGCGAAAGGATTTCCCTGAACATCTCTGTTTCGAGTGCCGCTGCAGGTGTGGGTGGAAGTCAGGGATCTGCGGATCTGTACTATGATTCTGCCGATTATGACTCAAGGATTGTTATGCCAACTGATACTTACATAGATGTCGAGAGCATAAAGACATACAACAGCACCGCTGAAACCCAGATATTCCAGCAGGGGGAGAATGTTCACATCGTTGCCAATATCTCGGATCCATTTGGATATAACGACATATCAGGTGCAAATATAACAATAATAGACCCAGATGGAAATGTTTCTGTACACGATGAAGGGATGAGCTTTCTCTCAGGCAACGGAGCAAACGCCACTTTTTCCTTTGATTTTTCGACTGATAATACAAGCACGCCTGGAGGGTATACAATATATATTACGGGAATAGAATCTAATGGTGTAACGGATACCACGGAGAGCAATTTCATAATACCTCCAGAATATGGGGTTTCGGTATATCCAGACCAGACAAAAGATGGGGCTCCAAATGATGTTGTTGACTTCCTCTTTACTGTGCAGAACATAGGGAACATGAACGACACCTATGAAATCTCCCTCTCTCCCTCAACCCATGGATGGAGAAGCGAAATATGGAATGGTACGGATGAGGTTGCATACGATTCGGATGGAGATGGTGTTCTCGACTGGGTGAATTCTATTTATGACTCCGATGGGGACGGCATTCCTGAATTTTTGATACCTTCACTCGAAAAAATCAGCCTCACAATCAAGAAAACTGTCCCGGAGGATGCTGGAAGCGTATCGGATACAACTAAATTAATAGCGACATCAGAGACAAACAGCACGCTTTACGACGGAGCGAAGGCCACCGTAAACTGCCCGCTTCCCTATCCCACAAAGACGCTTCACTTCCATTCCGATGACA
>Ga0114934_10000733_pt1 | contig 20889 bp, 25 predicted proteins | sample 4SBtaG_2_FD_99695 | JGI IMG/M metagenome (GOLD analysis project Ga0114934, IMG submission 99695) | Deep subsurface microbial communities from Kolumbo volcano to uncover new lineages of life (NeLLi) - 4SBTROV10_white metaG | ecosystem: Environmental > Aquatic > Marine > Volcanic ...
ATTAGATTAATTGATAGAAAATTATCTAATATTAGGGACAATCACTTACACCAAGCAACTACAAAGATAGTGGAAACCAAGCTATCAAGAGTAGTTATGGAAACACTTAATATAAAAGGAATGATAAAAAAACACTTAAGGTGTAGGATTCGTTGTATCCGAAGTGAAGCCCTCGGAGTGCTATACAAACCAAAGTAGCTACGGCAAAATGGAGTATGTTGAACAGGAAATCAAACAAGCTTTATAGAGTTTTACAAGGTTTTGACAACGGGAATAATATGTGTTTAGGTGTACCTTTTAAAATATTAGAAATTAATGATAATAATGCTATTGGAGAGATTAATAATTTTACAAAAAAGTTCAGGATAGATTTACTCCCTAATGCTAGTGTTGGAGATTATGTAATGGTTCATGCAGGATTTGCTATACAGAAATTAAAGAAAGAAGATGCTGAGAATATAATAGAAGCAGTGTTAGAAGTTCAAAATGAATCAATGTAGTTTTAATGAATTAAAAGTGACAATATTATGAAATGTGTATTTTTACTTCGTTGCATTTGAACTAGGGGGAGTTTCTATGAATTCATATAGAAAAAGAATAGTAAAAAAGATAGATAAGATAAATGAGTTTAGAAATAATTACAATATAATGGAAGTTTGTGGTACGCATACAATGGCTATAAGCAAATTTGGTTTAAGAAATCTGCTAAATGATGGTATAAATTTAATTTCAGGACCGGGTTGTCCTGTTTGCGTAACACCAGAAATTTATATGGATTATATTTATGAGTTATCGTTGAGAGAAGATATAATAATTGCGACATATGGAGATATGATTAGGGTACCAGGTTCAAGACATTATATTACTCTAGAAAAGTCTAAAGCTAAGGGTGCACAGGTAAATATGGTTTATTCTAGTATAGATGCTTTGGATATTGCAGTTGCAAATAAGGATAAAAAAGTAGTTTTTTTGGGGATAGGTTTTGAGACTACTACTCCTGCAACTGCAATAGCTGTTAAAGAGGCAAATAGGAGAAATATCAATAATTTTTACGTTCTTTCAATGCATAAGATTATTGAACCAGCTATGAGAGCACTTCTTAATGATAATGAAATAAACATAGATGGTTTTATTTGTCCTGGCCATGTAGCAGCAATTCTAGGTGTTGAAGGATTTGAATTTTTGAATAAATACAATTGTAGTGGTGTTGTGACAGGCTTCGAAATTGAGGATATTTTAGATGGTTTGTTGCTTTTATTAAATTGTGTTGATAATAAAGATTATGATATAAAAAATGCTTATACGAGACTTATTGACTATAAAGCAAATGAAGTAGCATTGTCGCTTATTAATAGTGTCTTTGAGAAAAAAGATGATTATTGGAGGGGAATAGGTAAAATAGAACTTAGTGGATTAAAATTGAGATATGAATATAAGAGATTTGATATTGAAGAGTTATATCCAATAAATGGATACGAACATGATAAAAAAACAAATGGTTGTAGGTGTGGAGATGTACTAAAAGGTATAATAAAACCTAACGAGTGTGGACTTTTTGGGAAAATATGTACACCAGAAAATCCTATTGGGCCTTGTATGGTATCATCAGAGGGAAGTTGTGCTGCGTATTATAAATATAATTTTGTTTAGTTGGGAAAATATTTGTTTATGTGTAATAATACTAATTGTATATACATATGTGGTGTAGAGAAAATATATAAAAAATTCAGAATTATTCATATAATCAAGAGGAGTGAACTTATGAAAGAAACTATTTCAATGTCATATGGTAGTGGTGGAAAGAAAACTTCTCACTTAATAGAAGATATTATTATTCCACAGTTTAATAATGAAGTTTTGTGTGAACTTGGTGATGGAGCTTTGCTTAATGTTTCAGGAAGAATAGGATTTTCTACGGATAGTTTTGTAATATATCCCTATTTTTTTCCAGGTGGAGATATAGGAAAATTAAGTGTATGTGGAACTGTGAACGATGTTATTATGTCAGGATGTGTGCCAAAATATTTGAGTTTGGCATTAATCATAGAAGAAGGATTTAGCATTGATGAACTTACTAGAATAGTAAACTCTATAGCTGAAACTTCAAAATATGCAGGTGTTCAAATAGTTACTGGAGACACAAAAGTTGTCGATAAGGGTCATGGAGGAGGTATTTACATAAATACTTCTGGAATTGGAGAGAAAATTAAGGGATTGAATTTATCAAAGAAGAGAATAAATAGAGGTGATAAGGTTATTATAACAGGAAATATAGGAGATCATGGTGTATCTGTACTAGCTGTAAGGGAGAATTTGTTAGATGGTGATATAATAGAATCGGATTGTGCTCCTTTAATTGAGTTATTACCAATTGTTAATAAATATAAAGAATATATTAAGATAATGAGGGATCCCACTAGGGGAGGAGTAGCTACAACATTAAATGAGTTCATTGAAAATTCAGAACTATGTATAGAATTGGAGGAGGATTTGTTGCCTATTGATTCAAAAGTAATGGCAGCCTGTGATATGCTGGGTTTAGATCCTCTATATAGTGCAAATGAGGGTAAAGCATTACTTATAGTAAACAACAGTGTTGCAGAAGAGTTAGTTTATGATCTTAAAAGCATAGAAATGTTCAAAGACGCTTCTATAATAGGTGAAGTGAATATGAATATGTCGGGTAAGGTTGTAATAAAAAATTTCTTAGGTGCAACGAAAATTTTATATAAATTAACATCGAATATATTACCAAGGATTTGTTAATAATCTTATTGATTTGTTTAAATTCACAATTGTTAAGTTTAAAATTTATCAATTGTTATTTATATAAAATATTTTTAACTTAATATAGATAGGAGGTAGATTTATGGAGAATAGTAGTATTATAAAAATATCAAGAGAAGAATTGGTGCCTTTGGCAGAAAAAATGTCCAGTGAAAAGAGACGTTTGATAATAATGAATGGCTATATCGATAAAGACGGAAATAATGTTGTGGTTTATAATTTTGACTTGGATGGTCAAATTATAACATATGAATGCATAGGATATAGTACTCTTCCTACAGTAACCCATATTTTTAAGGGAGCAGCACAATGGTGTGAAGAAGAGATTTCTGAAATGATGCCTATTGAATTTGAGGGGTTGGATAAATCAGGAAGGTTGTTTTTGCCAGAAGAATTTGATGGTACTGGTCAAATTCTTGTAATGCCTATAGACGATTTAAAGAAAATTAATGAAAATAAAGGGAGAGATTATAGTAATCAGTAATTTGCTATTTTTGTTTCTTTATATGAAAGGAGAGAAAGTATGAGTTATATAGTTCCAATAGGTCCTTATCATCCAGCATTAGAGGAGCCTATACATGTTAAGTTATATACAGAAGGTGAAATAATTAAAAATGCTGATGTATTCATAGGTTATAACCATAGAGGAATAGAAAAATTGGCTACTAAAAGAAATCATATTCAGGTTACTACTTTGGTAGAGAGAGTTTGTGGTATTTGCTCACATTCGCATGCTCTTACATATTGTTTAGCACTTGAAAAGATAGCAGGAATGGAAGTTCCAAAAAGAGGACAGTATACTAGGGTGATTGTGTCAGAACTTGAAAGATTACATTCACATTTTCTTTGGCTTGGACTTGCAGCACATATAATAGGGTTTGATAGTGCATTTATGTATACATTTGCTGCTAGAGAAGATGTAATGGATATGTTAGAAATACTAACAGGAAATAGAGTTAATTATGGAATAAATATTGTTGGAGGAGCAAGAAGAGATTTTACAAAAGAACAATTAGAAGAGTTATTGAAAATGACAGATAAGATACAAGAACCATTTAATAATGTAAAGAAAATTTTATCATCTGATAAAACAACAGCAATGAGAACTAAAGGTGTTGGGGTGCTCACAAAAGAAGAAGCGTGGATTTATGGAGCAACAGGTCCTCATGGCAGAGCATCTGGTATGACGTATGATACAAGAAGGATAGATCCATATATATGTTATGAAGATTTCGATTTTAAAGCTATCGTTTTGGAAGATGGAGATGTATTTGCTAGAGTTGTTTTAAGAATATTGGAAATTGAAGAAAGCATTAAAATTATTACTCAAGCAGTAAAAAATATGCCTGATGGTCCTATTAATTTGGGAGTAAAATTACCTAGAATACCTGCCGGTGAGGTTTGTATAAGAACAGAAGCACCAAGAGGAGAATTAACTTATTATGTTGTAACAGATGGAACTATGAATCCACATAGAGTAAGTATTCACGTACCTACATTTAGAAATGCTGCTACTGTTCCTGTGATGCTAAAAGATAATTCAGTTGCTGATGCTGGTTTGATTGTTGCGAGTATAGATCCTTGTTTTTCTTGTTTGGATAGATAATATGCATGAATTACCAGTAACTCAAAGTATAGTTAGTATAGCTTCTGAAGAAGCATATAAGCATAATGTCAAAGTAGTAAAAGAAATACGAATTAAGCTTGGTAGGTTGACAGGATTAATGCCGAGTTGTATACAGTATTATTTTGACATTATAAGTAAAGGAACAGTTGTAGAAGGGGCAATATTGAATATTGAAAAGTTGCCTATTAGGATTAGATGCGGTAGCTGTGGAAAAGAATCAATAATTGATGTGAATTCTTATTTATGTTCATTTTGTAATAGTAATGATATTAAAATAATAGGTGGAAATGAATTTTATATCGAAAGCTTGGAGGTAGAATAATGGAAATTAAGGTTGTGAGACAGATATTGGAGTGGAATGAAAATTGCCATGCAGAGCTTCAAAAGCTATTTGATGAAAAAAAGGTATTAGTTATTAATATTATGGGTTCACCTGGTGCAGGTAAGACAACATTTATTAAAAGGATTATAGAGGAATTGAACAAACAATATAATATTGGTGTAATTGAGGGAGATGTTGCGGGTAAAATAGATGCAGAAAAAATAGCTGAAATGGGTATTCCGGTCGTTCAATTAAATACTGATGGTGCATGCCATATTGAAGCAATGTCAATTAAAAATATGTTATGTGATTTTGATTTAGATAAGCTTGATATTTTAATTATAGAAAATATAGGTAATTTAGTTTGTCCAGCAGAGTTTGATATAGGTGAAGATTTGAAAGTGGCAATTCTTAGCATACCTGAAGGAGACGATAAAGTTGAAAAATATCCTTTGATGTTTTCTAGGGCCGATGCATTAGTATTAAATAAGTATGATATGAAGAATGTATTTAACTTTGATGAAGATAGAGTTTTTGAAAATGCAAGGAATATAAACAAAGACATTAAATTATTCAAAGTAAATTCAGTTTCTGGAGAAGGATTAAATTCTTTTATAGAAATGATAAAAAATAAGATTAAAAAATAAGGAGGTATTAAATATGAAAAAGGTTGGAGCAGTCATTTCTAATACTATATTTTGTTTTGTGTTTTGGCTGTTGTATACACTTCCGTTTGCTGGTCAATATGATTTTAATAAAGTAATGGAAGAAATTATAGTAGGATTGATAATTTCATTTATTACAGCAGTATTTACTGCTAAGTTTTTCATAAAAGAAAATGCATTTTGGCTTTTTAATCCTGTAAAACTTTTTTCATTAATTGCTTTTGTTCCTATTTATATAATTGAGCTCTTTAAAGCTAATATGGATGTAGCTATAAGGGCACTTTCTCCTAAGGTTAAAATCAATCCTGGCATTGTTAAAATTCAGACAGAGGTTGAGTCGGATTATGGATTATCAATGTTAGCAAATTGCATTACTTTAACACCTGGAACAATAACAATGGATGTAACAGAGGAAAATGGGCAACATTACATGTATATTCATTGGATAGATGTGGCTTCGCAAGATGTTAAGACAGCGTCAGATAGTATAAAAGGAACTTTTGAGCCTTGGGTAAGGAGGGTTTTTAAATGATGATAGATGCTATGATATCTGATATAGCTATTGTAAGCATTATTTTAGCGATTTTAGCGATTGTTTTAATTTTTAGAATTATTAAAGGACCTCATGTTATTGATAGAGTTATAGCAGCAGATTGTATTGATGTTATTATTGGTTTAGTTATGGTGCTTTTTGGATGTTATCAGCAGAGAGCTTTATATGTTGATTTAGGGCTTATATTAGCATTGCTTGGATTTATAGGAACTATTTTAATTTCAAAATACTTGGAGGGAAAGCTATGATTAGAATAGTGATGGATGTGTTCTTTGCATTGGGCATATTTTTTATATTTGCAGGTATAGTTGGAATGTTTAGAATGCCAGATACGTTTTGCCGTTTGCAATCCTCTACAAATATTGTAACAATGGGAGGATTATCGATTTTAGTTGGAACTATTATTTTTGGATTTTATTCTGGAAACAGTTCAATTGCAATTAAGTCAATAGTAATGGGAATATTTATTCTGCTTACTAATCCAGTGGCATCTCATGCTATGACAAGAGCTGCTTATAAAAGTGGGGCAAATATGGATAAAAAAAGTGTGTGTGATCACTATGGGAGGGACAAGCTAAATGAATAGTTTTACTGTTTTAAATTCAATAATAATCATTGGTATGATTATTGCAGGAATATGTACAGTTGTAATAGATGACTTATTACCATGTATTATTTCTATGGCAGTTGTTGGTACATTTGTAGCTATTGAGTTTTTGCTTTTAAGTGCCCCCGATGTAGCTATTGCAGAAGGTGCAGTTGGAGCAATATTGACTCCAGTAATATTTATTATTGCCTTATCTAAAGCTAAAGAAAAGAAAAAAGCTGAAGAAAAGGAGGACAAATAGATGAAAAAAGCAGTTGTGTGGTTTACGATTACTACATTGACAGTTTTTGCTGTATATGTGTCTACTAAAATGATTTCTTTTGGTAGTAGTTATAATGGAATTGCTAATGTTATTGTAAATGATACCGTAGGAAAAACAGGTGCCATTAATGCTGTAACAGCTATTGTGTTTGACTTTAGAGGTTATGATACTTTAGGAGAATCATTTGTGCTTTTTACAGCTATTACTGCTGCTGCAGCAGTACTTAGAAAACCTGTTCATTCAATAATTAGTAAAGGCAAAGGAGGCAAGTAAGTATGAAATCCAATAAAAAAAGTTATAAATCATCGCCTTCTACAAATAAAAAAAGTAAAAATATAAAGGTTAATGATGTAATAATAACATCGTGTGCAAATGTTGTATTGCCTATTGCTATTATTTTAGGTGCTTATGTTATAATGCATGGACATTTAAGTCCAGGTGGAGGATTTCAGGGTGGAGTACTTATAGCAGGGGCTGTTGCAATACTATATGTTGCTTATGGGTCAGATGGAGTTAGGAAACTTTTTAACATTACTAGACTTAAAGCATCAGAAAGTATGGGGGCGCTTGGTTTTATATTTATAGCATCACTTGGATTGATTTATGGTGTTGGTGGATATAGATTTTTCGCTAATACTATAAGCAAAGGAACGCCTGGAACATTATTTAGTTCTGGAACAATATTTTGGATGAATTTTGCTGTGGGTTATAAGGTTTTAACAGGTATTGGAGCTTTGATTTTAATAATGGTAAGTAGTTTAAATTCCAATAAAGAATAGAACAGAATCGGGGTGAAATTATGTTACTTAATTATATTGGAGCATTTCTTCTTATTGTATTTGGACTTTATATAATATTAGTTAAAAAGAATTTAATAAAAATTGTTGTTGGTATGTCATTATTAGATACAGGAATAAATCTATTACTTGTATCTGTTGGATTTAGACCAGGTGGAACAGCACCACTATTTATGAATGATTTAAAACCAGGTTCATTCTTCGTTGACCCTGTACCACAGGCATTAACTCTTACTTCTATTGTAATTGGTGCTTGTGTTACTGCATTAGCACTTTCACTTGTTATTAAGGTTAAGGAGCATTATGGTACTATAGATGCTGACAAAGTTAGGAGGTTAAACGGATGAATGGTTATAGTAGTATTTTGCCACTCATGGCAATTATGTTACCCTTTTTAGCTGCATTTATAATTGCTTTAACTGGTAATAAGGCATTAGGTTTAAAAAGGGTATTGGCGGTAATATTTACTTTTATTCCATTATTGGCGGTTATTCTGTTGTTTAAACCAATAATAGAGAATGGACATATTGTTTCATATTGGCTTGGTAATTGGGTACCTGAAAAGACATGGGCCATAGGTATAGGACTTGAGATAGATGCTTTTGGGTTATTTTGTGGTTTAATAATAACTTTAACTTGTTTTTTATCAAGTATATTTTCAATAAGATATATGGAAAAGGATAATGGACTTGAAAAATATTATACCATGTTTATGCTTTTAACAGCTAGTATGATAGGTTTCGTATTTACTGGTGATCTTTTTAATATGTATGTAATGCTTGAGATTATGACTTTTGCGGCAATTGGCTTAACTGCATTTAGGAATCATAAATATAAATCAATTGAGGCTGGATTTAAGTATATTGTTATAGGTTCGCTTGGCTCATCATTAATATTATTAGGTACGGTACTTATTTATGCACAGGCTCATACTCTTAATATTGCTCAAATATCAGCAATTTTACATGGAAATTATAATGCTGTTACGATATTTGCTTTGGCATTGATGTTAACTGGTTATGCCGTTAAAGCATTCCTTGTACCATGTCATACATGGCCTGCAGATGCACATATGTCTGCACCTTCATCTATTTCTATGTTGTTATCTGGTGTTATGAGTAAAACGGGTATTTTTGGGATAATTAGAATACTATATATGATTTATAGAAGCAAGTGTGTTGCAGCACCAAGTATGGAATTTTTGATGATTTTCTGGGGAACTATAACAATGCTAATTGGGGCAAGTATGGCAATAATTCAAACTGATTTTAAGAGGTTGCTTGCATTCAGTTCTGTTTCACAGATAGGTTATGTTATTGTTGGATTTGGAGTAGGTTTATCTGCTAAAACTTCAGTTGCAGTAACAGGAACAATGGGTGGACTTTATCATATGTTAAATCATGCTATGTTTAAATCGCTAGCATTTTTGTGTGCCGGTGCGGTTTTATATAGAACAGGTACAACTGACACAACAAAATTAGGTGGACTTGCTAAGAAAATGCCATATACAACTGTACTATTCATGATTTCTTTAGCATCTATAGCTGGTATGCCACCATTTAATGGATTTGTTTCTAAATGGTTAATATATCAATCTACATTTGAAGCTGGATATTGGCCTGTAACTATTATTGCATTGCTCGTTTCAGTAATGACTCTTGCTTATTTTATTAAGCTTGCTCAATCGGTATTCTTTGGGAAAATTCATAAGGAACATGAAAATATTAAGGAAATACCATGGTCTATGAGAGTACCTATGATTGTTCTTGCTGCTGTTTGTATTTTTGCAGGAACATTTTGGAACGTAATTTCTGATAAATTGATAGAACCTGCAGCATATGCGATATATAACATTCAAGGTTACATAGATGTTATGTTTAATAAAGGATATGCCCAAAATATGTTTAATCATGAGATCCCTATTCCTAAAATGACTAGGGCTATGGCAGGTTACTGGAGTCCTATTAATTGGTTATTGTTGTTTGTTGTGCTTATTATAGGATTTATTGTTATTGCATCATTACTTTCAAAGGGAAATAAGAAAGAATCAATTATTGATTTGAGTGATACAAAATATGATACTTTTACTGGTGGAGAAAAAGAATATTTTTCACATATGGCAGGAAATGATTTGTTTTGGGGTTTGAAACATCAGTTTAGAGGATATTTTAAAACATTAAAAAATGCACATAGTGGTATAGTTAACGATTATGTACTTTGGGTGGCAGCATGTGCTGCAGTAGTAACTATATACTTGTTTGCAGTATTGTAGGAGGAGAGAGAATATGGACATTCTTGTATATATTTTTAACATATTGATATTTCCAGGATTCTTGTTTTGCTTCTTCTTTGGATTGTTATTATCTGGTATAGACAGAAAATTAGTTGCAAGGATGCAAAGAAGAATAGGACCACCAGTTTTTCAGCCATTTTATGATTTTTTTAAATTGATTGGTAAAGGACATATTATACCTAGAGGGGCAGCTAAAAAGACGTTTATGCTTGCACCTATTATTGGATTGCTTGGTGTTGTTATAATATCTATGTTTATTCCTATATTTGGATATGTTTTTATTCCAAGAACAGCAGATATGATTGTAATATTATATTTGTTAACTGTACCTGCAGTCGCATTGATACTTGGAGGTTCATCTTCTGGGTCACCTTATTCAGGTGTAGGAATATCTAGAGAAATGGTAACTATGTTATCTTATGAATTGCCTCTTGTAATTATTTTGTTAGCCGTAGGTTCTAAGGTTGGACATAGTTTAGGTGAAATTGGAAATGTTACTTTTTCGTTATCAAAAGTAGCAGAGTATCAATCAAAGAATGGTATGCTTATATGTAGTTTAAGCATGATTCCTGCTGCAATAGCTTTTTTATTATGTATACCAGCAGAAGTCGGAACAGTGCCATTTGATGTTGCTGAAGCTGAAACGGAAATTTGTGAAGGACCTTTAGTTGAATATAGTGGAAAATATTTAGCATTGTATAAATTGATGAGTGCTATAAAGATGTTTATAATGGGAAGTTTATTTGTAGCGTTGTTTTTTGGTGGTACTGGTTTTGGTACAGGTATTAAATTTTTACCTTTAAATACTTTACTTATGATGATTTTGGTAATAATAACAATTAGTATTTCAGTTTCATTTTTGAGGGCAATCGTTGCTAGAATAAAGGTTGAACATACATTGAAATTCTTTTGGACAGTACCTACTGCCTTGGCTTTTGTTAGTTTGATTTTAACTTATGTAACTACTTTATAGTGAAAGAGGTGACAGTATGTTTAATAGATTAATTGAAAAAAGTAGAGCTAAGTCTCCTTGGATTTATCATGTAAATTCTGGTTCATGTAATGGGTGTGATATTGAATTAGTTGCTCTTTTAGGGCCTAGATATGATTGTGAAAGATTGGGTATAAAATTGGCAGGGTCTCCAAGACATGCTGACATTGTTGTTGTTACAGGACCTATTACTAGTCAATCAAAAGACAGGGTATTGAGGGTATTATCGCAGGTTCCTGAACCAAAGGTGGTTGTTTCATTAGGATCATGTCCAATGTCTTGTAATGTTTTTAAGGGAAGTTATAGTGTGGAAGGACCTTTAGATAAGTGGACACATGTTGATGTTTCAGTTGGTGGTTGTGCTCCTAAACCAGAAGCAATAATAGATGGTCTTATAAAAGCTATAGAGATTTTAAAAGAAAAAAGGGGGTTAAATAATGTCTAAGTTTCCATTTGCAGGTGAGGCACTTAAGAGCTTATTCAAAGCCCCATTAACAGAAAAGTATCCTTTAACACCTAAAGAATCACCAGAAAAATATAGAGGTAAGATTAAATTTGATGCTAATGCATGTATAGGATGTGGTTTATGTATAAGAGTTTGTTCTCCTAATGCGATTACAAAATTAGTTGATACTGTTGAGGAAGGTCAAAATATTACAATGAAATTTGATTTAGGCTCATGTACATTTTGTGGTTATTGTGCTGATTTTTGTCACCAAAATGCTATTGAGCTAACTCAAGAATATTCTATGGTTGTAACTGATAAAAATGATATGATTGTAAGTGGTTCATTTATAAAAAAACTTCCTCAAAAGAAGCCAGTACCCCAGAAAAAAGCAACTGAGAGTAAGTAAAAAGCTTGTAAAAGCCAGTGAAGACATGTGTGTATCACTGGCTTTTGTTAATTTGTATGTGTGCTTTTTATTAAAACATGATATAATAGATAAATGCAAATAGACATTAAGTTTAGGAGGAATTTTTATGAAGAAACAAGATTTAGCTAGAATGATTGATCATACTGTACTTAAGGCTGATACTATTGAAGATAAAATAAGACAAATTTGTAGTGAAGCTAAAGAATATGGATTTGCATCTGTGTGTATAAATCCTGGTTATGTAGCATTATGTAGTGAATTATTAAAGGATTCTGATGTTAAGGTATGTACCGTAATAGGATTTCCTTTAGGAGCAACAACTTCTGAGGTGAAAGCATTTGAAACAGAGAATGCAATAAAAAATGGTGCTGATGAAGTAGATATGGTTATAAATATTGGCAAATTAAAAGATAAAGATTATGATTATGTTTTGAATGATATTAAAGCAGTTGTAAATGCAGCTAAAGGAAAGGCATTAACAAAAGTTATTATTGAAACGTGTTTGCTTAATGAAGAAGAAAAGATAAAAGCGTGTGAGCTTTCAAAACAAGCTGGTGCAGATTATGTTAAGACTTCAACAGGATTCTCAACAGCTGGTGCTAAAGCAGAAGATATAAAACTTATGAGAAAAACAGTTGGAGAAAAAATGGGCGTTAAAGCTTCAGGTGGAGTTAGGACATATGATGATGCAGTTAAAATGATAGAGAATGGTGCAACACGAATAGGAGCTTCTGCTTCTATTAAAATTGTTGAAGGAACTGAATAAATACCAAAATATAAAAAATACCCTATGGGGTATTTTTTATATTTTGGTATTTATTGCACCCCTGGGGTAGTTTTTGTATAGTATATAATATGAAAGGAGGGGAAATATGTTTAGAGAATTGAAGGCTGAAGAGGTAATATATGATTTTAGTTTGGATGATATAGATTTTAAAGAGGAATTTAAGCTTATACCTGAATATAAGGATGTTTATTCTAGAATAAAAACTGCGATAAATATAGAAAAAACTGGTTTTAATGTGTTTTTGATAGATGATTTTTCAAATGAAAAATTGGATAATTTAATAGAATTTATAAAAAATATTTTAAAAGGTAAACATAAGCCTAGGGATGTTTGCTATATTATTTTAGAGGATGCTAGTAGACCTATACCAATGTATACAGAAAATGGAAAAGGTATACTACTAAAAGAAAGTATTAAAAAAATACAGAAATGTTATTATGATATTGTATATGATTTTTACAATAATACGACATCTGTTGAAAAAGAGAAGTTGCTTAATTTTTTAGAAAAGAGTAAGAGTACATTAGTTAGTGAATTGATTATATCTGCTAAAAAAGATAATTTTGATATCAAGCCAAGCGGAAGTGGATTTACTTTTGTACCTCTTAAAGATGATAGAGTTATGACAGAGAATGAATATGATGAACTTTCGATTGAAGAAAAAGAAAAAATATTGAATAAAGTTGGTGAATTAAAGAGTAAAGCTAAAAATATTTTGAATAAATTAAAGTATTTAGAGTTAAATGAAATCGAAAAACTAAAAAAATTGTTGAGTGATGAGATAAGTGAAAGAATTCAGGATGTAAAATTTGATATATATAATCAGTTTAGTGGAGATGAATATATTCTTGAATATATAAAATATGTATGTGATAAAATTGAAAATGGATTAGTGGAAAATTATTCAAGTTTATATGAGGATGATGAAATTGAGATTAATAAAATAATATATAAGTACAAAGTAAATGTTATTGTAGATAATTCAGAAATGGATTCTCCAAGAGTTGTATATGAAGATGATCCATCTTTGAGTAATTTACTTGGTACTATTGAATTTGAAAATATTGAAGGTTCTTATAATTCTAGTATAGATTTAATAAAAGCAGGCTCATTGATAAATGCAAATGATGGTTGCTTGATTGTAAGGCTTAACAATTTACTTACTTATCCATCATCTTATTATTATTTAAAAAAATCTATTTTAACGGGTAAAGTGGATCTAAATTATAACAAAGGATATTTAGATTTGTTAATGCCTACTAATTTTAAGCCTGAACCTATAAAAATATATGAAAAAGTAATAGTTATTGGTGATTACAGGTCATATGAATTATTATTCTCATATGATGAGGATTTCAGAAAAATATTCAAGATAAATGCCGAAAGCAGTCCTTTTGTAAAATTGAACAAAAAAAATAAGGAAATTTTACTCAGTAAAATTGTTACATTATGCAAAAAAAATAATTATAAACCTCTCACAAATGAGGCAGTTAAGGAAATTTCAAAGTATCTTTCTAGAAAAGCTGAGAGTAAAAATAAAATTTATTTTTCTACCAGTGAAATCAACAAAATTTTAACTATAGCTAATCAGATTGTAAAAGATAATGGAGAAAATTCTATTGATTATAAAGATATAATAAATGCAGCATATCCTGAAGAATTGATAGAAAAGGAAATGTTTGAGTCGTATGAAAATAAAAAGATATTGTTTTCCGTAGAAGGTAAATATGTTGGGAAAATTAATGGCTTATCTGTGATAGACACAGGAACTACTATGTTTGGAAGACCTTTTAGGATTACTTGTAGTACTTATAAAGGAGAAGGAAATATAATTGATGTACAAAAGGAAAGTAATTTAAGTGGTAGTATTCATGATAAGGCAATAAATACGCTGAAGGGTTTTATTTATACTTTAATAGGAGGATATGATAAATTATATGTAGATTTTCATTTAAGCTTTGAGCAAATATATGGATTAGTTGATGGTGATAGTGCATCGGTTGCAGAAGTAATATCTATGATTTCCGCATTAAGTAAAATACCAATCAATCAGAATATTGCTGTAACTGGGTCAATAAATCAGTTTGGTGAGGTACAGCCTATAGGTGGTGTTAATGAGAAAATAGAGGGATTTTTTAAAGCTTGTAAACTGATTGATAAAGTTAAGGGCAAAGGTGTTTTGATTCCTAAAACAAATAAGTATGATTTAGTATTAAATTATGAAGTTGAACAGAACATAATAAATGGCGATTTCAAGATTTATACTATGGAAAATATTAATGATGCAATAGATGTATTAATGGGTGATGAAAATTTAAAGTCACATGAAATAATTGAAATCATGAAAAAAGAAATGATGAAATACTCTAATAGAAAGAGAAAAAAGTGAATTTATCGATTCTATAAGACTCTCTCACTTCTATAAGTGGGAGAGTCAAGCTTTTGCTTCAGGTGGAGTAGAGTCTCCACCTGAAGCCCCGATGTTTTGCTTTAGCAAAACGAGTTCACTAAGTATAAAAGAGACCTATGTAAGGGCTCTTTTATACATTAAATCTAAAATGAACAACATCTCCATCTTGCATTATATAATCTTTACCTTCTAGTCTATAGTAACCTTTATCACGTGCAGATGCTTCTGAACCACATTCTACTAGTTTGTCATATGAAATTATTTCAGCTCTTATGAAGCCTCTTTCAATATCAGAATGGATTTTCCCTGCTGCTTGAGGAGCTTTTGTTCCAATTTTAATTGTCCAAGCTCTGACTTCTGGTTCACCAGCTGTCAAGAAACTCATTAACCCTAAAAGCTTATAACTTGAATGAATTAATTTGTCTAATCCTGATTCATTAAGTCCATATTCTTGCAGTAGTTCATTTTTTTCATCATCTTCTAGTGTGGATAATTCTTCTTCTAATTTGGCACATATAACTATTACTTCTGAATTTTCTTTTTCAGCATATTCTTTTACTTTAAGAACCATTGTATTGTTTATATTTCCTTCTGCTAAATCATTTTCAGATATATTAGCTGCATATAGAACAGGTTTTGATGTCAATAAAAATAGTTCTTTAACAAATGGTTCATCATCTTTAGAAAATTTCATTGTTCTAATAGGTTTATTAGCTTCGAGTTGCTCTTTCATTTTGAGCATTAATTCAAGTTGGTGTTTGGCAGTTTTATCTCCTGAACGAACTATTTTTGTTGTTCTTTCAATTCTTCTTTCTAGCACTTCTAAGTCAGAAAGTATTAATTCTAAATTAATGGTTTCAATATCTCTAATAGGATTTATTGAACCTTCAACATGTACAATATTTTCATCTTCAAAGCACCTAACAACATGAACTATTGAAGCTACTTCTCTAATATGTGATAAAAACTTATTACCTAAACCTTCACCCTTGCTAGCTCCCCTAACAAGTCCAGCTATATCGTAAAATTCTATAGCAGTATAAACTTTCTTTTTTGAATTATACATTTTTTCTAGCACATCAAGTCTTTTATCGGGTACACTTACTACACCTACATTAGGATCTATTGTGCAGAATGGGTAATTTGCAGATTCGGCACCAGCTTTTGTTATCGCATTGAAAAGAGTACTTTTACCAACATTAGGTAGACCTACAATTCCTAATTTCATTTATTATAACATTCCTTTCTTTCTATTGTATTTTACATAAAATAAGAATGAATTAAACAAATAAATTATACTCTACAGCGCTTTTTATTTCAAGGAATACTAAAGTGAACTCATTTTGCTAAAGCAAAACATTGATATTCCAAGTAGAGACTCTACTTCACCTGAAGTAAAAGATTCAATCTATCACTTATAAAAGTGAAAATATTGTAAAATCGATTAATAGAAAATTTAAAAATTTTGTAAGAAAAATACATATAATTAGATTTAAAATTTCATTAAACTTATATAATAAATGTTATATTGTTAGAAGGATTTTTATCTTTTTTATAGAATAATACACATAAAGTGGTGTAAAGTGGTGCAAAGTGGATATAGTATGGTGATAATATTTAAATTGAGGTGTAAAAATGTTTATTGGTGAATATAAGCATTCCGTTGATAACAAGAATAGAATTATTATACCTTCAAAATTCAGGGAGAAATTAAGCAGTCCATTTGTATTAACAAAAGGACTTGATGGTTGCTTATATGCATATCCAATGGAAGAGTGGAAAATATTAGAAAAGAAATTACGTGCTTTACCACTAACAAATAAGAATGCGAGAGCATTTGTAAGATTTTTCTTTTCAGGTGCAAATGAAGTTATGCTAGATAAACAAGGAAGAGCGCTAGTGCCACAGAATTTGCTTGAATATGCTTTAATTGATAGGGAAATAGTAAGCATAGGAGTATCAAATAGAATTGAGATTTGGAGTAAGAAAAACTGGGATGAATACAATAATTCAAACATTGATTATACAGAAATTGCTGAAAAAATGAGTGAGTTAGGTATATAAGTACAAAATACATTATATGAGGAGAATTTATATGGAATTTAAACATACATCTGTTTTATTGAATGAAACTATTGAAGGACTGAATATTAATAGCAAGGGTGTTTATGTTGATTGTACTCTTGGAGGAGCTGGTCATTCAATTGAAATATTAAAGAATTTATCTGATGAAGGAAGACTTATAGGTATAGATCAAGATAGTGATGCTTTAAATGCAGCTAAAAAAAGACTAAGTGGTTACAGAAATGTTACATATGTGCATGATAATTTTTATAATATAGAAACAGTATTAGAAAGTTTAAATATAACAGAAGTAGATGGTGTTCTCATGGATTTAGGTGTTTCTTCTTATCAATTAGATAAACCAGAAAGAGGGTTTAGCTATATGCATGATGCACCTTTAGATATGAGAATGAACAGGGATGATGATTTGACTGCGTATGATATTGTAAATAAATATAGCCAAGAGGAGTTAAGCAGAATTATAAAAAATTATGGGGAGGAAAGATTTCATAGGAGAATAGCAAACTTTATAGTAGAGTATAGAAATACAAAGGAAATAAAAACAACTTTTGATTTAGTTGAAATAATTAAAAGAGCTGTTCCTTCAAAGTATAGAAGAAATGGACCGCATCCAGCAAAAAGAACATTTCAAGCAATTAGAATTGAAGTTAACAAAGAATTAGAAATATTGAACAAAGCAATAGAAGATAGTGTAAACGCTTTAAAAGTGGGTGCAAGAATAGCGATAATAACATTTCATTCTCTTGAGGATAGAATTGTGAAGAATAAATTTAAAGAATTGGTGAATCCATGTACATGTCCATCGGATTTTCCAGTGTGTATGTGTGGCAAAAAGCCGAAATTAAAATTAATAAATAGAAAACCTATTGTTTCATCGGAAAAAGAACTTATAGAAAATCCTAGATGCAGAAGTGCTAAATTAAGAATAGCAGAAAAAATATGATTAATTAAGATAAATATATTGTTCTAAAAAAATAATGGGGTGAATAAATTGTTAGAAGAAAGATATGTTAATGGGAATACGGCGTTACAGGTCGAGAGGGAGTATACTAGAAAAAAAGAGAACAAAAAAAGATTAAATAGGGATGAATTAAATAGAAAAAATCAATTAAAAGAGGAGCAAAATAGAAAAAGACTTATAGTGCTAAAGAGCATTATGTGTGTTTTTATAGTTGGTATGATTGTTGTGAGTAGGTACAGCATAATATATGGCAACGAAAAGAAAATAAGAGATATAAAAAAACAAATAGTAGAATTAAGAAGCGAGAATGATAAGATGAAAATAGAAATATTGAAATTTCAAGATATAAATAAAATAGACGAGGTAGCTAGAAAAGAATTACATATGGTTGAACCTAGCAGAACAAATGTTGTGTATTGTAACTTTAATAAAGAATATTTTAAATCTCATGATTTAATAAAGGTTTCAAAGAGTAAAAGTTTATTGTTAAAACTTAAAGAAATACTTTTTTAATGTAGAGGAATGTAAGTGGAGGAATATATAGGTGAGAATTAAGAAATATAGATATCGAGATAGAGTTTTGATAAAAAAAAGAACAATCATTACATTTTTTATATTCATCTCGCTTTTTATGTTTCTGATTGGAAGATTAGGATATATAATGATTGGTAAAAGTGAAGACTATAAAAATAGGGCAATTGGCCAGTGGACCCATGAAGTTAAAATTTCACCTAAAAGAGGTAAGATTTTAGATAGAAATGGATATGAATTAGCTGTTAGTGCAAATGTATATAGGGTTGATGTGGATTTAAATGCATTGAGGAATAGACTTAAGGAATCAAATATGGATATGTCTGATATTTCGTCGAGCGTTGCAATCATTTTGCATATGGATGAAAATGTAGTTTTAAAAAAATTAACAGCTCTTTTGCCAAATGGTAAGCCACGAGGAAGTGCTATAATTAAAAGAAGAGTGCCAAAAGAAGAAATAGATAAATTAAAGGACTATATAAAACAAAAAAGGTTATATGGAATTATTATTTCACCTGATACTAAAAGATATTATCCTAATGGAAACTTTTTGGCTCATGTGCTGGGTAACACCAATTCTGATGGTGTTGGACGTGTTGGTGTAGAATTAGTATATAATAAGTATTTAGCAGGTATTCCAGGTATAAAAATTGCTGAATTGGATAAAAACAATAAAAACATGCCATATATTATTTCGGATTATGTTAAACCAGTAGATGGTAAGAATGTTGTTTTAACTATTGATCAAACAATTCAGTATTTTTGCGAAAAAGCTGCCGAACAAGCTATGGTGGATTATAAAGCTAAGGGTATAACAATAGTGGTTATGAATCCTAATAATGGAGATATATTGGCTCTTGTGAATAAGCCAGATTATAATCCTAATGAACCTTATGATAATAATAAAACATTAGATGAAAACCAAAGGCTATGGAGAAATAGAGCTGTTAGTGATACTTTTGAACCAGGTTCTATATTTAAAGTTGTTACTGCGACAGCGGCTATGGAAGAAGGTAAAGTTTCTGATGATGATGTTTTTGTTTGTAATGGAAGCAGGAAAGTTGCTAATAGAATTATTCATTGTTGGAAGAGAACAGGACATGGAAGCCAGCATCTTGTCGATATTTTAAAAAATTCGTGTAATGTTGGTTTTATGATTCTAGGTGAAAGGTTAGGCCCTAAACTGTTAAATAAATACATTAAGTTGTTTGGCTTTGGGGAAAAAACAGGAATAGATTTAAATGGAGAGGCAAGAGGGATAATTAAGAAAACTTCAGATATTACACCTGTAGATTTAGCTACAATATCTTTTGGACAGACCAATACTGTATCATGCATACAGTATCTTACAGCTTTCAATGCAATTGCTAATGGTGGAGAATTAATAACTCCACATGTTATGAAAGAAATAACACATTATGATAATGAAAATAATGTTGTTATTGATAAAAAGTATGATAATTTTAATAGAAGAAGAATATTAGATGAAAATACCATGAGAGAACTAAGGGGGTATTTAGAAAAGGTTGTTTCTGAAGGTGGAGGAAAAGAAGCATATATTAAGGGATATCATATTGCAGGTAAAACTGGAACAGCACAAAAGGTAGACAATGTCCATGGAGGATATGCTCATGGTAAATATATTGCATCTTTTGCTGGAATGGCACCAGCTGATAATCCACAGGTAACTGTATTTGTATCTATTGATGAACCAGATCCTTCAAATTATTATTCAAGTCATACTGCTGCCCCAACTGCAAGACAGGTTTTTATGGATATATTCAATTATTTATCATTCAAGCCAGATGTTACAGGAGAAGAGGTAGCAAAAAGTTTGCTTAAAGATGTTATAGTTCCTGAGATTAGGGGACTAGAAAGGGAAGAAGCAATTAAAATATTAAAGAGTAAAAATTTGAAGTATGATATTGAATCAACCGGTAAATATATATCGGAGATAAATCCAAAACCGGGTTATACAGTAAAGGAAGGTTCAGAGATTATTATCTATACATCTGATTCGCCATTATATGAGAGTAAGGTTGTTGTGCCAAATCTATACGGATATAATAAAGAAGAGGCTGAAAAATTATTGAAGAGTTTGGGTTTGAAGCCAAGCTTTATTGGAAAGGGATTAGTTTCCGAGCAAAGCATTTCTGGAGGGACAGAAGTACTGAAGGATACTAAAATTACTTTAGAGCTACAGCTTGTAGGGGACTAGGATATTTTCTTAATATATGATATATTTATTCTGTAATGACCGGCAGTAACAAATCATCTTACTGCCGAATTTTTTGTGGGAGTGATTAAATTGAAGTTGAAAAAAGTTCTATTAGGTA
>Ga0114934_10000736_pt1 | contig 20806 bp, 14 predicted proteins | sample 4SBtaG_2_FD_99695 | JGI IMG/M metagenome (GOLD analysis project Ga0114934, IMG submission 99695) | Deep subsurface microbial communities from Kolumbo volcano to uncover new lineages of life (NeLLi) - 4SBTROV10_white metaG | ecosystem: Environmental > Aquatic > Marine > Volcanic ...
CTATTACCGGGTGAAGAATCTAAAGCGTTAAATGTAATTGATTCAGTTTCCATTATAGAATCAGAGCTACAGGCTATGACTGCTCCTAAAGAACCAGTTGCAGCAGATAAATCTCTATAAACTCTAATAACGTTAGAGTAAGCGGTTGAAGTACAATCGCCAGAATTATCAGCTGTTATGTATACTAAATATTCACAATAAGAAGGATGTCCTTGTTGTGTTGCAATATTAGAATTAAAAAGTAATATTTGGTTAGCTATGTTACCATCATTATCAGAATCAGCAACATCAAGTTGGTATTTGTTACTACTATTTAAAGCAACTCCTGAACCTGTAGCGTCTGCTCCTGTTGTGTTTCCTGAAGGAGCGTTTGATACAGCAGAACTGTGTTGAAAATCAGTAGTAGAAAGTCCTACAAAGGTACTACCATTTAACCATCCAAAACCAAAAGTATAAGAATATGTATCGTCCGCAGATACAGGTGTGTAATTATTTACTGATACTGTAACTGGTGAAACACCAGAATCTACACCACCAGCACCTCTATCTTCAAAATAAGTTCCTGAACCTCCGGGTGTTCCTGCTGCTGTTATATTTAATGCACAATCAATAGCAGGTGTTACTTTTAATTCTGTTTTAGTAGTAATCCATTCGTAAGTATAACTGCCCCCTTGAGGTTTACTACCAGAAGGTAATGTAGCTAATAGTGTCATATATTCACCATCTTCACCACTTATACCATATTTTACAGAAGCTGATGAAGCAGTACCAAAAACAGCTGTTGTAGCTGCTAATGTATGATTGACATCACCACCATATGTAGAATCAGGGAAATCACTTCCATCATCTTCTCTTCCAAAATTAGAAATTAAATGTATAAATTTAGTATTGGTAGTTGGAGCTTCATCTCCTTGATATTCCCAATCTAAAAGATAATGTGAAACATCTCCAAAGAAATATGCACTTGCTTTTTGGTTTCCATTTAAAGTTAAAGGCATTCCTGTTAAAGGGAATGTTCCTGAAAAATTAGGGGAAACATAACCTTGTCTAAATGCAGTTCCATCATACCGAGACCCTGAGGCTGTAGTTACAATTGACTTCTCTTCCCAATAAGTAGTTGAAGCGGAAGCTAAGGTATTAAAGGCTGTTAAATCATGTGTTTTAGAAGTAGATGATACTAGAAATTTTGCTAAATTAGCAGCAGTAGATGATGTTACTGGTACAGCACTAGTTGCTGCATTTCTTTCATAATATTTATTTCTTTGATGGGTTAAACCATTACCAGAACTGTATTGGTCGTCCTCTCCACGATATGGAGCTGTAACACCATACAAAGAAGCTGTACTCTCATTACCACTAGAACCAAAGTCTTCTACTGTTATATGTCCTCCATCTCCACTTACACTGAGAGAATAAGATGCTTTAGCTGTTACTCTACTTCCACTTGTGTTATAAGCAGCACATACTTGATACGACGCGCCTAATGTTTTACTATGTGTAGCAGTATAACCATAATAAGGTATCTTTTCGCCAGTTGATAACGTTTTCTGCGGCATACGTGTAGTACCTTTAGTATTATCTGCTCCATTCAAATGAGGATTAGGATACCATTTAAGAGCTTGAGATGGACCTACAAAATCACAGATATGAGTAGATGCAGTTGCGGCTACACCACTCCAAGGACTATATATAGTAACTACGTTAGAATCATCATCAGCACCCAGTACACTACTACCATTCCATACTGCTCTGGCAGGTATATGCATCTTATATCCAGAACCAGCGTTTGATATGGCAATAGATGCGATACCGCGTGTTCCATTTTGTGTTACTCTGTATTTAGATGTAGTGTCTAAATCGACACCAATACTTGCAAAAGTAAGATTTCTAGAGCTGTGGTCTGAATCTGTAATTGTAGCTGTTTTACCAGCACCAGTTCCTTCTGTTATTTCTAATGTAGAACCTATCCAAAAATTATCTTGTTGGTCTAAACCTCTACCACTAGTATCGAAATCTGTGTCTACTATTACAGTATCTGTTGAACTTGCGTCACATGTACCTTCTCTTATAATAGGTACTTCACCGTATGTAGTATTACAACTTGCATCTGAATCCCAAGTGTCTGTCGTAGCAAAACCACTTCCAATTCTAAGAAAATTACCGGCACTGGCCGCCATCCATGTCGCATTAGTTAAAGTTCCACCATAATCAAGTGTTAAAGAAGGGTTATAATCAGCACCTCCTCGTAAAATATTAACAGCTTCAATCGTTCCTGCACTATTATTAACTTGATACGAAAGTCTTATACCACCATTATGGACTTGGTCACTACTGTCATATTGATTTACATCGTCTGTATCTGGATGTGCTATATATTTACGAATTGCTATTCCTATTCTATCAGCTAAACTACTTGCATCACTACCATCCCAACCTCCACCCACTATTGGTTTATCGAAATGTACACCTTCTGTTAAAGCTGTGCCGTTTATTGTAATTGAGAAACCGTCTGTAGGTTCGTTTGAAGTTGAGATGGTTAATTTTCCTCTGTCGTTATTACCTCTAGGATAATGTGTAGAACCACCTGCTGAAACACCTGCATATTGTCCACGAATTTGGTCCCATGTGGCCATACCATATCCTATATAAGTCATACCTTCTCCCATTACAGTAGAACCACTACTAGTACCTGCTGCTGCTAAACCTTCAATCTGTTGAGAAGATATACCTTCTACAGTAGATAAATCGTAAGCGTTACTACCTAATCCTTCTTGCGGAGTTCCATATAAATAATTATAGTGGTCTGTTTGACCTGCTGTGAACTCTTGAACATCGTGGAACCACTTATATGTACCTGCTTGGGTAGAACCGGTGGATTTTTTAAATTGTGTTGGAGCAGTTAATCCCCTTGTTACTGTTCCGCCTATACTACAAGCATTTGCGTCATTTGATATAGAACCTACACTCATAGTATTCATTTCTAATGATACGTCGTCTATACCTATAAGTTGAGCAACACCATCTCCTGTGGTATATATCTTTACATAAATCTTATTTAACAATGCTTGAGTACCTGCTGTAGCAAGTCCGTCAGTTAATCCTGCACCACGAGTTGGCCATGCATATGTAGAACCTGAAGTAGTTGCTAAAATACTAGCAGTTGCACTTCCTCCTGCATTAATAGGTCCACCAGAAGCCATTACACGTTCTGTACCACCATTAACATCATTAAAGTAAATTTTATAATAACATTGAGACCCTGCTACTCCTTGGTCTACAGTACGGAAAGAGAATGTTCCTGTTAAATCACGGTATTGATAATAAGGACTAGAAGTTGACATTACAATTTCTTGAATCATTGAAGCTTCTCCAGACGTATCTTGATTTAATAAAACCAAATATCCGGGAGCCGCTTGATGAGTTGCTGATGTACTTCCTCCACTTCCCGCAAGTGTCCAACCTGTTGCGTCTACCGTAAATGTACCGTTATCAATTGCTTGGTCGGTATTCGTTCCTGTTACTGCTACTCTATTTGCCATTTTAGCCCTCTATTAAGAATGATGATTTTTTGAATGAAAGTTGATTCGAAGAAGCTACCTCATCTACAGTAGTTCCTCTGATATTATGATAATCCTTCATAAATAGTTTACTTGAATAAACTTTATAATTACCTGCACTAGTTCCTGCTGGTTCTACCTCAGAAATTGGTTTATCAAATTTAAATAAACCATCTTGTGGGGCGACTGGATATACTGCTTTTTCATAGAAAACTATTTCTTCCATCTTACCTGTAAATCCATTTCTACCAAATTCGTCTTTAGCACCAATAAATAATGATGTAGTTGTATCCCACCACATAGTATAACCATCTGGAGAACCTTTCCAAGCTTTACCTTGTTCAGGGGAAGCTAAACGTTTTCCACTTTGGTCTTCTAGCTTACCATTTATATATAATTTAACATTACCGAATTTTACTTTAGTATCTAGTGTTAATATAATACACGTTGGTGTTTCTGCATCTCTTGGTATTCTAGTAGTAGATTCAACTCTAACAAAATCACTTGTATTTGTACCATATTTAACTTCAGCCCTAATAGTTCCTGTTGATAATCTTTTTATATCAAAACTATTTTCTTTTCTAATTATATATTCGTCTGTGGTTGGGTCTGTTTTGTTAGGAACAACATGTGCTACTACACTAAATTCCTTTTGGAAATGTTTAAGATTGTTTCCTCCTACTATCACTGAGACAGCTGCACCACTAGCTATTGTTGTACCTGCATATGCCTTAGTTAATTCTAATGCTGTATCATTTGTGATAGTATCAATAGTATAAACAACATCTACTATACGTATTTGCTGTCCAACAGATACCTCTGTCATAAATTGTGTTAATAATCCATTAAGCGTCGTGGCTCCATTTGTAATATAAACTGTCCCTGTTATAGCTGTAGGGGTGTTTAATAGAGCTGTAGAAGCATATTGTAAGAATCTTGGTGATGTATATTCTTCGAAAGAATCAAATACAGTAGCGCTAGCTAAGGTCATTTGTGTAGCACTGTCTACTGTGGTAACTGTAGTTGAAGCATCTGATGTACCAGCATCTAATCTTGTTATATTATATACATTATCACTGGTTTGAAGGTCTAATAAAAAGAAATCTTCATCATTATCAGCTAAGATAGAAGCTGTTGCTCCACCATCTCTATTACCTTCTATATTAGTAAAGTCTTTAGTATAACCTGCTAAACCTGTTATATCATTCTTCCAGCGTCCAGCAGTTGCTGCCGCATTAGCAGTTTCTACATTGTAATATTGCATATACATACTAGTATAAGCTGTAGGACTGCCTTCTATATTTTGATTTAATGGTAAGTGACCTATACTTGCGTGATATTGGTTATCTATACTTTTAGTATCTATAATTAATAAACCATACCATAAATCACCACCATTAGAATCCCATTTAAAATTAATAGTAGATGGTTGTTCTTCATCGACCTCCATACTTAATGATGGTGGTTCTGGAACTAAATCATCATATACTGTCACTAAAGAAGGTCTTCTGAATTTGTTTGTATTATTCGATGAATCTATAGTAATAACATGGTCTGTCATACCGTCAGATGGGGTCATTAGTAAAGATATTTTATCTAATGGTTTATACCCTTCCATTGTTTGTAATGTTGGCATTTCAACAATATTAATACCTTCATTGTAAGTTGCGTTTTGAAGTTGACCGCCTTCTCCCTTTTCTTCATCAAATTCACCTAAACCATAATCTTTTGAAATATCAACTATATTTTCTTTAGATTCTAAATCTATATCTAATGCCCATGCATTATGATAAGGAGCTTTATCTGTAGAAGAATTATAATAATATTCACTTTCACCGAAAGTAGTTCCTATAGTAGTAGTAGAATCAACAGGTATTAGACTTAAATAACTTCTCATTGGAATTGGTGTGTTGTTTGTACTATCATATGCTGAAGCTGCTGGAGCACTTGTTCTTGTAGTGTTATGGTATTGGAATGAACCTGTATTTATACCTATAGAAATCCAATATCTATATGGACTAATAAATAACCTACCTATATTTTCCTTTTTAACAAAGGCAGCCGCACTAGCGTTTGTTGAATATGTGGTATTGTGTTGTGAAAATCCACTAACTACCTTTCCACCTTTTAATGTAATACTTTGAACTCTAAACGCGTCCTTTTCTTTATATATTTTTACAGGGGCTAGATAATTTTGGTCCCTCTTACTTGTCCTTAAATCTGCCGTATGATAATCTTCATATGCTAAATAAATAATAAACTCTTCATCGTCATCAAGTGCTAACATTTCTGGATTTGCTACAAATAATTTATTACCATCTTTAATATCTACTATTCTTGTGGACGCACCTATATGTTCTCTTTTTGCCCATACACCCGGTTGATATACTCCCGGTGTTCCTGAAGAATCAGCTTTAGCTAAATTCCATAAACTTCCTGAACCTCCGTCTACTAATTTTGTAAACCCTTTTTGTGCAAAACCGTTAGTAGCATAATTTAAGGACTCTCCTGATTTATTGCTTGTAAATATTCTTGGTAAACGTGCAGCTGTAGGGTCGAATGTCATTGTTTTAGTGTCTGAATCAGCACTACCTAAGATTGTTCCTGTAGCTTGATTAGACATTTCTAATGTTAGACCGCCTGTAGCTATTGATAAAATAGTAGTTCCATCAGGTATATATTGTCCTGAAATACCTTGTCCCACTTCACATAAATCATCAAATCTAGAACCATCACCAGCACCAGTAGTTAATGTAGCATCATTTATAGCAGTTGTACAAGAACCTACTGTAAACGTAGATGTTCCACCAGAAGCAGGGTTGGACCCAATATTAATTCTTTGATAGAAATTTTGATTATATCTTAAATTGTAAAGTTCTTCATTTGCTAATACTGCAATACTTGTATTGCTTGTTATTGGAATTGTAGTAGAATTGAAAGTAGCTGAAGCATCTACCATACCTATTATTTGACCATTTGACCTTCCTACTATATCTCCTCTTGAGAATTTAGTAGTTGCGTCTACTGTTTTAACAGTAATAGAAGATTGATTTACAGCTGTATCTGCGTTAACTAAAACACCGGTAGCATAGTTAGTTTGTCCACCTTTAGAAGTATAACCAGAATCTTCATCACCATCTCTTTCATCAGCGTCATCATTATGAGTAGCGATAATACCATACTGGTCTCCTAGTTTTTCACATCTAGTAGAATAACCTGCACACATAGCTGCATCCATAACAGCAGTGGTGTTACCTACATTACCTGTAGCATATTGATTCCATAACCAAAAACCAGAAGATGTTGTAAAATCTGTAGTGTTTTTATAACCTATATTAATATATGAAGAAGCTAAACCTGTAGCTATTGAACTATCAACACCAGTTCTATAATTCATAACTATAGGTTCGTTGTTAACAATTTTTGTAGGAGACCTAACTAATTTCTTTATATTAGGTGACATATTAATTTTATAATGTTCTGCATTAAAAATTGATAAATTATCAATCAATAACTGTTGTGTTGAATCTGCAACTTTCTTAGCAGGAACTGTGTAACTACTTAAATTGTCTTGTAATTGGTCTACAGAATCATCAGAGCCACCAGAACTTTCTACCTTTCTGTTACAATTCCATATACTAAAATATTTAGTCCAACCGTAATTCTTACTGTTTACTTGTGTAGACCATGCATTATCTAAAGCTGTTTTATCAGTACCACCACCAGCACTATAATAATTAGCTTGCAATGCTTCTGAACCTGCCCAAACAAAATCATCTTTTGGGAATTCCATTTTAGGTAATACACCTTGACAGTAAACTGTTTCTTCGTCTTGGCTTAGAATAGTCCAGTCTGCTCTTCCATAATTTGTATAAGCATTATAATTTTCTGGTATACCTCCAGATACATCAAAACAAAAACGTACTTTAACCCAAGTACCCGAAGGGAAATTTCCTGCTGGAGAACCGTTTAAACAACCAAAAGCACCTAAACTTTTTTCTCCATAATCAGAAAAACCATTACTGTTATTTTTGTGAATTGCTAAAAAGTTTGAGTGAGCAGGATATACATGAAAGTATACATTTGAACCTGCTCCGTCAATATTTAATCGAGCACCACCTTCTGTTGCTGACAACATGAGTTCATTAGAACCATTCAAAGCCTCTACAAAATAAGTAGTACCTTCTGAAAATGCAGTAGAACTGGTGTGTGTTGGCATAGTACCACTAGGAGATGCTACATTGTAAAATCTAAGCCTATCTCCTACTGCTAAATTATGAGCCCTACCAAAATCAAGAGTGTTATGTGTCGTAGAAAACGTCACTGCGTATTGGGTTTCCATTCCTGACGTCATTTGGTCAGGGTCCCATACGAGAATATTACCGCTGTCATCAGCTGTTGTAGGGTCTCTTGTTAAAAATAAACCACTTAAACTATTATTTAATTGTAAAGGACCATTAAATTGTGTTCCACCAGATGGTTCAGTTCCAGCTGCTTCGTGTTGTAATAAATAACGTCCTAAGGATGAACCTTCATCAGGTTTCATATTAGAAAACGTTAAAGCAAAACCTCTTAGGGTTGTATAATCGTCAGTTCCGGCATTTGTCCATAATCTACCGTCAACTTTGTACAATGCACCACATGCACCTACTTTTAAATCAAATGTAAGTTCCATAGGAGCAGATGGATTTCGGCTTAAATCTGAGATAATATTATCTCCCTTTGTACTTTCTTCTCTGGTCTTAAGAAAATTAGATTCTAATCTAACTGGCATAGGTAATGATTTTGTAACAAAACTGTCTTGACTAGCAGAATTAAGAGTACTACTATTTCCTGCACACATAAGACCTGTTCTAAATGCAGGTTGATTGTCACTAGATAATGTACCTTCTTCGTCAGCTAAAGCACTCCAATGATTATATAATTCTAAACAAGCACCTGATAAACCTCCGCTGGTATTAATCCTTACATCACTTGTCATATGTTCTTCACTATCTATCACCCAATCTTGAGCTGTACTAATAACATCGAAATTAGAATTATTATAACTGACTAACTTTTTATCTTGGTCAACAGCTCCTACTGTTCCAGATGAAGAAGTATCATATCTTATAAAAGACTGAGCGTCTTTCCATTCGTAACCGAAACATATATTATCCCATCTCCAGAAATTTTCATTATCTCTTGGATATGGTCTTCCATTGTCTCCTTTTTTGATATAAACCTTTTTACCTTCAGCGTATAAGTTTTTAACCTTTTTCCTTATCCTACCGTTATTACCAAATGAATACTCCACAGCTAAATCTTTAGCATCGTCTAAAGATAAATATGGTTCTCCTAGAATAACACCACTAGCTTTATCACTATAAACTGCTGACGCATCCATTTTAATATTTTCAAAATCTTCTTTGAAATAAGCTGATGTAAGAGCACTACTTGCATTAGAACCTATAACTAAAGCATCTGTTAGTTCTGGTTTTATAGCACCTTCTGATATTGAAGTACCCTTTTTCAAATGATACATATCGAAAGCTAAAGCTCCACTCTGTATTGTAGAAGCTTGAATATCACTTACATAAAATTTTAAATCATACCTTTTTATTTTAGATTCACCTACTAAAGGTGAGGAAGCTACAGGAAACTGAAACATAGTATAAACAGTGTCTGCTCCCCCTGTTACTTTAAGAGTAGTGTCTTGACCATCAGGTAAATCTTGATAATATTGATATACGTTAACGTCTACTACATCAGACGGGTTTTCAATTGAGTTTGTTAATTTATAGTATTCTACCATTATAGTGTTCCTCCTAAATCAGCATTACGTAAAGCGTCTGGAAGTGCTAAACTAATCTTTTCGGCGAAGTTGTCACCATCATACACGTCGCCGCTTATATTTAAAGTTACCCCTTGCCCCGCAGAAGCCATATTTTGTGTTTTTGACACAATAGTTTCACCGGGTTCTACTAATACTGGCATATGTCTATTTCCTAAACCACCTGTATCATACATACGTCTACCAGTATCTGCCATATCTAAAGCTGATACTTCATATTGAGAATAATCTACCTTAGGTGGTTGCATCATTTCCATTAACATAGTATTAAATGCTGCACCTGCTAATGCTCCTACTCCTATTGCTAAACCAAAAGAAACTGGATTAGAAGCTGACATTGCCATCTGTTTTGCTATAGCATATCCCATCAATGCACCTGCCACACCACCAATCGTTGCTGCTAGTAGTTTATTCCCTTGTGCATATTTCTGAGTTAATAAAATCATAGCAAACATAGAAGCTTGCATCAACCCTTGGTAAGCTAAAGTCTTTAACATAGAAGTCTGGGCAATTTTATCCATATAAGTTCTCATTTGGGTAGAAGTAGTTGTTGCGTCTATTCCTGACCTTTCCATCAATAAAGCTACATGTTTTTGTTTCAAGGTATTTATATTCGCTACATTAAGCATATTAGTAATAGGTAATACACCATTCAATATCTTTAAGGTAATCATAGCTTGTAATACATCAGTTCCAAGTGCACCAAATAATTTAACTATAAGTCTTAAAGGAGCTGTCATTAAATTCAATAAACCTGTTATACCTGCTCCTGAATCAGCTAAATGTTTTAACATATTAATTATATCTAAACCTATAGTTGCGAATGCGTGAAGTGATTCTATAGCCATTTGCTTCATCATCTCACCCATTGGTGTTAAACCAGTAATAACGCCATCTTCAATAACTACAAACATATTTTCAAACATACCTACAACTTTGTGTAGGACCATTGAGAATTCATTTAAGAACCCCATCTCTTGACCTACTTTATCTGACAATAAGAATGGAGCTGCCATAGCATTTTTAACTCTTTGTATTTGATTTTCTAACGAAGCCTGTTGAATTTCTGCCATCTCAGTAGCTGAACCAGCTGAATTTTGTAAATCATCTACAGCTCCTTGGAATTCATCAGCATTTTGTACTAAGTGAACAAATGCAGTAGCACCACGTACATTTAAATCTTCCAGTAATGTAGTCATTAAATCTACATCAGAAGCTGCTGGTCCCATAGCATCTTGGAATTGTTTAGCTATTTCTGTTAATTGTTTAAAACTACCATCGGTGTTTGTAATTTCAACACCCATTTTACGGAAAGCAGCTGTGTTATCTTCTGCATGTTGAGCAAACTCTGCTAAAGCCTGACGTAAACCACGACCTGCAATACCTGCTTCTAACGCACGGTTAGTTAAAACTTGTAAAGAACCTAATAATTGGTCAACACTTTGTCCTGTAGAAGTGAAGAAAGGCATAGCGAATTTGACAGCACTAGCTAAATCTTCATATTCAATCAAAGATTTGTTAATAGCATGTGCAAATTTATCTGTTAATTCGCCACTTTGTTCCATCTCAAGACCAAAACCAAATATTGTCTGTGTAGTTAACTTAGCTATAGTGTTGTGGTCACCTTGAACAGCCATAGATAGTTTTAAAGTATCTTGTAATACTTTTTGAGAATCTTCAGCAGATAAACCTGCGGAAGCAAACTGGTATAGACCTTCAGAAGCTTGTGATAAATTTATACCATACTGAGTACCAAACTCTACAATTTGGTCACTTAAACCAAATAACGTTTCATTAGAGGTTTGGAAAATAGATTGCGCGTTAACAAGTTGCGCTTCGAATGCTGAGAATGTACCAATTACTTGGTCCATCTTAGCTTTGAGGCCCATAAATGCGGCCCCTGCAACAGCTATTGATTGTGTTACAGTCGAAGTAAATGATGTTTGTATAGCATCAAGTTGTCCAATAAATTCACGATTCAATTCAGAACGTTGTTTTAAAAAGTCTCTTTCGCGTTGTCGCTCTTCATTAATTTTACGTAGTGTTTCTTTAGTTTTTCTATGTTCTTCGTTCTTTAACCTATTGGCCTTTCTTTGTTCTGCTGATAGTTGTCTATCTAAATTAATACCCTTTTCTATAGTTCTATTTAAATCAGATTGTCTTATTTCAGCTTGTTCTCTTTCATAATTAGATACTGCTATATGGTTGTTTTCAAGGTCTATACTTTTATTTAATTTAGTCTGAGTTCTTTCTAATCTACCTACCTTTCTATCTAAATCTTCATAATCCTTAAGTCTTTGTCTGTCTTTCTTAGAGACCTTTTCACCATCTTCAATTCTTCTTCTTATTTCTTTAGCAGCCTTTCTTTGACTATTTCTTATCTTTCTCAGTGGAACTAACTTTTCTCTTAGTTTGTCTCTTTCTTCTTCTATACCTTCTATAGTTTTTTGTCTTAATTCAACTTCTCTCTTTTTTGCAGTTATAATTTCTTGTTCAGTAGCTGCCATATCCTTAAGAGTTGTTAAACCTGCTTGTCGTTGAGTTGGGTCTTCAGAACCTAATGCTGCACCTATATCTTCTTCTAAGGTTGCACCTGCTCCTACATCAAAGTCCATAGCATTCATACGTTGTCTAAACGTATTCATATTAGTTTCCATTCCGTTAAGTTCTTCTTGGAATGCTGCTTGGATATGTGGTTCATCCATATCCATACCTTCAAAACCAGACGGAGCTGTTACAGCAGCTGCTTGGAATCCTGCTATAGCTTTTTGTCTACCCTCTTCAGCAAGTCTATCTATCTCTTTTATTTCTGCTTCTAATGTATCAAAAGCACCTTTAGTGGCTTTGTCGTGTGCTGCTTGAGATTGAGCAGCATGTCCCATATCTTCAGTCCTCATCCTACTGGCCGCTGCGTAAAGACCTTTTAACTCTCTATGAGCAGGAGAAGTATCAAATATAAACTCAGTTATTGCTTCTCCCCTGTAGTTGACTGCTTTTGCCATTTTATTTTATTAATTGTTTGAAAGATGTTACTTTCTGTTCTTTGCGTGTTCCATCATACTTACGTTGTGCTGTTTTGTAATCAGCATACTGTTGACGTACTTCTGGCTTGTTCTTAGCCATTTCATTGACATCCCTTTCGCCATATCCGTCGAAAGAATGTAATACATTATATTCACCTAAAGCGTATATTAACCCCATCAATTCATGTTTAGGGGTATTCTTAATTTCCTCCCATGACATGTGAAGGTTCTTCATAAGAGGGATGTAACAATTCACCACTTCAGGTGAACTGGACATCCAATCTAAAAATCCGATTTAGTTTCTTCTGACTGTAGGATTTTATTAGATATACGCCATCTTAGTGTTGATGGGAATTTAGCCCAATTCTCTTCTGTAATAAAGGTTGAATCCTTATCCATCTTATTGGCCTTTTCTACCATATTTACAACTCTCATGGTTGCTAATTTACTAAAATGTGCTGTTTTTTCTTCTTCTGAAGCACTTTCATCTGGCATTACCATTTTAGGTTCTTCTGCTTCTGTTAATTCACACCACTGTAATGGTACTTCTTTACCATTATATTCTACTGTTCCTTTTTGTACTGTATCTGTGAGTTGTACTAACTCGTCAATCGTCCAAATTTGGTTCTTCTTCTCGCTTGTCATTTTTCTTTTCCTCTACTTCTTTCTTTTTCTTAGACTTTTTAGTCTGTTTCTTTGGTGTTGGATTATTATATGATTCCAACAATTCTTGTGATTCTTCCATGGAAAGGGAATCTTTGACTAAATTTCCCTCTCCATCTTTTAATCTGTATACACGTGGTGCATACATTTCTAAATAATATTCGCTCATAAATCAGCCTCTGGAGTTACTGTAGCGTTACCGTTTGTATTATCATCAATTAGTGGTTCTACATATCCATAAAATGTACATGTCTCTTCTGTTACACCATCTACATTCAAACTAACTGAATAATCTGTCATGCATAAATTACGTAAAGATAAGATTTCACCACCAGAACCTGATTTCAATTGGATATGCATCCTGAAACCATGATTACGTTTTGGATTGTAACCGATAGCAGATGTATCTTGTCCTCCTTGAAGTAATTGACATGAGGTTTCTGTAGGTAATGCTGCGGTTCCTGCACCTAAATGGTTAGAACCTAATGCATCAATATCTATAGCTGCTTTATCTGAAGTTGTATAACAAATTACACCATCTCTAGCTTTATTAAATAAAACTTCCCATCTTGAATCAGTTTTCTTCATAGTAAGGACAACTGTAACTTCGTTCTTAATTTCAGCTTTCAATGGAGTTCTCTGTCCAAAGTATGCTATATCTTCATCTACTTTACCTAAAGTTAAGTCTAATCCTACTAAATCGGCTATTTTATTTTGGTCAGTTGCAGCTGTAGTTAATGGTGCTGGTGTAGTTGAGTCACCTGTTATAGTGTCAATCCTACCTGTACCATCATACTGTGGCCAGTTTCTGTTGAAAATAAATGTATCTGGTTCAGAACTTGCAGATGTTCCAACTATTTCACGTGTTATATTAGTTGTTGTAGCTTCTGAATCGGTTAAACTAACTTTTGATGCACCTGATATTCCAAGTGCACGAGTAGTATGAACTGATAAAGTTGTAGTACTAGGTGCATTCGCAAAATATACTGTTCCTGCTGTTAACCCCATACCTATAGAAGCATCTGCATCCATAGTAACTGTAAAGGGGTCACCATCAGATAGACCATGTGCTGCTGCACAGGTAATTATATCTGTTGAAGCATTTATACTAGCAACTTGTGCTAATAATACGTTATTTAAATAAGCTGAGCCTCCGCTTATTGACAAAGCCAATAATCCGTGCTCTGTAGTAATGGCTGCTTGTACGTCTCGTCCAAGGAAGTAAACCATTATTACTCCTTAAATTGCTGTTACTGCTGACGTAGTTGCTGCGGTATCTATTAGTGGTTCACAGTAAGATATAAAAGTTAATGTCTCTTCTGTTACACCATCTACATTCAAAGATGTTGATTTGTCTGTCATTTGACAGTGTGCTATACTAATAACTTCTGCACTAGCTTGTAGTTGTACATGAAGCCTGTAACCGAAGTTTCCATCTGGTTGTGCGTTAGGTTCTATAAGTGCGTTGTCGCTTCCTATACCATACCTTGCATCCATGAATACATGGTCCCAAAACTTACTGGTTTGCTTTTTAGTTATTACTATTGTAGTTTCGTTTTTTATTTCGGCTTTTAGGGCTGTTCTTAATCCCATATAAGCTATATCTTCGTCTACCTTACCTAGTGTTAAATCAACACTGGTTACATCGGTGAATGGATTATATGCAGTACTATCATCGAACGTCGTAGCGCCTAACACATCGATTGCCTCACCTGAACTTGGGTCTGATACTGCTTGTGCAATATCTGGTGTGGCTGAGGATATGTTGACTCCGTGCGAAGCGTCTTCTGTAGTTATTGCTACCTTCACATCTCTTCCTAGGAAATATGCCATTTTTAGTTTCTCCTGCGTAGCGTCCTACGCTAACACATTTATATACGCCACGGTAGTATATAAAGGTTTCCCCAAACTATGCAATATGGCTCTGTTAATCTCCCTATACTCTCTTAACATAGCTATATAGCTTAAGCTTTTCTAAGAACAGCGTAATAAGGAGCAGACCATAAGTTTGTTAAATGTGGCCAGTAAAAACCATCTCTTCTAAATTGAGCCTGTCTGTCGTGTAATTTCCAATCAAACTTGTTTGATTGTCTTTCAGCATAGCCTTCAAAGTCTTGTTGTACTATTGAATTCGATGCTACCACCATTTTTTCAGGGTCCTCAAAAGCTTTAAGTATGTTTCTATAAATATGTTGTTCTGCATTAGCTGGAAGATAAAATTCAAAAGCAGCGTCTATTATACGTGATGAAGTACTATTTGTAACATTGCTACTTTGTATCTTATTTATCGCTCCTGCTTTTATATTATCTCCTGCTCCTTTAATACTTCTACCTATTTGAGCAGCTTTCATTTCATATATAACCCTACCCTTCTGTTTTTGAGTTATTTGTCCTGCTTTTTGTAACATATTTAATACTGCATATCCAGCATTTACTCTAACATGTTCTTCTGCAAAGGCTTTAACTTTAAATTTATATCGATGAGGTCCTTTGTCATGTACTTGTAAAAATAATTCTGCTGTTAAATGAGGGTCTTTAGAAACTGTAAGATTGTGAAAAAACGCTCCTGCGTGTTGTTGCCAAGTACCTAACATGTGATTAGCAAAACCCATCGCAGTTTTTGCACTTGAACCTTTAACCCAATGACCTAATGTACCTTTCATATGACGTAACATAGCATTTGTAGAAGTAGATATATCTCTTAAAGCTGCTCCCTTTACATTTTTACCGGGTTGATATTTCTCACCCTTTCCGGTATCTCTAAGAGTAACACCAAATGTTTTACCAGTCCTTCTTCCAAAAGGATTTCTCATTTGTTCAGCAGAAGGTTTATTGGTTTTATAAGTTGATGCAGCACGTTTCTTAATTGAATGTATAGCTCTATTAGCATCTGGTAAAGCATACTTTTTCCAGTAGTCATAAATTTTGTCTCTAATTTCACCACCTTCACCATCAGCACCTGTTTCAATTCCTTCTCTAATAGCTTCTTTTATTTCAGTTTTATTCATAATAGCTCCACGAGATAAACCGTGATGGTATGAACCAGATATTTCCATATCACTCACGTCACCTACAACTATGTTACCATACATACTATATGCAAAATCCATAGTACCTGTGTTACCTGTAGCTTGGGGTGGTGATACTGGTTGAGCGCCATATTTTCTCAGGACCTCATGTTGTTCCTCAGTGTTTGCAGAATCTACTACTACAGGTATAGATTCTTCTTTTGCTTTAACCCAACCGTCTGACCGTTGTACTCTATTATTCATAAGAGATAATAAAGAAGAAGTATTAGTAGCTGCTAATGTATCAAATTCTTTTTGTAATGCATAAATTGTAGTTCTTTCTTTTGGTATTTGATTTTGAAGCATTTGGGTTCCAAAGCTACCTAAACTACCTTCAGGTAAAAATAATCTACCTAATCTTCTTTGAAATTCTTCATAACCTCCTTGATTAGCAGAATCTCTAGGTATATTTTTTATTACGTGTTGTATTTGACTCCAAGTATCTTTGTTTCTACCGTCTGAATTTTCTATTGCTTGATTTAAATCAAATTCCTCTGGTTTATGGTCTAATAAAATATCTGCTTTTGTTACTCCTATACCACTTTGTGCTAATGCCAATGAAGCTTGTGTAATTGCTTCTATACTCGGTAATCTACTGTCGTTTGGTAATCTTAAAAAAGCTCTAAGGTCGTTAGCTGCACGTGCTGCGTTTCTTATATCACTTTGTAAAAACCAAGCTGTAGTTTTTGCTTTACCTGAACCAGATTCTACAGGTGCAAATTGTTTAGCTTGTGTAGGACTACCATCAGGTAAAAAATAACCACCATGAAATTGAATTTTACCAGTAATTTGTTTCCAATGTTTGAATGTTCTACCGGAAGTACCAGCCGTCATTCCAGCTGTACCTCTTCCAAAATCTGAAGCAAATCCTGCACCTAGTGCATATACTGGTCCGTCTATTTTACCTTCTAACTTACCCTTTCTTACAAGTCCTTCCATTGACTCGAATGCCATATTTAAGTCCTATGGTTTTTAAAATGAATTGTAAATTGTGCAGTGGCACCATACCACTGAAATTCTTCTAAATAGCCTATATCATTCCATGAGTCCAAACTTCTATCTAATATCTCTAACTCTTCTTCCTCATATACGTCCCAATTAATATCAACTACGTAATTTGCTATATTTAACATCATCCAATTTAAAAGTCTACGTTGTTTATATTTATCGCTACCTATAGCTATTTCTGTATCTTTATCTATTAAGATATGTACTGCGTAAGCTGTGCCATACACTTCACCTGTTCCAGTTGTTCCACCAGAACCAAAGGTAGCTGATTGTCCAAAAAACTGTTCGTCAAAACCTGTTGCCATCAATTGAACTATAACTGCTGGAAACTGAACTTCTTCAGTTGCTGGAAAATGACCATACACATATATATTTTGGTTTGCGTCAATATCAGTATTTATCTTATCACTTATACCCATCATCAGGGCTCTTTCTATTACATTTAAATAATCTTTAGCCATTTGCTCTCCTTAGAGACGTCCGTTCGCCCCGCAGTCGCAAGGCTCCTATTTCCATATATTCGTCTCTATAATCTTTAATATTCTCTACTCTCCATTCAGCGCTCTTATATAGATATATATCTTTAAGCTCCATTAAGGCAGAGCCTGTTAAAGCAATTGTTAAAGAGCTTAATTCATTATTACTATCTCCATAGAGCTTATTTATAATCATCATATTACCATCATTATGTCCAGCACTAAAACTATACTCTACACCATCTTTGTATACTGGTGCTGTAGTTACTGGGCTAGTTATTACTAAATCTTTAACAGGTAAATCTATTGTTGTAAAAGCTGTGCTTGATAGAGCCAAGTTACCGTCCCATTTTAAATAAGAAGGGGTTCCACCTTCGTTACCTGTTAACAATATATAATCTAGTGTTCCGCTAGTTTTGATTTTAAATTGAACTCTGTCTATTTCATATCCCGGTTGCTTGTCTGAGAAAGTATAAACTTTACTAGCTGTAGTTCCTGTATAATCATCAGGATTAATAATCACCCTTTCTATATCTAATAATTTGTCATAAGTTTCTATCTCATCGAATTGTGTTGTTTCGCTGAAATTATCTAATGCCCTTATATAGTCTAAAGATGGTAAATAAAAGGTACAAGCGCCTGTAATTCTATGTCCTGACTGTTCTAGTTTACCAGAACGGCTAATAATAGGACTTTGAAGCGCTGTAAGGCCCGGTAAATGTAATGCTGGTGTACTAAGATGGTAAGCTTGGTCGGTACCCGTAGATTGCGTTGTATTGCTTGACTCTTCATAACCAAAACTTACAGCTGGACCAGCTAAATCAGTAGTCCTTCCTCCACCAGCTCCCGGACTACCATCAGAATCTTTCTTTGTTCCTACTGCTTTATTATAAATTGCATCTCTATGAAAAACTAGGTCACGTACTTGTCTAGTACGGTTGCTCAAATTTCTCATTAATTTGGGCATATTAACTGTTCCTAGTTTTACATTATTAACCATTACATATTCCTTGGTTTATTTCGTACATTTAATGTACTATCACTACCATCTATATTCTTCTTCCAGTTAACGTCTCCTTGACTTGCGTCAGCGTTATAAGAAGTTGTCTTGATGCTAGTAGTTATTTTTGAATTTAAGGCATCCATTGCCATATTCTTGAACCTAATATATGGTTCGTCATCAGTATAGGATATAAATATATCACCTATTTTAAGATTTTCTATACCCATACCATTCTGAGCTATACTTGCCAAATAAGAAGCATAGAAAATAACAGCATTATCATATGCGTTATCAGTATCTACCGCGTAAGTTAGCCCTGATTGGACTTCAAACCACTCTATAGACATTGTAATTAACTCTGACATATTACTATCATCTATTTCTGTAGACTCTATACCAGTTAATATTCTAACTCTACTTCCTACTTGGTCTAAATCTAATGTTGAATCTCTTGTTATTGCCATTTTAACACTTCCACCTTCTACGTGCTTGGTTTATTCTTGAATTAGGGTCATTCCTTGTTTTAGCTGAACTTCTCTTTTTCTGTCCTGCTGACCTAGCACAATAAGATTTACGTCTTTTGGCAGCTTTACTACCTTTCTTAACTTTACCTGTAACTGCTGTTTTAAGTTTAGAACCGGGATTAGCTCTTCTATAAGCTCTAACTCCTTTTCTAGTCATACCAGCTCCAGATTTTGTTTTACGATAGTTAGCTCCTTTACCTTTAGTTGTTTTACGAATAGCTTTACCTTTCTTTCGCTTTTTAGTAGTTTTCTTTTTACGTACCATTATTTCTTTTTTTTAGTTTTCTTCTTTTTAGGTCGTCCTACTTTTTTACCGTATGTTCCTTTACCGTAAGGCATTATTTTTTCCTCCTGTTTGTTTTTTTCTTTTTAGATGCTGCTTTCTTTTTCCTAAATGGTCCTGTTTTTTTCTTCATCTGATTATAGACCTTGGACTTAACTCCTGCTGTCTTCTTACCTTGCTTTCTTTTCTTTTTTGCTTTTCTCATGTTGTCATATAGGTTTGCCATTACATCATCCCCCATGCACCTGCTCCACCAGCTGCTGTAATTATTACAGCTAACCAACGTTGTAAAGATGCTTTAATATCATTTTCCCACATTTCGTGGTGGTGTAAGTGATTCGTGAAAAGAGTCTCGAACTTATCCATTCTATTATAGATAGTCTTAATTCTCTCATCCATGCGTATTAATAGTTCTTCTCTTTCCCATTCATCCATGTTTTATCCTCATGCTGACTTAGACTCCGTTATAGCCCATTGTCCATCTGCCCACATAGCTATACTTAATTTAATTTCTACATTTCCTAAACCTGTAGCTGATGCGATTGAATGTGTTGTAGTACCTCCACTTGCATCAGTAGTAGCTATTATTCCTACAGTTCCTGTTAAGTTTCCTCCTCCATGTGGATTGAAACCTCCAATTGCTTTACACATAATATAATATATTTGTCCAGCTGCGCTTCCATCAGGAAGTGTAACGTTTGTAGTACCACCAACACCACGTCCGTCTGCATCATACGTTACGATTAAAGCATGTACATTAGCTGATGCAGTTGCACTGCTATCTATCACAGTAGCTGGAGTATGAATATGTGCTTTATCGCCATATGATAATGTGTTTGCGTCAACAATCGCAATATGTGCTGCTCCTCCGAACGCACCTGAATTGTTGTATTGTATTTCAGTATTATTACCTGCTGCTGCTCCGCCAACGCCTCCTTCACCGCCAGCTCCTCCACCACCAGCACCTTTATGGCCTTTAGCACCTTTTGCACCGGCTCCACCTTTTACACCCTTTTGTCCTTTTGTTGAACTTCCAGTAGCACCAACTGCACCTTTTGCACCTTTATTTTCTGCACCTGTACTACCGACTGCACCTTTTGCACCTTTAGTTCCGTGTTGTGCACCAGTAGCACCGGGTTCACCTTTGTCATTAGAACCAACTGCACCTTTTACACCTTTTGCACCTTTGTTATGTGGACCAGCAGAACCAGTTGACCCTGTCGCACCTTTAGTTGCGTGTTTTTCACCAGTATCACCAGTAGCACCAGCGGCATTAGAACCAATTGCACCTTTTACACCCTTTGCACCTTTGTTATGTGGACCATCAGAACCAGTTGACCCTGTCGCACCTTTAGTTGCGTGTTTTTC
>Ga0114934_10000738_pt1 | contig 20789 bp, 11 predicted proteins | sample 4SBtaG_2_FD_99695 | JGI IMG/M metagenome (GOLD analysis project Ga0114934, IMG submission 99695) | Deep subsurface microbial communities from Kolumbo volcano to uncover new lineages of life (NeLLi) - 4SBTROV10_white metaG | ecosystem: Environmental > Aquatic > Marine > Volcanic ...
AGGTCAAGAGGAATACTCGACGAGAGCCACGTTCATCTCTACACCAGGAAGACCTTTCGTAAGCTCTTCCGCGATCAGGGGTACAGTATTATTCGGACAAAGGTAACCCCCCTTCCCTTCGAACTCTTGGCAGGCAAAGGACATTTCTCGAAATCTTTCTGGAAGGTCGTGGAGTACGGCTATTTTTTTCTGGCAAAGCTTTGGCCTGGAATGTTTGCCTATCAGTTCATCCTGACGACTACTCCCCTGGAGAAGGCCGAAATGGACACTGATCGCTGATTTTCCATTGACGACAATAAGCGATTCCACCCCACAGAACCAGGAAAACCCAACCCGCCAGTGACACCAACATGGAAATCATCATTCCACCGGTCTTGTAATTCATCTCTACGGTATGCTTTCCCGAAGACAGTTCTATTCCTCTAAACATTATATCCGTTCTCAGAACCGGCACTTCCACTCCATCGACGCTAGCCTGCCAGGCCGGGCTGTAAGAGTCGAGAATAACGAGCATCCCTTTGGATTTCGTTTCAACGGAAATCTCTTGATAGTCCGGTTTATTCCTTAGCCATTCAATTTTACCCGACGACTCACTCCGGGCGTTCACTAATGCCGACTTCTCATTCTGAAGAGACAGGTCTCTATCCTCGACTAAAGCGACCTTGTACTCTGAATTACCCGCAAGTAATCGCTTGAATCTTTCCATCGCGCGTTCTTCATTACCATAGTTTTCAATGTTCTTAACAAAGAAAGCTCTTGGACCTGGCTTCAGGGCTACGATATAGAACGGTGATTTTTTCCCGGTGCGAGCCTGGACCGCACGATTCACACCCAGGAATCCAAGTAATCGGGGATCTGCCGCTCTGTAAGAATATGTCAGGTGAGAAATATATCCGCCGGATCCCCAAGCCCTTGAAAACAGATATGACCCTGGAGGGTTAAGTACGCTTGAAGATCGGATATCTGGCATGCCGCACAACAGATTCAGGTTCGGAGTAAAATAGGGTACACCGGTTTTCGGACTTGATTGAGCCCAGAAACGAGGATAAGGAGGAGGTTCTTTTGTTGCCGAGCTTCCCCTGTTCCAGTCCGGCTGTGGACTTGAGCTGAAATAGGGATAGTAGAAGCGCTGGGAAGCAAGTGGAAAGAACATCACCATAACAGCGAGCGCTGAATAGAAAATTTTATCCGATTTCCACCTGAAAATGGCCCCACCGAAACAGAGTAGAGAAATTCCCAACCAGATGGCTACCTGCCACTGAATTTGATCCTTTACGAGGTAAAAGCCCAGAACAGTCAAGCATACTGCCACAAAGAGTGAACCAAGCTTGAACCGAGTCAAGATCTCATCATCGTAGTGAATTATAGAATGAATAACAATAGCAAATATCGCCGCCATTGGTGCACAGGCCAGCTCTGCGCCGTGTAGTGCCGGCACTACACCATTAAGACGAAACAGCCTGAACGAAAAACTGTTGAAGACAGGTGGAAAGGAAAAACAGAGAGCAAAGACAAGCATTGCCGTGAATGCGATCGCTTCCCTTTTCCTCTTTGCAACCATGAGGAGGGCAAGTGCTCCCCATAAAACAGGCTGGAGAAAGACCAGAGATGAAGGCTTAAAGAAGGACGAGGGAGAATGGGTCAGGTTCGAAACGGAATTCCCCACATGACCCTTGTACCATACAGAACCCCCTATTACCTTGAGGATCGGATACCATTGCGCGGCGGACAGTATGAGAGTAGCAAACAGCAGTATGGACAGTCCGCTTATAAGGAATTTAAGGGTTACCCTTTTGGTGCCGAAGGGCAGTATTGAGATAAGAAGGTATATTCCAGCCATCTCTCCAAGAATCAGAGCAGTTTCAGGCTGTCCGCAAAGAATCATGAGAGCGAAAGCAACCGATGCCACAATCCAGCCTGACTGTTTTTTCTGTTTAATTGCGACGGCTAACCCAACCATAGCAAGGGGCATCCACCAGTAGGCCCACACCGAACTCATGATATATGAGTTGAGAGTAAAGGGATTCTAGGTCCACAGAGAAGCCCCGGCAATCGAAGGAAGGAGCGAAAGCCCAAGTATCCGGAAGAATAGATAGGCAAATATCAGACAGACCAGACTCCCCAGGACGAATTGCAGGGTATAAGTCCACGGTGAAGGATGGATGTACATTGGGATCAACAGTGGAGAAAACGGATGAACCTGGGCATTGCCTATCCACGCTCTTCCCATCCCAATATATGGATTCCACCAGGGCATACGCCCGGATCTTATACTGGAGACGGTATAGTATTCGTTCGGGTAGTCCATGAGAACCGCGGTAGCATCATTCCCTGGCATATGAGCTAGATATTCAGGCAGATCTCTACGGTAGTCGACACCGGTAAATTTCGAGTTAAAGAGATGAAATGGCACAGAATGCCAACCGATTGTCACGGGCAGAAAATAGAACACTTCCAGCAGGAGAAAGCTGAGAACCAGAAAACCGGCCCTCTTACGGAAGGATTCCGAAGCGAGAACTTTTTGAGGGTCGCTCAGTTTCAATTCATTCCTCATAGTATAAACCAGCGCGAACGAAATCCGGCAAAAATAATGTATCATAATATCGGTAGGGGAATTAACCGGAGAGGTGAAGGCCATAGAATCTGCAACCGGTAACTTCAAACCAATACGAATAGGCTTGATAGCTGAGAAACCGGCATTCGTGTACCTCTTCCTCGCGGTTTGTACCCTTATCGCGATTCTTATTCGAGGTTATAGTTTCGGTACTGAGGATCAGAACCTCTACCTGCCGTTCGTCCTCCACTGGCAGAACCCTTCACTGTTCCCCCATGACGCATTGCTGACCCTTGGCTATGCGAAGGAATCGATTGCCTGGAGACTCTTTGCCTGGATGGGAGAGGTAGTAACTCTGAAAACCCTTTTTCTCGTAATTTACGTTTCAGCAAGCTACACTGTGCTTCTTCTGGTCTATAAAACCGCTCTCGCGTGGTGGCACACGTCAGGAGCGGCCTGGCTCGCCGTTTTTTTATGGATACCATCTTTCCCTGTTCCCGGAGTGGCTAACCCGACTTTCGACAGTTACCTGACGACAAGAATCCTCGGCACTCTTCTGGGATTGCTGGCCATCTACCTCTTCATCAGGAGTAAAGACTGGTGGCTCGGCCTGGCCTTCCTTGCCGGCACAACGGTCCATGTAATCTCAATTTTACCGGTAGCCGCGGGTCTGGGTCTTGCGTGCCTGGTACAAAGAAGATGGAAGGCGCTCTTCAGCCTTTCAGCAGGATTCTCAGTCGGAGCAGCCACGATACTTTTTATGGCTTCCAGTGGCGGGCTGAATCACCAGATGTTCATGATATACGACAGCAAATGGCTAAGTATTGTAAAAATGGTCGATCACGAACTATTTCCAAATATCTGGCCCGCAGGAACGTGGTACGTTCTCTTAATCTACATCGCTATATTCTACGCGCTATATTTTCTCAGGAACCGACAAGGTGGATCGGACAGGCGTGAACGTTCCGTGGTAACCATAAACACGGGTATTATAGCGCTGTCTGTCATAGGGTTGATCGGAGTTTTTTACAGCATTGCAATTTTAATTCAGATCTGTACTTTCAGGGGATACCTCCTTTTCATCTACCTTCTGACCATTTATTTTGCGGGTGTGGTGACACCTTTCCTTGAATCGAATAAGGGAATCTACCGCGTTGCTGGGATATGGCTGGCAGCATCCTGGGTAACGGGAGATATTACTTCACGATGGTGGGCTGTAGTAATCATAACAGCCTTTGCCTTTGCAGAAGTTTTTAAGCGGAAAGTGGAACATCACAGGTTGAGTAAAGAGATGACTATCAGAATTATTCTGATTGGGTGTCTCGTGGTTGTTCTTTTAAAGGCATTGACCTGGTTCGGTTTCATCTCTCTCGCATTTGCTTTTCCGGCTGAAAATGCTCTTTTCGAAGCTGCCACAATATCGGCAATAATTTTCGTAATATGGAAATTAAAACCAGGATTGAGACGTAGTTTTGGTACCGCCCTCTTCCCTGTAGCCCTGAGCGTCTTTCTTATTGTATCGCCGTCGACGTTTATGGTCGAGTACTGCCGGGATTTCTCCTGGATCAGGAAAAGCTATGGCACAGCCATTGTTCAAAAAGTTGTCAGGGCGGAAACGACTGATCGGGAAAATAAAATTCGCAGAAAAATGTGCCAACTGGTCAAGGAAACTGTACCTGAGAATGGAACCGTTATTGTTCCCCCCGACTGGAAACACTTCCGTGTCTGGAGCTGGAGATCTCCCTTTGTAACCTACAAAGATGGGGCGCCGGTCGAGTTCAGTCAGGCTTACGCCTTTGAATGGGAACATCGGATACATGCTGTAAATGGTTATGGTCATCGCGGCTCAATTCTGATCAGGACACCTGACCTGGACCTCTCCGAAGCAGAGGTCCGCAGGCTGGCTTCCGATTACTCCCGGATCAATCTCTGTTTCATCATTACTACTAGAGATTACACCTTTCCTCTTATAGGCCGGGCTGGGCGCTATAAGCTCTTTAGAATTGAGTCATCAGCTTCTACAGGCACTGACGCTGGCGCGGGGTGTTTTAAGTCGATAGTTACAAAAGACAAGCATTCCGACGATTATTCACCCGGAGCAACGGAAAGAGTTTTTACCTTGGAATCGCGCGATCCACGTCACGCTCAAATCAATATCTTGAACAAGGGTGATCATACCGCCCGCTTTCATCTTATTCTTAATGGACAGGGATTTTATAGTACCGTTGACGATATAATCTCAACTATAAAGGCAATGTCGGATGAAATCCCCAACGAAAAACTGGTCAGAAAGGTATGGAGATTTACAAGGGATAACTTTCAGCATTCATATCCCCTGACCAGCGGAAATTGGATCAACAATCCTGCTATCTTCCTAAACTCTATTGGCTTTGGATTCTGTGATGACGCCGCAATTCTGAACTCGGAGTTATGGAAACAGATGGGGCTGCAAACACGGATCTGGAATCTCTCGGGACATGTCGTGTCGGAGGTTTTCTCAAACGGTCGGTGGGAGATGTACGATTCCGATATGGGTGTCTACTATCTCAAGGGTAATGGCTCTGTAGCGGGAGTAAAAGATCTTGAGAGAGAGTCCTCCCTGATAACAGATCCAGTCGACAAATTCAGCTACCTCCCGCCTATGGGCCTTGAGTCAGCTTACTCAGAGAGGCTGGCTCAAATGTATTCTTCAACCGAGGACAATCGTATCAGCTCCTGGCATTTTATAAAGTCTTCACCTGAACCTGTTTTCGAACTTCCTCCGGGCGGAGAACTCTCGATCACAAACGAGAGTTCCGGGAATATCAAAACATCAAATATCGAAGGCAATCGGCACCCGATTGATTCGAAGTGGCTCGTAACCCTGAGGCTACCCCGAAAGTGGCGTGGCTCAATCAATCCTTTTCTGATTCTTGCCGGAGTCAGGGGATATGGAAAGATCACTATCTGGAAACAGTCTTTTCCTATAGGCTCAGATGTCCTTAATACTCAAATCCATAACTGGACCAGATTTATATCCAGTGCTTTCCTGACAGTGGACGGATGGGCTGAAGTCGACTATCTAATCAATCAGAAACTTTTCCATTTCCAGCCCGTAAACACACTGGTTCTGGAAGGTAAAGATCTATCGGGTTGCGAGTTAAAAATTCCTGAAAACTCGCAGAAAAATCCTCAGGCCATGACTCAGCGATAAAATCATAATAACCGCGGGGAAGATAAAATGTATATAATATTTTCATGAACAGGCGTTCACCGGGCAACCATAACTTACATTCTTCAGATAATAGGGCAAACAGGCCTTTCCTCCTGTTGATAATAGTTGTTTCAGCTCTATGGTTTTTTCAATTCTCACCCATTGTCGCCGGTGGATTGAACCTGATGGGCTATCACCTCCTGGATCCCAGGATTACCGGAGCCTCCCCTATACCGCACAAAAAGAGGCTCAACATGGAGCTACCGGGAAGGGATGCCTCCCTTCTGATGACTCATCTGCCCTACCAGACCTTTATTTCCCGAAATCTTCATAATTTTCTCTATCCGCAATGGAATCCTGAAACGGGATGTGGACAGCCGGTCACTTCAGATCCTCAATATAAACCCTTTAATCCCTTTTTCTGGCCCTATTTTGCCTGGCCTTCTGCCTGGATGTTTTCGGTCTGTATCGCTCTGATGGCACTATGGGGGATGATAGGCTTTTCACTGTACCTGAGAGAACTCGGCTTCTCATGGCAGGCCGCAACGGTTGGGGGGCTATTACTGGCCTGGAACCCGTTGACCCAGCAGATGCTTATCCTGTCTGCTCCATGGTCGATGTGGGGATTCGCGTGGAGCATATTTGGAATTGAAAGATGGGCTGGAAGGAAAAAATTCGGATTGACCATTGCTGTTACCGCCTCAGCTCTTATGGTGTACATGGGACATCCTGTCATTTCAGCCCTCTATTTCTTGATACTCATCTGTTACACTATATTTCGCCCATCGGGGTTCAGCTTAAAAAAAATATGTGCAACAATCGGCTTTCTTGTAGCGGGAACATTAGTCCTTACGGCCTGCCAGGTAATTCCCTTCCTTGCGGGCTTCAGTCAATACGCAAACTACAAATCCGTCTGGGATGGAGGACCCCATAATAACTGGTGGGAGCTATCAAACCCCAGAAGCCTTATTTACGTGCCGTTACCCATATGGGGTCTGGCTTTTGCGGGTCTGGTGTCGACCTGGAGCAAACGCCTGAAGCTGTTTTTCATTTTATTGGCGGTTTATGGAATCCTGTTAATGTTTCCTTTGCTCGATTCGGGATTCCTTCGATGGATTCTGAGCCTTGGAGGAGTTCTTGTGGCCAGGTATGGGCAGGAAGCCTTCTGGCTGGGTTTGCTGGGTCTATCTGCACTTGGATTAAGCTTTCTGGCTGACTCATGGGAAAAAGGTCAAAGACTGATAGCTTCAAGGGCCTTTCTATACGGTGCACTGTGGTACTTCGTGCTTGCCTGGATAACGATGTATGAACACTTTACCCTCTTCTGGCCTGCTGTTTTCAAGAGGCTGGTCTTTCTGGAGATTCTGACCTGTCTTCCGGCAATAGTCGTAATGCTCGTTCCCAGGAAGTCCTTGTGGACTAGAAATACTGCACTGTTGTTCTGTGGTATTCTTCTCATCCTGCCGGTACTTCCAACCCACTTTCAACGATATTTTTCGTCAGTTGACCTTTCCGTGAATCCTCCAGCTATTGTCAATGCCGCGCTTGACAACGGAGCAGGATCGGTAAAACAGCGTATTTCCGGGGGACGCTACCCCAATGACTACCTGGCAGACCTGTGCCCAAACCAGAATCTGGCATGGGGACTCTCGGATATCCGTTTGACAAACCCGATTATTCTGAAGAGATACGCCGAATTCACCCAGCACTGGAACACCGCGAATATTTATATGACCACATGTTATCTTCCACGTCAAAACGCGGAGCTGCTCAGGTTTCTGGGTGTTAAATGGACCGTAAGAGATTCGAAGAGACCCGATAAAACTCTTCCGGTGAGCTTCTCTCATCCTCCACTGGTGCTTCAGGAAGTTGAGGATTCTGTTTCATGGGTCAGAGCAGTGCCGAACTGGGAGGTTGCCGCGAATGAACCAGACGAGTTCAGGAGAACATTCCAGGTCATAAGAACGGGAGAATGGAGGAATAAAGTAGTACTGAACTCCCCTCCTGAAATTCCGTTTGCGAATGATTCAGCATGGAAGACGCCCGAAATCTCCTGGATGGAAAAGGGTCCTGACAGATGGAAGTGGACCGTCCATGGAAGCTATCCGTCAATACTGGTAGTCCTGCAGAACTCCCATCCCGGATGGAAAGCGGAAATTGATGGAAAGACGATTCATATACTAAAGGCCTACGGTTCTTTCATGGCGATTGAAGTTCCGGAAGGAACGCACGAAATAACCTTCCGGTTTAGAGACTGGTGGTTTTTATCCGGACTCGTTGTTACCCTTATTGGATGGATGACGACTCTGATTCTAATTATGGGGATGCTTAAAAGAAAGCGAATATCTGAACATGACTGAAATACAAGGTACTGTCCCTGCAAAAGGTCTGAAGGGGCACCTCCTCAAAGCCCTGCTTTTTTTCGCTATGATGTTCACCGCAATCTGTATCTTCTTCTTTCCCTTTGTTTTCGAGGGCGAGCACATACTCCCCTTTCACTTTGAACCGGGAGAGAGTACAGCTATCCCTGACGGAGGCGCCCGTCCCAGCATATACAGGAAATTTCCGGGAAATGATAATTCCCCAATCCTGATCCACTACCCGAACGCCAAATTCACCGCGGACTGTCTGAGAAATGGACAGCTTCCAACCTGGAATCCCTATCTCGGCTGTGGTACTCCTGGTATGGGCAACGGTCAAGTTTATCCTTTTTCTCCATTCTTCTGGCCATTTTATCTGCGTTCTACTCCGTGGATATTCACATTGGGATTGATCCTGGGTTGTATCTGGAGCGCTCTGGGAGCATTCCTGTGGCTTGGGCGGTTTGACCTCCGGGACTGGCGGAGATACTTCGGTGCAATTATCTGGACCTTTAATCCTTGGACCCTGAAGATCATCATCTATTCTAACGTATGGGCAGCATTCTGGTTCGGGTGGCTCCTGTGGTCATGGGACTTTGCGTTAAAAAAGGATAGAAAGTTCTGGTGGTTACCGGCGGTGATGGTTACCGGAATGGTTTATTGCGGCCATCCGGAAGTAGCGCTACTTCTGGCGGAAGCATCCGTAGTATACGCAATCATACTCTGGTCTACGACTGACCGAGAGAACCGTGTTTCATTGCCTCGCTTTGCCTTGAGAGGAACCGGCATTGTATGCCTGACTGGGCTGATGACAGCCATACATGTCCTTCCGGTTATTGCCAGATTCCCTGATATTTATTCATACAAATTCGGGCACGCCGAGATTGTTACGGCTTCACGGTACGCGCTGGAAAACATTTTCAATCCGAAGTCGGAGGTCTATCTGTCGCCCGTTATTTTTGGCTTTCTCTTCCTGGGGCTCGCTTTCCTGAATCGCTCCGCGAAACGTTACTGGAGCGCGTTCGCACTTCTGGGATTCGCCTCGCTGATCTGCTTCAGACCAATAAACATAAACCCACTAATGAAGCTGATAACTCTTGGCGGCGTTGTACCCGGAATTTACGCCCGAAGCCTCCTCTGGTGCAGTCTCATCCCGATCCTTGCGGCGGGAGCAGGAACCCTCTGGGATGAGACGGGGGGGCGGTGGCGCCCTCTCAGATTGCTTATTCTTGGACCGATAGCTTTTGCAGCTTTGTCTGTAGCGTCTTACCAGAGTGGGGCGATGATTTACCTGTTCCTTCGCAAGGATCTGATACTCTTTTACGCGTGCTGTCTGGTAATACTAACCATTGCCAGCGCAATTCCAAGAGGGAAGGCCAGGGCGGCTCTGCTCGCTCTCGGAGTAGTTATGATTTGCATCTCACCGATGATGGAATCAGCTTTTCGATACTCCTATTTCACCAGAATAAATCCCATGGAGAACGGTCCCCCCGCTGTCGCGGAGTTGAAAGCGCTCCAGGAAAATAACCACGGACGTTTCAGTTCCGTCAACAGGACAGGATGGCACGCTCCATGCTTATCTCCAGATTTGGCCTCGCTGTGGAACCTGAGGGATGTGAGACAGGTAGACGCCCTGCTGACGAGAAGATACGTAAATCTACAGCTCTCACTGCTTCCCGAACAGCCTGACTATGTAGCCACCTGGCTCTTCTTCAAGGATGTTTCCATGCACGATCTGGGGTTACTCGGTGTCAAATGGTTCGGCATACCGGCTGACAGGAACAGCGGACAATACTCATGGGAACAAATCGATGACGCGTCACCTAGGGCCTATCTCGTTCACAGCGTTATTCCATCTCCGGGAGAACCAGGGTCACGTGGACTGTGGGAACTGTTCCACAGGAGAAATGACTTCAACCAGACAGCTATACTGGAGGGTTGGGATGGGCCGTTGAGGGTCGGGAAAGAAGACTCCAGCGATTCCGTTAAATGGATAAAAGATGGTAACAGCACTGTTAACCTTAAGGTCAATTCAACCTCTGGAGGAGTACTTATCCTGCTCGATACCTTCGACAGGGGGTGGAAAGCATCGATTGACGGATCTCCTGTACATATTTATCCGGCCAACCTCGCGTTCCGCGGAATAAAAATACCTGCCGGAGAGCATGATGTCCATTTTCACTACGATCCCTTTTCAGTCAAGCTGGGACTAGCGCTTAGTATCGTGGGCTGGATATCCATTATAATACTTACACTTTTGCCTCTCTTCAGAAGGAAATTATAGGTATGCCAGACAGGAACAGATGGTTAACCAGATTAATTGGCGCCGGAATAATCCTGCTCCTGACCTGCGCCCTGTTCTGGCCCCTGTTTCTTCACAGAAAGCACTTAGTTCCCTTTCATGTACTCGCGGGAGATCCAGCCCTCAAAGGAATAGATCTATCTTCCGACAGGCCCGACTGGCGCTATTTCGATGAGTCTCCCGTCTGTAAGTTCTACGCGGAAAAGACCCTCGTCTCAAAGGAAATCATGAGCGGAAACCTGCCCTTATGGAACCCCTTTAATGGTATTGGTACTCCCCTTATGGCCAACGCTCAGAGCCAGCCGGCCGCTCCGTTCTTTATTCCCTTTCTGGTTAATCCATCGCCGTGGACCTACAGCTGGATGTTGCTCATTCAACTACTATTCGGTGCGACAGGAATGTGTCTTTTACTTAGCAGACTGGATTTGGATCCCATCGCTATAGTCACGGGAGTGGTTCTTTTTACCTTTAACCCGTACGCTCTTAACTATCTGGTCTATTCCGACGTGTGGTGCTATGTATGGTTCCCGTGGATTTTCTGGGCGGCTGAAAGGATAATAAAATCCGGCCGTGGGTATCTTTTACTGGCAGGATTGATAGCATTAATGGCAACAAGCGGCCACATTGAAGTTGCATTTTTCGGAGCGGTGGCGGTTTCGATTTATATTGTTATAAGGTCGAGGAGTTTCGGGACTTTCTACAGAAATCTGAGAGCGCTTCCTGTGGTCGCCGCTCTTACCATTGGACTTTCCGCCTTCTGGCTCATTCCATTTGTAGAATACGTAGCCAATTCGACCAGCGGCAGGTTTGGAGGCAACATTCCCTATCCCTACCACCCTTCCGCGATGGTAATCCCGGGGTCCGAAATCTTTCTGGCCCCTCCCCTGGTCTTACTTATAGCTCTGGGAACATTTTCGGCCAGGAAGGCAAAGGTTCTGTTTCCTCTCCTGCCGGGACTTCTCTGGGCAATCGCGATGATGTTCCCGTGGCCGTCTTTCATTCAGAAAATATCGACTCTGAACCTCTTCAGCGGCAGATACGGACGTTCCATCTTCTGGTTCACGTGTGTACTTCTTGCCTCATACGGAGTCAGAAAGCTATTGAACAGGGATACTTCGCTCAAATTGAAAATAGCATCAGGAATTGTGGTTCTCCTCTGGTGGGGTCTTTCCCTATACCTGAAAGCGCCCACACCCCTGGACGCTGAAACACACCACTGGGTTCCCCTGCAGGGACATAACATGACACCCACAGGATCAATCTCATTAATGACCATTCTGGCCCTCATGGTACTGTTTCTCTCGAAAAATCTTATTTCCCTTAAAGTACAAGGCTTATGCCTGTCCGTACTGGCCTGTTTTTCAGTATTAATGTTCCACGGCGCCTTCTCGGTCATGTGGAATAAGTCCAAACCAGAACCCTCGGTAGCAGTCAACTCAGCAATGGTTGCCGGAGGTGGTCGCGCGTGGTTCCCTTCACGGAAATACTGGAAGAGCATGCCTCCCAACCTGTCCTGCGCCTTTGGAATCCGGGATATAAGATACAATGATCCCCTCAGGCCCGAGATCCTCAAGCCCCTCTACGCCGGAACCGCCTCCTATTCGGATATGTTCCAGAACTGGAATGGCAATTTAATGGATTTCCTGGGGGTAACGACAGCATTTCCCATCGATTACCGGGGCTCTGTATCGGTAAAACGCACTTCGCCTTTGACAACCAGGGGCTTTTTCCTGACCGATTCCCGGATCGAAAACAACCAGGTGAGAAGTATTGCCAGAGCTTACCTGAAAGAAAGATGGAGGAGTACTGTTTTTCTTGAAGGCTCAGAGGATATTGTTTCAGATGAGAAAAAGCCTGGACCGGTCAATCCGACGGAGATGCAATTCCTTGAGGATTCACCAAACAGGGTTTCGATCAGCGTAAGTTCATCTTCAAGAGGATGGATTCTCCTGAAGGATCTCTACTGGCCCGGATGGAAAGCGACCATGGATGGTAAACCGGTAAAGATTTACCGGGCAGATGGTATCTTCAGGGCTGTTCCGGTTGACCCGGGAAGACATACCGTTAAATTCTCATATCTTCCGATATCCTTTATTTCAGGTCTTATGATGACTTTACTCACTCTTACCGCGATTCTTATAGTTTCCGCCTTTCGTTTCAGGTGGGGGAACAGCAGATGAAGAGTGATAAGCGGATATTTCTCGATTTTCTCCTGAGGGTATCCCCTGCCCTGATTATGGCGATTCCGGTTCTCTTTATTCTGATACTAAAAATAAGTCCTAATGTCTATACCCCCAAATGGGATGAATGCCTTTATGTGTACGACTCCCAGCGCTTGCTTTCGGGACAGGTTCCCTACCGTGATTTTTTCAATTTCACGCCGCCGGGAACCTTTCTTCTTCAATCACTCTGGTACTGGATATGGGGAGGTCGTGCGACTCTTACGCTTGGACGGTATCTTTCCGCCCTGACGGCATTCGTCACCTGGATACTCCTGACGAGAACCCTCTTAAGGGCCGGATGGAACAATTTTAAAGCGACCCTGGTTGCATCCCTTTATCCGATAGTACTCTATTCATTCTGGCCAATCCCCTCTCATCACTGGTTTTCAGACATTCCATTCATCCTGGCCTTTGAAGCCTGGGATTTTAAAAGTGGCCGCGTCAAAGGATCCGCGGGATGGGCCTGGATTGGAGCCATGATGGTAACTTCCGCAATATTCCTGCAGACGACGGGACTTATAGCGGGACTTTTCTGGGGTACAGTCTGGATTCTGGGAAAGAAGGACAGGACAAGAGAATTCATTTACTGCTTAACGGGAGGTCTCGCCATTCTTGCACCATTTCTACTGTGGTTATCTTTGAATGGAGCAACTGGAAGCTTTTTCTCTGATACCTTTGTCTGGACATTCAATCACTACGCGGCTCCCGGAGGACCAAACGCGGTGAGCCTTCTTGGTGATCTCCCCCTGAGAATTGTTTCGCTGTGGCGATTCCCTCCAGGCTATTCACCTTTCGTGGCCGGCCTTTATTCGACTGCCGGAACATTGACCTACCTTGGAATCCTCTTAATTGTAACCTTTCTAATAATTCTGGCTCTCATCGACCTTGTTGGAATTCTTCGCGCCGGTACTATTAAAAATCCCTTTACCTCTGCGGCCATGCTTATCACGATAGTTGGACTGACACTCTATCTCCGTGGAAAAACGGACTGGCTGCATCTTGTCTATATTATCGGTATGCTCAGCCTTGCCTGGTGCGCGGCAAAACCGGCGATCAGGCCGGGGCGAAAAACACCAACCTGGATTGCAGTCGGCACTATAGTCCTCTTATCGCTCTCAATCTTCTGGCAGTCGGGGTTTCTAATGTACAACGATGTCATGGTGAGGGAGTTCCTCGATGTAGATAAACCTGTGCGGGATGCACCCGTGAACAGGTTCCTGAGAGACAGTGATTGGCTGAAGCCTCGAGACAGCATTGTCGCCCTGCCGGAAGGAGGGGAAGTCTATCTGTACGTAAGGCCCGCCGCGATAGGCTACACACTGCTAACACCTCTCTCCTACGGCTATAATAGTCTCGAGGATCATCGTGTTGCCGCCGATGAAATGGAACAAAACAGGCCCAGGTGCGTGGTTTTGACCACCGATACCGAGAAGCAGTTTCTTAATCCGGATTCCCCCGTAGCGCGTTTAATTATGAGAGACTTTACAAGAAGGACCGTGATCGGTGACGCCGTAATATATCTCAGGAAAAGCGAAAAATGAAAAAGTACGGTCACTGGATTATTTTAACGATCGCCTTCATCCTGCTGACGGCCTTCCTGTTTATTCTCGTCAGCCCGGTAATCACTCCCCCTAAATGGGATGAATTTATCGTCCTCTACGATTCACACCGCTTACTGGAAGGCCAGGTGCCATACCGTGACTTCTTCAACATCATTCCTCCGGGCGCCTTTTATTTCTACGCGCTTGTCTTCAAGCTTACAGGAAGCTCTTCTCTTACCGCGGGAAGATACGCTAATCTGGTCGTAATAGTTTTAACAACTCTGCTCATATTTCTCGCACTTCGGATCCGGAAGTGGCCCTTTTATCTATGCCTCGGCTGGTCATTTGTGCCTGCCGTCGCACTTTATCCATTCTGGGCGATTCCCTCTCATCACTGGCTCGCTACTATCTTTTTCATCGGATTACTTGCACTTATCTCCCGGGAGAGCCGGGATAATTTCTGGACATGGTTCGCGGCGGGAGTGCTTTCCGCCGTAACCGGTCTTGTTCTGCAGAGTGAAGGTCTCTTAGCCGTAGTTTTTTCTCTCATTGTTATCTCCCTGCATGGAGGGAAAAAGAAAACACCCATAATCGCCTGGTTATCCGGTCTTATTACCGCCACCGGCCCTCAATTCATTTATCTTATGTCTACAAATTCTCTTATTCCTTTCATAGATAACACCGTATTCTGGCCGGCTATGAACTACAGCCGTCAGGGAAATGAGAATTCCCTCTTCCCCCTGGATGACCTACCCGGGAGAATATCCGATATATGGAAGTTTTTTGGTGGTAGTGGACCTCTTCCTTCAAACCTGATTTTTGTTTCGGGAATGCTTCTCTATTTCTGCACCGCACTGTTGATCCTGATCTTCCTGCTCCTCGCCGTACGCACACTTATGGTTTCGCTCAAGGACCACAGGATGAGAAATCCATTTGCCGTTGCCGCCACGGCGGTAACCATTCTGGCAATAGGGCTGGGGCTGAAGGGCAGTTTCAACTGGATTCATCTTGTTTTCATTACTGTACCTATTCTGGTCATCTGGTTGATCTCACTCGGTCCCTGGTCCGAATGGAATCGGTGGTGCAGGTTGTCTTCAGTCACTCTTCTCATCATTCTATTATTTTCGGGCCTGGTTTATCATCTGAGGGGCATAGCTTCCCATACCCCGGAATCATGGGAATTAAAGGATGCGGATCGCCCGGTCAGGGAAGCGCCTCTGAACAAATTCCTGCGTTCACCCGGCATAATGCCTCCCGGCTCAACCGCCGCGGTCTTCCCGGAAGGCGGCGAGGTTTACCTGTATGGTACTAAACCGGCAGTGGGATACACCTACTTCACTCCGCTCTCGGAGAAGTACAGTACTCTGGATGACCACGCGAAGGTAGCTCAACAAATAGTCCACCGTAAGGCTGAATGGATTGTTCTACCCGTCGCTCTTGAAGGGGACTACCTGGATCCCCTATCCCCTGTTGCGGGGGTTATACGAACCTACTTCAAAAGGCAGAAAATAATAGGTGATGCTGTCCTGTACAGGAGAAAGAGATCATCTGCAAGATAGAAGCAAAAAAAGGGACCCCAAAGGGTCCCTTTTCACGATTCATCCTGATGTTAAATCAACCGCACTTCTTCTGCTTGCCCTCGGGCTTGATGATGAAAGTATCGTCTACCCATACGATGTCGTTCTCGAAGCAGTTGGTGCTGGTGGGGGGGCCGTTGATAACCGTCGTGAACCCAGAGGTGGATTCCAACGTGAAGTTCTTGCCGCTGCTGGCCGCTGCGAAATCTGTGCCCGCGCTAGTAGAGGCGTACCAGTAGGCCATGTTCCACGGATCGGGGTTCGGCAGGGCCTTGACGTAATCCGGCGTCAGGTCGGCGTTTACGCTTCCTGTCGTTGTGATGTTAGCCAGCGTAGTCGTAGCTACCGGGAAGATCTGCGAGTCGGTGGCATATGACTGAGCGGCCGTGGCAATTGTACGGACCTCAGCCATTGCCCTCTTCTGCTTGGCGCGCTGGATTGCGGTCAGCAGGTTGGGAATGGCGATTGCCGCGATGATACCGATGATTGCGACAACGATCAACAGCTCAATCAGGGTAAAACCTTTTTCTCTCCTCATAATGTGTTCCTCCTTTCGTTAAGGTCACATACTGTGCAAGCATTGTGCCACCTGAAAGTCCACCAATAGAGGCATTCGGACAATACTGTCAACACTTATTGTCAGTCAATGGTGACACTCTTTGTCCAGGAACGTGATATCCTACTCAGCATCCCTTCAGTTGCCTTTTTTACGCGCGACCACATTCCAGGAGTTTTTATTGTGCCAGCGAAAGCTCTGCTCCTTTGCTCCCAGTTTTTCAAACCAGGTCTTTAGAGTTTCTCTTGACAGGTAGTACGCAATTGGCGGACAGAGGTGGTCAAGCACAATGTGCTCGACTTCCCTGAATGGGAATTTTGATATATATCCCAGATACGATGAATACGGAAGCCAGCTGACCTTTTTCTTTCCCTTGCCGGTAGCAGGACCGTAAAAAAGCTTCAGGGCCAGATAGAGGCTGAAGGTGAGTGGCAGGAGAAGGGGTCTCAAAGCTTTGGTTGGCAGCCTTGAGGTAATACCCTTTCTTATCGGATCCACCAGATGAACTATCCAGCCGTTGCCTTCCCTCGCGTAAACCCACAGACACAGCTTCCCACCCGGCTTCAGCACACGCCACAACTCCTTTAGTCCCGCCTCCGGATTTTCAAGATGGTGAAGGACACCGAGGCAAACAACCAAATCTACGCTCTCGTCCGCCATCGGAATATTAAGAAGATCGGCGCGCACACACTCGACGCCGGGAAAGGCTCTCGTGTAATCCGCGGCCAGGAGGATCGCGTCGGACAGGTCTACGGCGTACAGGCGTTCAACTCCATAGCCTGCCATCAAAAAGCTGTGTCGCCCCTTTCCACAACCGGCTTCCAGAACAATCTTCCCCTTCAAGTCACTCTCTTTTAGAGGATCTATCCAGTCAAGAAACTGTTTGCGCTGGTAAGGCGCCAGGTATTCGTGAGAACTCCATGAACCCCCAAAGTGTTCAACAGTGGACTTCGTAAGTGAAGGAACAGAGGCTGGAACCAGATCCAGCACACCGGCGGCTAAGGGAAAAAAGCGTCCGCATTGTGGACAATTGGCCCCCTCCGGTTCTTCTGTTGATCTAAGATTGTTCCCCGGTCCGCAATCAGGGCAGGTAAGGCATTCAAGAAACTTCTGATCCATTTTACTTCCTTTTGTAGATGACACCCAGCCCGGTTTGTTTGAAGAGAATGTAGTCGCTCTTCAACAATGAAGATACCGCTGAAGGCTCCTCCGTAAAGGCCTTGTAATATCTCACAGGGATTGCGATCCAGGGTATCCGGTTTTTTCTCGCGAAATCGGACAATATTCCGTACTCCCACCTGGAATTGTAGCGTGAAGACGGAGGCATTATCCAGTCGAGTGGTGGTGGAACGGGAGCCCAGTAAAAGTAGAGAGCGCTCCCCGCCTTGCCCAGATAAATTATCGGTTCTCCCCTCTCCTTTGCTCCCGGTATTTCATTTAAAATTGCCGGTAACCCATGCCGTGCAGATATCGCGTCTACTTCCATCACCTTGTGAATCAGAGGAGGTTCCTTCACCCAGACCATGGGCCATCTTATAGAAATTATAATAAGCACTGCAACCAGCCAGGCCTTGAATAACGCGGGTCTGATCTTCTCCGAATCCCAGTCTATGACTCGCACCGTCATCAAAAGGAGAACCGGTGTCCACATGCAGAGGTGGGTCCAGTCAGCTCTTCCCCTCAGGTATATCGCGAAAACAAGAAAGAGTCCCCACGAAGACGTTACCCATCTGGCAGAAGCTCTTTTTCCTTCCGGTGAAAACCAGCCGGGTGAAAATGCGGGTAAAAAGATAGCTGAGAGTGGAACAATTAAAGCAACAATAAACAGGAAGAGGGGAGCCAGTGATCCCGGTGTAAGGTTTTTCGGTATTAGAGCCAACATTTGATTACCGATAAAGATAATCGGATTTATATCGTTAAAACCTCCAACCTGCTTATAAAATCGGGCCGGCCACTTGATAATGTCATAGACAGCCCAGCCGAAAGCACCCGAAATAAGAAGGATGATTGAGAACAGGATTGCTGGAAAAGCTGTTCCCGCGCAATAGACGAGCGCTTTTTTTCCTTTCCGGCCATTCGAATCGAAAAAGAGCAGTGGAAGGCAGAAGAGAAAGAAAAACAATCCCTCCGTCTGCAGGCACATTCCGCTCATTCCTACCAGTATTCCTCCGTTTAACCAACCGCTGGTAGCGTTTTCCTCCCTGTCCAATACCAGAAGAGCGGCTAGTCCGAAGGTCATGGCAAACCAGTGGTGACTCGGAACCGGCCAGAAAGGCAGGTAAATGCAGGGAACCGAGAGCGCCGCCGGCACTGCCCATCCATAGTGAAGGCCCCTTCGTGTAAACAACAGGTACAGGATTAGCGTCATAACCACTAACAGTAAAATCGTCAGCAGCCTCAAAGCGCCAAGTGAAGGCCCCGTTAATCTGAAATAGCTGCCAAGAAGGTACAATGCACCGGGAGGTATGAACGAAAAGAAATCGGCGTATGGAATCCTGCCCATAGATACCTGCTTTGCTACCCAGGCGACATCGGTTTCGTCAGCCTGGACAGGAAAGTAGAACGAAGAAAAGAGGGTAATCAACACCGCGAGCGAGGCAACAGCGACAAAGATTCCCAGCAGTATTCTCTTTTTATTCAATGCTGTTACCCTCCTCCAACTGACCCAGGGCCTTCTTCAGAGAACCCCTCCTCTTTAACCATGGATTTTCCTCTATTCCTCTCCTGATCTCCTTTTCCAGCTCCTCGCTGTCAACCAGACCTTTTCGCGCGGCCCATACGAGATACTCCAGGTCATCAGGCCGCAATACCTTATATTCTCTCTTCTCTATTACACCGCTGTACCTGGAATCTCTTTTCAAGAGGACCATTCCGTAGTTGCCGAAATAGACAAGAGCCCAGTCTTTCCGAGGAAAGATGACTGTCGTCGGACCCCTTCTCTGCGAACCCTTCAAGTAATTTTTTCCTTTCAACTTAAAGTTCGGGTAAGGATACAGGGCTATATTGAAATCGTATTTATTAAGAAATTTCAGGTATTCATCGACTGTTTTATGAGCGGTCCAGTATTCCTTTAGAATTTCCGCGAAAGGATAGTATCTTCCGTCCATAAAAACCCGATCTAACGGATAGGCGTACCAGTCGAGATACCCCCCCACAACGTATGTGTTATATAAATTTCCTGATATTTTATTCTTGACCAGAAAGGCTGTTTCCTGCACTGGAAATTTTCCGGTAAGATTCACCTCACGCGTGATATTGGCATAGTAAAAGAAAGAGGACCACGCGGTAATGCCCAGGGCCGTTATCCAGATTGCCTTTCGCGGAAGAGGACGCCTGTAGAGTTTCCTGATCGACCAACCTCCGAACGGAGCCAGACCTACAACTGCGTAGGCAACATACCTGATCCAGTAAAATCCCAGAAAGACCTGGGAGGAAAACCACAGGAGACGCCTCCAGGTAAGCTTCCTCCATGAAATAAAGAGAGCCACGGCGATAACCAACTCGACAGAGAACAATATAATATATGGATATTTCAGAGGCGTACTGTTCCATTCCACAATCTGGACGAGACTTGGGTCGTTGAAACCGACGAGCGACTTTACCGGGAACCACGGTATTCGCCACCCGTAAGGATTTACGAACAGAACCAGAATCGAAGAGAGGCCGCACAGCGACAACTTTAAGAAATAGCCCCATGTCAGATTCTTTTCTCTTAACGAATCGAGCACCTCCCCGGCCAGACAGACTCCGAAGAGAGCTATGCCGTAGGACCACCCTGCGTGAAATTGAGCCCATAACAAGAAGACAATGCAGACTCCGATCCAGTGCTTTTCGAGCTTCTCCCGGTCCGGTTTCCACCTCATGAGGATCTCGATGAGAACGGCCATGAATAAGAGAGAAAAGACATCGGGTCTCATCCTTATCCGTTCTCTGAAAACCGGCAGAAGGAGAACCATGTACATTGAAAAGCCAGCGGTGTCTATTCCGGCCAGTCTGACTACGCGATAGAGCGAGAACGCGATAAGGCTTCCCATAAGACCGGTAAAGACTGCCAGTCCCTTATACCCGAATATCTTCCACAGACCAAAGACGAGCAGGTGAAAGAGCCATTCGGTGTCCTCCCACGGAACGCCATGGGCACTGAAAGAAAATGTCTCGGTTCTTACAAGGTGATGGGTCTGCCAGATTTCCCTTCCAACGGCCAGATGCCAGTACGAATCAGGATCCCAGAGTGGCTGAACACAGGCGAAATAGACGGCCAGGAGCGTCAACCCCAGCAGAATCCATTCCCGCCAGGCCGGACCGGCGACCTCGGGAAGAGGTGGAAGCGAGTTCCTGAACTTTATTTTCATTGTCCAGTCCTCCTCCACCAGTCCAGGAAGCAGAGAAGCGTCCAGAGCGGTTTCCTGTGATCGGCCTTTATAGCCAGGTGTTCCTTCCACATCCTTCGGGGCTCCACGGGCGAGAAGAAGGGGCAGCTTCCC